>Ga0207648_10001175_pt1 | contig 29273 bp, 21 predicted proteins | sample KBSMisM32_FD_184310 | JGI IMG/M metagenome (GOLD analysis project Ga0207648, IMG submission 184310) | Miscanthus rhizosphere microbial communities from Kellogg Biological Station, Michigan, USA - KBS Miscanthus M3-2 (SPAdes) (version 2) | ecosystem: Host-associated > Plants > Roots >... | reverse complement strand
GAACGTGGTGGAGCAGATGGAAATCGACGACCTCGCCGGCACGTCGCTGGCCGAGCCGGCGAACTACCAAGCCTACCGCGAGATGGTCGTCCCCTCCGCCCCGAGCTGGGTCGAGGAGCATGTGCGCCGCCTGAGCGCCGCCCGCATCCAGAGCGCATTCCAGTTCTACAACATCAACAGCTACGAAACCGTCGAGCGCCTGATCCGCCGCGGCATCTACAAGGGCCCGCTGGTGATGAACTGGGTGGCGATCGGCGGCGGCATGGACCAGCCCACGATCTACAGCCTGGCGAACTTCCTGCGCGCGATCCCCGACGGCTCGATGCTGACGGTCGAGAGCAGCATGCGCAACGTGCTTCCGATCAACATGATGGGCATCGCGATGGGCCTGCACGTGCGCTGCGGCATCGAGGACAACCTTTGGAATCAGTCCCGCACGGGCAAGATGACCACCGTGAAGCAGATCGAGCAGCTCGTGCGCATCTCGCGCGAGTTCGGCCGCGAAATCGCCACCGGCAAGGAGGCGCGCGAGATTTGCAAGATCGGCGTGTTCTACGACACGGTGGAAGAGACGTTGGCCGCCAACGGCTTCGCCCCGAACGCCAAGGGCCGGCAGCAGGGCTTCCTGCGCAAGGCTGCGTGAGGCGACCATGGCACACGCAATCCGCATGCATGAGACCGGCGGCCCCGAAGTCCTGCGCTGGGAGGAAGTCACCGTAGGGATGCCGGGTCCGGGACAGGCTCGAGTCCGGCACGAAGCGGTCGGTCTGAATTTCGCCGACACCTACTTCCGCGCGGGACTCTATCCGGTTCCGCTGCCGAACGGCATCGGCGTCGAAGCGGCCGGCATCGTCGAGGCCGTCGGTGAGGGCGTCGCGAACGTCGTCGTCGGCGACCGCGTTACGTACACCGGTTTCATCAACACGCTCGGCGCGTACAGCACGGAGCGAGTCATACCCGCCGCGCCGCTCATCAAGCTGCCGGCAGGTATCTCCTGCGAAACGGCCGCGGCGATGACGATGCGCGGACTGACGTCGGCGTATCTGATGCGGCGCATCTGGCCGCTCAAGTCCGGTGACACGATTCTGGTGCACGCGGCGGCGGGCGGCGTCGGCTTGATCGTGTCGCAGTGGGCGAAGCTGCTGGGTTTGTCAGTGATCGGTACCGTGTCGAGCGAGGCCAAGGCGGACGTCGCGCGCAAGCACGGCTGCGACCATGTGATTCTTTACACGCGCGAGGACGTCGCGAAGCGCGTACGCGAATTGACGAACGGCGCCGGCGTCGCTGTTGCCTACGACAGCGTCGGCAAGGACACGTTTGCCGGCTCGATCGATTCGCTGAGGAAACGCGGCCTGCTGGTTTGCGTCGGCACGGCTTCGGGGCCGGTCCCGCCGATCGACGCGACGCAGCTTGCGATCAAGGGATCCGTGTATGTCACACGCCCCGCGCTCGCCGATTACATCGCCGATCCCGCGGAAAAGACGGCGCTTGCGCTCGAGCTTTTCGAACACGTGGCCGCCGGCCGGATCAGGATCGAGATCAACCAGCGCTACGAACTGCAGGATGCGGCGCAGGCGCATCGCGATCTCGAAACCCGCAAGACCACCGGCTCGTCGATTTTCCTTGTGACGAGCGAACGGAACGAGTCGTAGACCGCACAAGCCAGGACAGTCCTGACACGAGACCCGAAGCCATGGCCGACGCAACTCTCACCATACCGCAAGCCGCTTCGCCGGCGATGCGCGAGCGCGTCCGCTTCGAGCATCGGCGAGCGGCCCGTCTAGCGATCGACACCCCTCGAGGGAGAGACATATGACACAAGCAATCACCGAAACGCCGGCCATCGTTCGCTCGCGCGGATCAATCAAGGTCGAGCCGCTGACCTGCACGATCGGCGCCGAGCTTTCCAACGTGAATATCGGCGTCGCGTCGCGCGACGCCGAGCTCGTCGCGGAAATCCGCGCATTGCTGCTCAAGCACCGCGTGCTGTTCTTCCGCGACCAGGACATCACCCGCGCCGAGCACGTCGCGTTCGCCCGGCACTTCGGCGAGCTCGAGGATCATCCGGTGGCCGGCAGCGACCCCGAGAACCCGGGGCTCGTGCGCATCTACAAGTCGCCGGACATGCCGAATGACCGGTACGAAAACGCGTGGCACACGGACGCCACGTGGCGCGACAAGCCGCCGTTCGGCTGCGTGCTGCGCTGCGTCGAATGTCCGCCGGTCGGCGGCGACACGATGTGGGTCAACATGGTCGAGGCGTACAACCGTCTGCCGGAACACGTCAAGACGCAGATCGCCGGCTTGCGTGCGCGTCACGGCATCGAGGCGAGCTTTGGCGCCGCAATGCCGATCGAGAAGCGGCTGGCGCTGAGCGCGCAATACCCCGATGCCGAGCATCCGGTCGTTCGCACGCATCCCGAAACCGGCGAGAAGGTGCTGTACGTCAACGCGTTCACGTCGCACTTCACGAACTACCACACACCGGCGAACGTGCGTTTCGGTCAGGACGCCAACCCCGGCGCGAGCCACTTGCTCAATTACCTGATCAGTCAGGCGTATGTTCCCGAGTTCCAGGTCCGTTTCCGCTGGAGGAAGAACAGCATGGCGTTCTGGGACAACCGCAGTACGCAGCACTACGCGGTGATGGACTACCCGCCGTGCCATCGCAAGATGGAGCGCGCAGGCATCGTCGGCGACACGCCGTTCTAGGGCTCGTCGTTCGCCGACCCAAGGAGACTACGCCATGTACCGCCATCTGATGGTTCCACTCGATGACTCGGCGCTGTCGGCCGAAACGGCCGGCAAGGCGGTCAGGCTTGCGCGCACGCTCGGTGCCAAGGTCACGTTCTTCCACGCGCAGGAAGACTACGGTGCGACCAGCGTCGGCGCGCTGCAAAGGGTGATCGCGCCCGCCGACTTCAACGAGGGCATGGCCGGGGAAGCGCGGGCGATCCTGGCGAAGGCGGAAGCCGTCGCTCGCGAGGCAGGCGTCAGCCACGCATCGTTCGCTACGACGAGCAGCCGGCCCTACGAGGCGATTCTCGATGTCGCCGAGAAGCAGGGTTGCGACCTGATCTTCATCGCGTCGCATGGGCACCGCGGCATCAAGGGACTGATGCTCGGCTCGCAGACGCAGAGGGTTCTGCAGCACGCGACGATCCCGGTGCTCGTGTCGTCCATCGAGAGCAACATCGCGCCCGGAGCGATGATGGGGCCGCTCACGACCATCGGCGACGAGCATCGATCGCTCGCGGCGGTCGTCCACGGCCTGGAATTCCTGGTTCGCGAAACCCGCGAGGGGAAGGCACCTCCGCCGCCCGCCCTGCTTCATGCGATCGTTCGATACGTCAAGGAGTTCCCCGAGAAGCTGCACCATCCGAAGGAAGATGCTTACCTGTTCCCCCGGTTGCGCGTACGCACGTCCGAATTCGATGGCACGCTGGCCGAGCTCGAACGGCAGCATGCCGAAGGGCACCGGGTGATCGACGAGCTCGAAGGCGCTCTGGCGCGATACGAGGCCGGCGAGGCGGGCGGCTTCGGCGTATTCGCGGCCGCCGTCGAGCACTTCGCCGAGGCGCAAATGCAGCATATGCGGCTCGAGACAAAAGTGATCCTGCCCGCGGCGCGCCAATACCTGACGGCGGCCGACTGGGTCGAGATCGACAAGGCATTCGCCAGGAACGGCGACCCGCGCTTTGCAGTCGACAACGACGAGGAGTTCCGGGCGCTGTTCGCGCGGATCCTCAATCTCTTTCCGGAGAAGGTCGTCGGCGGGGCTGTCGGGAGTTGAGCTCGACCACCACGCCCGTAAGGTCGGTTGTGGAGTTCATTGAAGTTTCAAAATCCATCAGGGAGATCGTTCACCATGCAACAAATTTCAATGGCCGCCGCTGATCGTCGGCCGTTTCGGCGCCGCGCGACGACACTCGCCGTCCTGTTGATGCTCGCCGGTACGGCGGAAGCGTTCGACATCCCCACCGGAAACCCGGACCTTGCGCTGCGCTGGGACAACACATTCCGCTACAACCTTGGCTTCCGTACGCAGTCGCAGGACCCTAATATTCTTGCGAGTCCGAACTTCGACGACGGCGATCGCAACTTCAGCAACGGGTCGATCGTCACCAATCGCCTCGACCTGCTCTCCGAGTTCGACCTCATATATCAGCGCAAGCACGGTTTCCGGGTCAGCGCCGCCGGATGGTACGACGACGCGTACGGCAATCTCGACAACAACAACAACGTCACAGCGAACACGCTCTCGGGTGGACTCCCGGCCGCGGGCATACTGAGCCCGTACACGAAACGTTACGCCAAGGGTCTTTCGGGCGAGTTCCTCGACGCGTTCGCGTTCACCACGTTCGACGTCGCCGACGTGCCGGTCAACATCAAGGCGGGACAACACACCGTCTATTGGGGCGAGAGCCTGTTTCTCGGCGGCGCCATCCACGGCATTTCGTATTCGCAGAACTCGGTCGACGTGTGGAAAGGCTTCGCAACGCCCGGCAGTGAGGCGAAGGAGTTGTTCCGGCCACGCGGGGGGCTTACGCTGCAGGCGCAGCCGACGCACGATCTGACGCTCGCTGGCCAGTGGTTCTACAACTGGCAGGCGATCCACCTGCCCGAGTCGGGCAGTTACCTGACGGTCAACGACGCAGGGTTCTTGGGCGGCGAATCGCTGATCTTCGGTCCCAATCCTTTGGCAGCGGCGGTTCCCGGCGCGCCCGCATTCCTTCGACTGTGGAACACGAACCAGATCCAGCAATCGCGCACGAGCGGCGGCCTCGGCGATTTCGGTCTGGCGGCGCGCTGGAGTCCCGAGTGGCTCGACGGCACGCTCGGCTTCTACTACCGCAATACGACCGATATCACGCCGCAGCTGGTTGTCACTCCAGGTTTTCTGCCCACGGTGCCTGCTGGGGCGTGCTCGGCCATCGGCGGCATTCCGCTAGGCGGCACGAACTGCATCATCAATCGCGCCGCCACGTCGCCCGCGGATCTCCAGCGGTTCGGCAAACTTGGCACGTATCAGCTCACCTACGGCGACAACATCCACATCTACGGCGTCAGCCTGTCCAAGCAGATCGTCGGCTTGAGCGTCGGTGCGGAACTCTCGTACCGCGAGAACATGCCATTGGTGAGCCAGCCGGTGCAGGTGCTGCCCGCCGCTCTCGTGCCGCTCGTGCCGGGCTCCGTTGCCACGACGACGGATCTCGGACATGGTACGCCGGGCGCGCTCGGCGACACGTGGCACGGCCTGATCAACGCGACCAGCATCTTGCCGAGAACGGTCCTGTTCGACACGGCGACGTTCGCCACCGAGCTCACGTGGAGTCAATGGGCGAGAGTCACGCAGAACGAGGCGGTGTTCAAGGGCCGTTCGAGTTACCTGAATCCGGATGGCTCGACGCCGATCGACAAGGTGACACGGAACTTCGTCGGCCTCGCCATCAACTTCACGCCGACCTGGTTCCAGGTATGGCCCGGCGTCGATTTATTCGCGCCACTGTCGTGGAGCCAGGGTCTGTCGGGCACCTCGGCCGTGGTGCTCGGCGGGAACAAGAACGCCGGGACGTGGAGCGCCGGCATCGCGTTCGACATCTATCAGAAGTATCGCATCGATCTCAAGTACAACGGTTATCTCGGCGATTACGCGCTGACATCGACCGGGGCGCGCGACATTCTTCCGAATGGCTCGGTTGCTGCTCTCTCCGATCGCGGCTGGGTATCGCTCACTTTCAAGACCACATTCTGACGAGGAACACGATCATGTTTCGCAGGACATTGCTGGCCGCGGGCATCGCGGCATTCGTGAGCGTCGGCGCATCGGCCGGCGTGTCGCCCGACGAGGCCAAGCAGCTCGGGACGACACTGACGCCGGCCGGCGCCGAAAAGGCGGGCAACAAGGACAGCACCATTCCGGCGTATACCGGCGGACTGACCACGCCCCCGGCGAGCTACCAGAAGGGCAGCAAGGTTCGTACGGATCCGTTCGCTGACGAGAAGCCTCGGCTGGTCATCACCGGCAAGGACATCGACGCGAATGCGGACAAGCTGACCGAGGGCACCAAGGCGCTGCTCAAGCGCTACCCGACGATGCGCCTCGATGTCTATCCGACGCACCGCACGGCGGCGCTTCCACAGTTCGTCCTCGACAACACGGTGAAGAATGCCGTCGGCGCGAAAGCCGCCGAAGGTGGCCTCGCCGTCGAGAACGCGCTTGCCGGATATCCGTTTCCAATCCCAAAGACCGGTGCCGAAGCGATGTGGAATCACCTGCTGCGCTACAGCGGTCTGGGATACGACGGCAGTCGCTACGAGAACTGGAACGTCGATGCCGCCGGCGTCGCGACGCTCGCCGTCGCGGCCGACGCGTTCTGGGCATGGCCGATCTACGATCCGAAGAAGACCGGGACGCTCAACGGATCCGATCCCTACTGGTACAACAAGCTTCTTTACGTGGGCCCCGCTCGCCGCAATGGCGAGGCCCTTCTGATCATCGACTCGGTCAATCCGTTGAAGCAGCCGCGAAAAGCCTGGCAGTACTTGCCGGGACAGCGCCGCACGCGGCTCGCACCCGATCTGGCGTACGACACACCGAATCCGGGCGCGGCCGGCACGGGAACGTACGACGACGTGTCCGTGTTCAACGGCGCGCTGGATCGCTACGACTGGAAGCTGATCGGCAAGAAGGAGATGTACGTCCCGTACAGCAACTATCGGCTGACCTACCACAAGCCGGTCTCGGACATCACCAAGGCGAACCACCTCAATCCCGACCTCGTCCGCTGGGAGCTCCATCGCGTGTGGGTCGTCGAAGGCACGCTGAAGCCCGACAAGCGGCACATCTACAGCAAGCGCACGTTCTACCTCGACGAGGACAGCTGGACGGCGCTCGCGTCCGATCAGTACGACGCCCGCGGCCAGCTATACCGCTCGAGCTTTGCGTTCCAGTCGCAGAGCTATGACGTGCAGGCTCCCTTCGACACGACGTTCGCGATCTACGACTTCACGTCGGGTGCATACAACATCACGGGGCTGTTCGGATCGTATGACGGACTGAAGTACATGACCGAGCTGCCGCGCGACTCTGCCTGGACGGCGGATGCGCTCGCGGGAGCAGGCGTTCGCTGACCGCGGTCTCGTTCGGCAACCGATCATCGATGCGAGGGGTGCCGCTCGCGGGATGGCGCGGCACCTGGCACCAAAGCAGAGGATTCGAACCATGATCGCTGTGCGCGCTGGGCTATCGCTGTCCCTCCTCGTGATCGCGTCGCTCGCGCCGCTCGCCAGGGCAGACGGTTTCGTCGACGTGCTCGACACACCGGCCCAGTCAACGCCGCTTGCCGTGAAGAGCCTCATGCTGGCGGTGACTCGCGCCGGCGATCAGCTCGTCGCCGTGGGACAGCGCGGACAGATCGTCGTGTCCGGCGACGCCGGTGGGACGTGGAAGCAGTCCAGGGTTCCCGTGAGCTCGGACCTCGCCGCCGTGTACTTCGTCGACGCCAAGCAAGGCTGGGCAGTCGGGCACGATGGCGTGGTTCTGCATACCGACGACGCCGGCGACACGTGGCGCCTGCAGCTCGACGGCCGCAAGGCCAACGAGTTGCTGGTCGCCGCAATGACCAAGAAGGTGCAGGCTGAGCCTGCGTCCGAAGAAGCCAAGAAGCTGCTCGCGGAGGCCGAGCGCTACAAAGAGCAGGGGCCCGACAAGCCGTTCCTCGACGTGTGGTTTGCAGATGCGCAGAACGGTTTCGTGGTCGGCGCCTACAACCTGATCTTTCGTACGACCGACGGCGGCAACACATGGACGCCGTGGTTCGACCGTTCGGCTAATCCCAAATTCTTCAACCTTTACGCGATCCGCCCGGTCAACGGGGATCTCTATATCGCCGGTGAGGGCGGACTGATGCTGAAGCTCGACCGCTCCGCCGACCAATTCAAGGGGCTTGCCATGCCCTACAAGGGGAGCTTCTTCGGACTGGCAGGCGCAGGGAACTCAGTGCTAGCGTTCGGGCTGCGCGGCAACGTCTATCGCAGCGACGACGGCGGCACGAGCTGGGTCAAAGTCGAGGTGGGCCTTCCCTCGGCCGTTGTCGGCGCAGCCCGAACACAACGCGGCGCGACGATCCTCGCCGACGCGGGTGGTCGCGTCGTGGCGAGCGCAGATGGAGGACGCACGTTCACGAGCGTGCCACTCAAGCAGCCGATGCCACTCACCGGGGTCGCCGAAGCAGGCGATGGTCGCCTTGCGCTGGTCGGACCGCGCGGCGTCGCGGTCACGGAAACAGTAGCGCCCTGAGGGGCTGCGCACTGTAACTGGAGCCATCGATGGCCGCCGTTTCGGACAACCTCGAGCAGATGCCGGTCGTTCGCGATGTCGCGGATTTCGACCAGCGCTCCGGCAACGCCCTCGAGCGTCTGGTTTTCAACAACCGGCTGCTGATGATCGCGCTCTGCGCGGTCGTGACGGTGGTCCTCGCCTATGCGGCGGCGACGAGGCTTGTGCTCAATGCGAGCTTCGAAAGGATGATCCCGCAGAGTCAGCCCTACATCAAGAACTACCTTACGTACCAGAAGGAGCTGCGAGGACTCGGCAATGCCGTTCGCGTTGTCGTCGAAAACGCCAACGGCGACATCTTCGACGGGCGTTACATCGATGCACTAAGGCAGATCAACGACGAGCTCTTTCTCACGCCGGGCGTCGATCGCGCGTGGGTGAAATCGCTATGGTCGCCCGCCGTGCGCTGGACCGAGGTCACCGAGGAAGGCTTCCGCGGCGGCCCGGTGATGCCGGACGGCTACGACGGCTCGCCGCAAAGCGTCGAGCAGCTGAAGCAGAACATCGCGCGCTCCGGCATCGTCGGCAGCCTGGTCGCCAACAACTTCAAGTCGAGCATGATCTTCGTCCCGTTGCTCGACAAGGATGTGCGCACCGGGGAACGCATCGACTATCACGGGCTGTCGAGAGTCCTCGAGGAGAAGATTCGCGCCAAGTACGAGCTCGCGCAAGACCTGGAGAAGGTTCGTGGCAAGGAAACGTCGCAGATCAGGGTCCACGTCATCGGCTTCGCCAAGCTGATCGGCGAGCTGATCGACGGGCTGGTCAAGGTGATGGCGTTCTTCGGCATCGCGGCGTTGATCGCAACGGTCATCATTTATTCGTACACGCGATGCGTGCGCAGCACCGTACTGGTGGTCGCTTGCTCGATCATCGCCGTGATCTGGCAGCTCGGACTCGTCGCGCTCATGAAGTTCGAGCTCGACCCGTTCTCGATTCTCGTGCCATTCCTGGTCTTCGCGATCGGCGTGTCGCATGGCGCGCAGAAGATGAACGGCATCATGCAGGACATCGGCCGCGGCACGCACAAGCTCGTCGCGGCGCGCTACACGTTCCGTCGCCTCTTCCTGGCGGGCCTGACCGCGCTGCTCGCCGATGCGGTCGGCTTCGCCGTCCTGATGGTGATCGACATCCCGGTGATCCGCGATCTTGCGGTGACGGCAAGCATCGGCGTCGCCGTCCTGATCTTCACGAACCTGCTGCTCCTGCCCGTGCTGCTGTCGTATACGGGGGTCAGCCAGAAGGCCGCGGAGCGCAGTCTGCGCGAAGAGCGGACGGCAACGAAGGGCCGCGGCCTCGGTGCCGTGTGGACGTGGCTCGACCGCTTCACGACCCGGCGCTACGCTCTCGGTGCGATCGCCGTTTCGGCGCTGCTCGCGGTGATCGGACTCGTCGTCAGCCATGATCTCAAGATCGGCGACCTCGACCCGGGTGCGCCGGAGCTTCGCGCGGATTCGCGCTACAACCGGGACAACGCGTACATCACCGCCAATTACGCGTTGTCGAGCGACCAGTTCGCCGTCATCGTCAAGACCGAGAAGGAAGGCTGCCTCAAGTACCAGACGTTGGTCGAAGCTGATCGCTTGGCCTGGATGCTGAAACAGGTGCCCGGCGTGCAAACGACGATTTCGCTGCCCGATGCGGTACGCCAGATCACCGCAGGCTCGTTCGAAGGCAATCCGAAGTGGCTGACGATCAACCGCAACCAGGACGTGCTGAACTACGCCGCGCAGCAGGCCTCGGTCAACAACCAGGATCTTTTCAATACCGAATGTTCGATCATGCCGGTGATCGCGTATCTGGCCGATCACAAGGCCGAAACGCTCGATCGCGTCGTCAATGCCGCCGCCGGCTTCGTGGGCAAGCATGACGAAGGCGATCGCCGGTTCCTGCTCGCGGCAGGCAGCGCGGGCATCGAGGCTGCGACCAATATCGTCGTCGAGCAGGCGAACCGCACGATGCTGCTCTACGTTTACGCAGCGGTCATGATCCTGTGCTTCATCACCTTCCGAAGCTGGCGCGCGGTGGTGGTGGCCGTCGTGCCGCTCGCGCTGACGTCGATCCTTTGCGAGGCGCTGATGGTCGTCCTCGGCATCGGGGTCAAGGTCGCGACACTCCCGGTCATCGCGCTCGGCGTGGGCATTGGCGTCGACTACGCGCTGTACCTGTTGTCGGTCCAACTGGCGCAGCAGCGCGCCGGCGCATCGCTGGCCGAGGCCTACCGCAGGGCTGTGCAGTTCACGGGCAAGGTCGTTGCGTTGGTCGGGATCACGCTGGCTGCTGGCGTGATCACGTGGGCTTTTTCGCCGATCAAGTTCCAAGCCGACATGGGCATCCTGCTGACGTTCATGTTCGTGTGGAACATGCTTGGCGCGCTGATCCTGATTCCGGCGCTGTCGTATGTGCTGCTGCCCACAGCGCGCGTGCGCAAGGTCCGCGAATGGAAGCAATGAAAGCGCAAGCGACGCCGACCGCCTATGGGATGAAAACGCTCGACCAGTTCGTCGGGCAGCAGGTCGGGCTCTCGGACTGGATCGTCGTGGACCAACGGCGAATCGACGAATTCGCGGACTGCACCGGCGATCGGCAGTGGATCCATGTCGACGCGGAACGCGCGAGCCGCGAGAGCCCGTACGGCGGAACGATTGCGCACGGCTACCTGACACTGTCGCTTGCCGCGTCGCTCACGATCGAGGCCGGTGCAATTCCGCACGATGCGGCGGCCGCGCTCAATTACGGGCTCGACAAGGCGCGTTTCATCACACCGGTACGCGCAGGTGCACGCGTGCGCAATCGCGTTGTCCTGCAGGCAATCGAGGATCGCGGTGACGGTCGCATCCTGCTGACGCTGTTGAACACGATCGAAATCGACGGTGAAGCGAAGCCTGCGCTCGTCGCGGAGTCGCTCGCGCTCCTGATGGGCGCGCCGCGCCTCGATACGTCGAAATAGCCATGACCACACCACGTACGACTTCGCGCGGCCCCGCCAAGCCGACCGCCACGCCGGCGAACCGAGCGCGTAAGTCCAGCCGCATTCGCCGCGCGCCAGGCGCACTCGCCGAGCACGCGACGCAACACACGCTTGCAACGAATCCGCTCGTCGGCGTCCGTCGCAAGGACGTCTTCGCGGCTGCGACGACGCTGGTCGGACGCCTCGCGGCGAAACCACGGATCGTGGGCGGCCAATACGCGAAGCTGCTCGGCGAATCCGTGCGCATCGCAACTGGCCATTCGACGCTCCACGCTCCGGACGGCGACCGGCGTTTCGCGGATTCCGCATGGACCGACAACGCGATATTCCGGCGCATGCTCCAGTCCTATGTGGCGCTCGGGAACTCGCTCGATCGCTGCATCGATGAAGCCCGGATGGATCCCGCGGCCGCATCGCGCGCCCGGTTCGCAGTCTCGGTCGTCGTTGACGCGATCGCGCCGACGAACTTCGTCGGCAGCAACCCGGCGGCGCTTCGCAAACTTGCCGACACGAAGGGCGCGAGCGTGATCCGCGGCTTCGCGAACTTCGTCGAGGATCTCGCGAGCGGCAGGAGCCTGCCGCGGCAAGTCGACGCACGTCCGTTCACCGTCGGTCGTAACGTTGCCACCACGCCCGGCGCGGTTGTCTATCGCAACGAGCTCCTCGAGCTGATCCAGTACGCGCCGACGACTTCCGACGTGCACGCGCGGCCGCTCGTGATCGTGCCGCCGCAGATCAACAAGTACTACGTGTTCGACCTCGCGGCCGACAAGAGCCTCGTGCGTTACGCGCTCGCGGGCGGCCTGCAGACGTTCGCCGTGAGCTGGCGCAACCCAACGCGCAAGCAGTCGGCGTGGGGGTTCGATGCGTATGCGGAAGCGCTGGAGCGAGCGCTCGAGGCGATACGCGAGATTACCGATTCGCCGGACGTGAACGTGCTCGGGGCGTGCTCGGGAGGCATCACGCTGACCGCGCTGCTCGGACACCTGGCCGCGCGCCGCGCCCGGATCGTCCACTCGGCGACGCTGGCCGTCTGCGTGCTCGACACGTCGTCGATCCGCAACGCGACCGCCGGACTGTTCGTGACGCCCGCCAGTGTAAAGGCCGCGAAGGCCGCGTCGCAGAAACGCGGCGTCGTCGAAGGCAGCGAGCTTTCGCGGATGTTCGCGTGGATGCGTCCGAACGATTTGATCTGGAACTACGTCGTCAACAATTACCTCCTGGGCAACGATCCGCCGGCCCACGAAATCCTGTTCTGGAACAACGATACGACGCGGCTGCCTGCGCAATTGCATGCCGATTTTCTGGGACTCTTCGCGACGAACGGCTTCGCCAATCCGGGCAAGCTGCGCGTGCGGGGAACGGCCATCGATCCGCGCCGGATTGGCATCGACTCGTACGTCGTCGGCGGCCTTACCGATCACATCACGCCGTGGCAGGGCGTCTATCGGACGGCGCGCTTGTATGGCGGTGCGCGGAGCACGTTCGTGCTGTCGAACGGCGGGCACATTCAGAGCCTGATCAATCCGCCAGGCAACGCGCGCTCCTGGTTCATGACCGATCTCGCGCGCGCCCGCACTGCCGAGGCCTGGGCTCGCAAACAGCAGAAGGCCGGCGGCAGCTGGTGGCCGCACTGGCGCGAATGGATCTGCGCGAGATCCGGTGCGCGCAAGTCCGCTCCGCGTGCGCTCGGCGGGGAACGCCATCCGCCGCTGGCGCCCGCACCGGGCGCCTACGTGCTGGAGCGATAGCCGATGGCAGCGCCGCGCGCAAAGTACGCACGAACCCGCCCGATGCGCATCGATCATGCGCAAGTCGGCGGGCGACAGATCCGTTACGCTGCACGCCCCGGGGATCCTGGCGTTCCTCCGCTGCTGATCCTGAACGGCCTCGGTGCGAACATCGAGCTCGCGCAGCCGTTCATCGACGCACTGACGCGCCCGACGGTCGTGATTTTCGACGTTCCGGGTGTGGGTGGCTCGCCGACGCCGCCGATGCCCTATCGCCCGTCCGGGGTTGCGCGCCTTGCTGCAAGCCTTCTCGATCACCTCGGACATCCCGAAGCCGATGTGCTCGGCGTGTCGTGGGGTGGTGCGATCGCGCAGCAATTCGCGCTGCAGCATCCCACGCGTTGTCGACGTCTCGTGCTCGCTGCTACGGCGCCGGGCGCGCTGATGGTGCCCGGAAGGCCGTCGGTGCTGCTGAAGATGATCACCCCGCGTCGATTCATCGACCACCGACATGCGCAGCGCGTCGCTGCGGATGTCTATGGCGGCGTGTTTCGACGCGAGCCCGCGCTAGTTGAGCAAACGCTGCGCCACGTGCGCTTCGCGAGCCGCGGCGGTTACTACCTGCAGCTCGCCGCCACGCTGGGCTGGACGAGTCTGCCCTGGCTCCCCGCGCTGCGCCAGCCTACCCTCATCATGGCGGGAGAAGACGATCCGCTCGTTCCGACGATCAATGCCCGCATCATGCAGTGGCTGATTCCCGATGCGCGCATTGCAATGCTCGCGTGCGGACATCTGTTCCTGATCACGCTGCCCGAGCAATCGGCCGACGTCGTCGACGCATTCCTCGCGGAACCCCGAGCCTCCGGGGCGTCCGAACGCAGGCGCTCGTACGCCACCTTTTCGATTTTCAGGAGAAACTCATGAACGACCTCGCGATTGTCCGCACGCCTTCGGCATGCGACGCACCGCTTTCCATCGGCCAGATCCTCGCGCACGGCCTAGCCACTGCGGCACAACAGCAGATCGTCTACGGCGATCGTATGCGGCATACGTATGCCACGTTCAGCGAGCGCGTGCATCGCCTCGCGTCCGCGTTATCGACGCTTGGCGTCCGTCCGGGTGCGACCGTGGCCATGATGGACTGGGACAGCCACCGCTACCTCGAATGCTTTTTCGCCGTGCCGATGATGGGTGCGGTGCTGCACACGGTGAACATCCGGATCTCGCCTGAACAGGTGCTCTACACGATCAATCACGCCAAGGACGACGTCATCCTCGTCAACGCCGAATTCGCTCCGTTGCTCGAGTCGATCCACGCGAAGATCCGGCCCGGCGTGAAGCTCGTGCTGATCAACGACGTGGCGGAGACGCCGCGCACGAGTCTCCCCTTCGCCGCCGAATACGAGTCGATGCTCGATCGCGCTTCGCCGACATTCGACTTCCCGCAGCTCGCGGAAGATACGCGTGCCACGACGTTCTACACGACAGGCACGACCGGATTGCCCAAGGGCGTCTACTACAGTCACCGCCAGCTCGTGCTGCACACGATGGCCGTGGCGACCGCGCTAGCGAACGCTCCTCATGCGACCTTCACCGCGCGCGACGTCTACATGCCGATCACGCCGATGTTCCACGTGCATGCGTGGGGCCTTCCGTACGTTGCGACGCTCCTCGGCGTCAAGCAGGTTTACCCGGGGCGCTACGTGCCGGACGTCCTGCTCGGACTGATCCGCCGCGAAGGCGTCACTTTTTCGCATTGCGTGCCGACGATCCTGCAGATGATGCTGGCAAGCCCGGCCGTGCAGGACGTGGATCTCAGCCGATGGAAAGTGATCATCGGCGGCTCCGCGCTGCCGATCGCGCTCGCGCGCGCCACGGTCGAGCGCGGGGTCGACGTGATCGCCGGCTACGGCATGTCCGAAACCTGTCCGATCCTGACACTCGCGCACCTGCGACCACACATGAGCGAGTGGGATGTCGAGCGGTGCGTGCCGTTCCTTTGCCGCGCCGGTCGGCCTCTCCCGTTCGTGCAGTTGCGCATTGTCGACGCCCAGATGAAAGACGTGGCGCACGACGGTGTCAGCCAGGGTGAAGTCGTCGTGCGCTCGCCCTGGCTTACGCAAGGCTATCTCGGAGAACCCGAGCGCTCGGAGGAGCTTTGGCGGGATGGCTGGCTGCATACCGGCGACGTCGGCGTCATCGATGCCGACGGATATCTGAAAGTCGTGGACCGTATCAAGGATGTCGTCAAGACCGGCGGCGAATGGGTGTCGTCGCTCGACATCGAGGACATCATCCTGCGTCTCCCTGGCGTTGCCGAGGCGGCCGTCGTCGGCGTCCCCGATGATCGCTGGGGCGAGCGGCCGGTGGCGTTCGTCGTCGGCAAGAAGGAGGCAACGCCGAGCGAAGATGCGGTTCGCCGCCACGTTGCCGACTTCGCCGGTCGTGGCACGATCTCGAAGTACGCAGTGCCCGACAAGGTCTACTTCGTGGACGCGATTCCGAAGACCAGCGTCGGGAAGCTCGACAAGAAAGTGATACGGGCGAAGCTGCTCGAAACTGCAGCGGACGCGGCGACCACGCGTTGACGTCGACGTTTGCGAGGAGACTTTGATGAGCCAATACCGGGCGCCGCTCGCCGACATGCAGTTCGTCATGCAGGAGCTCGCGGGGCTCGCCGAAGTCACCGCGCTGCCGGGACTCGAGGATGCGACTTCCGACACGGTTTCCGCGATCCTCGAGGAGGCGGACAAGTTCGCGACCGAAATCCTCGACCCGCTGAACCGCGTCGGAGACCGGGAAGGTGCGCGGCTCGCGGGTGACGGCTGCGTCGTGACGCCGACGGGGTTCAAGGACGCGTATCGGCGGTTCTGCGAACTCGGCTGGAACGGTCTCGCGAAAAATCCGACGTTCGGCGGGCAGGGGATGCCGCACCTTGTTGCGGCCGCCGCAGACGAGATCTGGAACGCGTCGAACATGGCGTTCGAGCTATGTCCGATGCTGACGGGCGGCGCCATCGAAGCGATCGAGCTGAACGGCTCCGAGGCCTTGAAGCGGGCGTACCTGCCGAAGATGGTCTCCGGCGAATGGACGGGGACGATGAATCTGACCGAACCGCAGGCCGGATCGGATCTCGCCGCCGTCAGAACGAAGGCGGTTCCGCAGGGCGACGGAAGCTACAAGCTCTACGGCAACAAGATCTTCATCACCTACGGCGAGCACGACTACACGGAAAACATCGTCCACCTCGTGCTTGCGCGCACGCCTGACGCGCCGCCGGGGACAAAGGGCATCTCGCTCTTCGTCGTGCCGAAGTTCCTCGTTGACGAGAACGGAGCCCTGGGTGTGCGCAACGACGTGCGCTGCGTATCACTGGAGCATAAGCTCGGCATTCATGCCAGTCCGACGGCGGTACTGGCATTCGGCGACAACGGCGGCGCGGTCGGTTACGTCGTCGGCGAGGAGAATCGCGGTCTCGAGTACATGTTCGTCATGATGAATCTCGCGCGCTTCGGTGTCGGAATCCAGGGCGTCGGCATCGGCGAACGCGCGTACCAGTCCGCCCGCGACTACGCGCGCGAACGCGTGCAGGGTCGCGTTGTCGGCACGAACGATGCGCCGATGGGCATCATCGGACATCCCGACGTGCGACGGATGCTGATGTCGATGCGTGCATGCACGGAAGCCGCGCGGTCTCTGAGTTACGTGACTGCGGCCGCGCTCGACCACGCGCATCGGCATCCCGATGCGGAAACGCGCCGCCGCAAGCTGGCGTTCGCGGAACTGATGATCCCGATCGTCAAGGGCTGGAGCACGGAAGTCGCGCAACACATCGCTTATATGGGCGTGCAGGTACACGGGGGCATGGGGTTCATCGAGGAAACCGGTGCTGCACAATACGCGCGCGATGCGCGAATCACGACGATCTATGAAGGCACGACCGGCATCCAGGCGAACGACCTGATCGGCCGGAAGATCGTTCGCGATGCCGGCGCTGCGCTGGCGTCCGCGGTCGCGGACATGCGCGAAGTCGAGCGGCAAACGGCGGATGTCGCCAATCCGGACGTCGCGGCGATCGGCGCTCGCCTGCGGGGAGCGCTCGATGCCTTGGTCGAGGCCGGACGCTTCGTGGTCGAGACGTATCGGGCGGACCCGCGCGCCGTCCTCGCCGGTGCCGTGTCGTTCCTCGAGCTCGCGGGCATCGTTTGCGGCGGGGCGCAACTCGCGCGGGCGGCGACGATTGCTGCCGGCAAGCTCGCGGCGGGCGACGGCGACGGCGCATTCATGCGCGCGAAGATCGCGACGGCGCGGCACTTTGCCGACCATTACCTGACGCGCGCGGCGGGCCTCACCGAGACGATCGTTTCCGGCTCGGCAGCAGCGCTTGCCGACGAGGCGTTCTGACTGATTGGAAGCGACAATGGCCGCGACAACCCGGGTAACGCCAAGGCAAGAAATCGCTGCCCCAACAGTGCTGTTCGTCCCCGGTGTGCGTGACCACATGCCCGACCACTGGCAGACGCTGCTTGAGCACAAGCTGCCGAAGGCAACGTGCGTACCGCGCATGGAAGGCGACAAGCTCTCCTGTGTGGCGTGGGTGGCAATGCTCGACCGGTCGCTCGCGCAGATCGAGGGGCCTGTAGTGTTGGTCGCGCACAGCGCCGGCGTCATGATCGTCGTGCATTGGGCGCAACGGCATCAGCGTCCGATCAAGGGTGCACTCCTCGCAACACCGGCCGATTTCGAGTCGCCGCTTCCTGCCGGTTACCCGTCGCTCGAAACGCTGAAGGAGAACGGCTGGCTGCCGACACCGCGCACCCGCTTGCCGTTTTCCAGCATCGTCGCAGCGAGCACAAACGATCCGTTGGGACGCATCGATCGCATCGAGGCGCTCGCGGGCGCATGGGGCAGTCGCTTCGTCGACGTCGGCGACGTCGGCCATTTGAATCCTGCGGCGGGCTATGGCGAGTGGCCGCGCGCCGCGGAGCTCCTCCGTGAGCTTGGCTGAGTCGCTCTCGCCGGCGTTCCACTCGCGCTGGCGCCGTGGCGTCCGCAGCGCGTGGCCGGGCTTTCTGCTATGCGCCGTCGTCGCCATCGCCTCCGCGTTCATTTCGGATCACCGCGGAGGGCCGACGCTGCTTTATGCATTGCTCCTCGGCATGGCGCTCAACAGCGTGGCCGCCCAGGGTACCGCAAAGCCGGGGATCGATTTCACCGCACGTCAGGTTCTGCGCTTCGGTGTTGCGCTCCTCGGGGCTCGAATTACCGTGGACCAGATCGGCGGTCTCGGCTGGTACAACGGCGGCGTCGTCGTCCTTGGCGTGCTCGTAACGATCGGGTTTGGATGGGCGCTTGCGCGCGCGCTTGGACTGTCGCGACGCATCGGCATCCTGACCGGGGGCGCGACCGCAATCTGCGGCGCGTCCGCGGCGATCGCGATCGCCACCGTTCTTCCCCATGACGAGCGGTCCGAGCGCGAGCTGATTTTCACGATCGCCGGCGTGACGGCGCTCTCGACAGTCGCGATGATCCTGTACCCGATCATCGTGACGAGCGTCCGTCTCGATCCCAATCAGGCGGGGATCTTTCTCGGGGGAACGATTCACGACGTCGCGCAAGTCGTCGGTGCCGGATACAGCATCTCACCGGAGGTTGGCGACTACGCGGTGCTGACCAAAATGATGCGTGTCGCGATGCTGCTGCCCGTCGCCATGGCCATATCGCTGTTCGTCCGGCATCGACTGCAGCATGTCGGCGGCCGCGGAAGCGATTCGCTATTCCCGCCGTTTCTGGTTGCCTTCGTCGCCTTCGTCATCGTCGGCAGCCTTGGCTGGATTCCGCAACCGGTTGGCGCTGCGCTGAACGAATTGTCGCGCGGCTGCCTCGTCGTGGCGATCGCCGCCGTTGGCCTCAAGACGTCGCTCGCCGAAATGAGGAAGGTCGGCGCGCGCGCCATGGTCCTTCTCGGCGTGGAAACGTTGTTCCTGGCGGTGTTCGTGCTCGGCGCGCAGAAGTTGCACGGTTCGTAGCGGCGCCCACGGCGCCTCGGCGGAACTCTAACGCGGCGATGAAAAATGACCATCCGCTGATTCCAGACGCTGATGGCGCGTACCAGGACGCGCAGACGGTTGTGTGTTCATGAGCCAGCGTCCGAGACGAGCGCAACTCCGGCCGGAATTGCCAGTCGGCCTCCGTTCTGCGGGTCGACGTCCGAAAACGACTCGGCCCCGCAGTCGTGCGGGCCGAGTCGTGAGTGGCGTGCGATCTCGGACTTGGCACCGGGTACGAGGTGCGTCGTACCTGATACGAGCGTCGAACAGCTTAGTGCCCGGCTAAGTCCCCTGCACGACTACCACGCGCGATATGCCACGACGACGTGCTTCGTACTCGACTCGAGGGGCGGAAGTTGCCGTTGCTTGCGGGAATACGGTTGAGCATCAAACCGTTGACCCTCCGCACTTAGGGAGACTTCATCTCGATAGTGGCCCGCGCGTCTTGTTGATCACTGATGGTGACTCGCGCGGCCGCCGGGCCGAGGCGTTCATGCAAAACGTTCAACCGGTATTCCCCCGGAGGCAGATTTTCGAACGCAAATTGACCATCTACACCGGTAACGGCATAAAACGGGTGCGCCGCGACGACAACCCACGCCTTCATCCACGGATGGAGGTCGCAGGTTATTTCGACGATCTCGGCCTTGGTGAACGTGACCGGGATCGTGCGATTCTTCGGCTGTGTACGATTGAATGAAGCGTTCGCCTTCGGTGTGGCGTGGATGTTGTGGAGCAGACGATCGCTGTTCAGGAAGTCTACCGTGCCTCCTGCCGCAACAACGACGATCCGGGATAGCGGTCGTTCGATGACACTATCGACCCCTTAACACCCGTTCGTGCCGCCCTCGCGCCATATTCTGACCACTGGCCCACTCCCCGCGACCGTCTTGGCGACCGGATGCATCGGAGAATTCAACAAGCGAGAATGCATATTCCAAAGGAGTTCGCCATTCGTCCATGCGAGCCCTAGGTTTGTTGGACTTCATGTCGGCGCGGCGGCCGCCACGCGGCGGCGCCACCTCGCATATGGAACGATCGTGAAAGCTGAAAGCACGAAAGTCGCGAGCACGGCCGCGACTACGGGTGCGGTCGCGTCGTTGAGCGTCGCGACCAGCAGCGCGAGACCTGCGTTGCGCGCGCCGCTGAATATGGCGGTCACCGTGCGCGTCGTCGGGTCCGGTCCGCCCAGCCCCTGGCCGACGGCCAGTGACAGCATCGTGATGGCGATCACCGCGGCCGCAACGCGCAGGCCCGCCCTGCCTATGGTCTCCCACACGTCGACCAGCACGAGCACGACGAGCGTGAGGAGCAGGAGCGACGCCAACGTGCGGATCGCGGGCTCGAACGGTCGGATGCGCGCGTGCCAGAAGTGCTTCATCAGCATGCCGAGGCCGAGTGGCATGAGTTGCGCCACGAACACCTGGCGCGCGAGATCGCGCAGATCGATGGCCGTCGCGCCGCCGTAATACTCGTCCAGCGCTGCGATGCCGAGCGGCATCGAAAGAATGGCGATGATGGCGAGCGCGATGTGCAGCGTCTGCGCGAACGCTGCGTGCCCGCCGGCGCGGAGCGTTCGCCGCAGCGCCACGGGCGCGCCGGGCGAGATGGCCATCAGCATGATGCCAATCTCAGCGGATCGGGGGACGTCGAATGCGCGCGCGATGATCCATGCAATGACGGGGACGGCGACGAGTACCGAGAACAACGCCTTGGCCATGAGGCGCGGACGCTCGATCACCCACCGGAAGTCCCTCGGCACGGCGGAAAGGCCGAGGTCGAACATGACCGCGAACAGCGTCGCAGCCGCTGCGGAGGAGAGCAGCCAATCGGGAACGGGTCCGGCGATGTTCATGGTCGCTTCAGGACCGTTGTCACGAGGCGGTGGCGAGCCGCCCAGCCCTGTACGTCGGCAAGCCGTGCGAGCGCGCGGTCTTCCGGATACCTCCGAGTTTACGCGTGACGCACATCCGCACCCTGTGTTTGTTCGGGCCCGATCTCGGAGTTCACGAGCGACTGCTCTGCCGCGCATCGACGGAAAAACATATCTGTGCAAATTACGCGCGCCACCGACATTCTTCTGCGGGCGGCGTACACACACTCAGTGCTGAGCACTTCGAGCGCCGCGCTGATCGACGACCTCAGACGTCGGCTTCGTGCCTCGTGCGAGCATCGCCCGAAAGCGCTCGTCGAATGACGCTATAGACCCGGAGCGACCTAACGCGCAAACAACGAAGCGAACGCTCACGGCCCGCGAAGATGTCCCGGCGCTATGTGCGCAGACCAGAATCGTGGCAATTGCGCGATCGAGGTATACCGACTGCTGCTGGCTCGTGCCTTTTTTGCTCGATCGCGCCATTCTTAGCCCGCACTGTCGAATTCAGGGTCTAATGGGGCGGCCAAAACTTGGTGACCTGATGAATACGACTTGTGGTGCCTGTGGTGTACCCATTTCTAAGTTTCGGGTTTTGGTTTCCAAGTGCAACGTTATCTTTAACCGAGATGCAAGGTATCTGCGTTGTCCTAGCTGTCGTGCCGCAGAGCTGCACTGCGCGCCCGTTGGGGTGACTGGGAGGCCCGAACGGATTCTGCATGTTTGTACGCGAGAAGATGCATGGGTTGCCGCAAGCAAACGTCTCGATACTTTCACATCTGGCGTTTCGCAGGTGACATTCAACGCAAATGTTCAAAGTGCGGCTACGTTGAGCCGTCATGGGACTGAAGATGCGCTTGCGGGTCGAAGCAGGACACTAGGCGAAGTCTGCAGCTGGCCGATCTCGGAAATTGACGAACTTCCGCGTCTCTCGTTGCGCAGTCAACTGGGCTGCTCGGCGCACGCCTCGCTCACCGTACCTCGCACTGAGTACTTGGCACTCCGTGCCGAGTACTTCGAACTCCGAGCTTGAGCACCGACTTCGATCTTCGTACCTCGTGCGGGCGTCGCCCGAACGGGCTCGTTTATGGCGCGATAGATCCAGAGCGGCCTAACGGGGGCCCAACGAAGCGGACGCTGACGGTCCGAGAAGCAGTGGCCCCGATCCCGAAGATGTCCGGTGCTAACGGTGCGCAGACCAGAATCGCGCCCCTCGCGCGATCGAAAGAGGTGCCACTCGTCGGCCGAAATGCCCATCAAGGTCGGAGCGTGACAGCGCTTCGGCAATAGGCCCAGAGATTCAAGGCTTTGTCTCGAGCCTGTCGTGGTCTAGTGCACCGGCACAATGCCAATGGATGCGACTCGCCGATTGGGAATGTCACAATTTTGTAATGATGCCCTGCTACCGTGCAAGCGCCATAAAAAGAAGAACAACAAGGAGAATAAAATGGCCATGACCGTAGGACAGGTACACCTTTGGACTGAGCTCGAGTCCCTTGAACTAGATCATCCCACGCACGAGCCGTCGTTCAGCGAGCGACTGCGCCAGGAGCACGGTTGGACGACATCGTTCGCCTCCCGCGTCGTCGGCGAATACCGGCGCTTCCTGCTGCTTGCGGCCACCGAGGAGACGCTTATGGTCCCCTCGGACGCGGTCGATCAGGCGTGGCATCTGCACCTCGTCGACACCCGCGCCTATTGGGAGGAACTCTGTGGCAGGGTGATCCACAAGGCGCTTCATCACACGCCGTCGCGCGGCGGTGATGCCGAGCTTGAACGTCATTGGGTTTCATACGAGGCGACGTTAGCTCGGTATCGCGCAACGTTCGACGAGGAGCCGCCAACGGACATCTGGCCGCCGGCGCGAGATCGATTCGGCGGACGTCATCAGCGCGTCAATCTTCAAGACGCCTGGGTGATTTCCAAGCGTTGGCCGTGGCAATTGGGAATGGCTTGGGCGGTGCTAGCCGCGATAGCCTTGCTGGCATGCGCGGGGATAAGGCTATCAAAGCCGGAGAAGGATGTGGCAAAGGGACTCGGCGCGGTTGCCATGCTCGTCGTGCTGGCGAGCGCGACGAGCGACCGTCGGCGCGATGGCGGTGGATGCAGTCCGGGGTTTGACTGCGATACCGCCGGGGGCGACGGAGGTTGTGGCGGCTGCGGCGGCTGCGGGTAGCCTGAGGCGGTTAGGCTTATGGCGGCACAGTACTAACCAACCTTGAGGATCCGTCAAAGACCGGATCCAAGCGCACTGGGCGATGGCGCAGCTATCTACGGTAAAGCATTAGCGCGGCGCCGCGAATCGCCTCGGCGCCATAGATGGGGAGGGTGGACGTGGAGTACGCGATATTACTAGCCGCGGTTGTTCGGTTCATCGGATTCGTCGTGTGGGACCAGGTCACAATGCAGGAGCGAATCACGAAGAAATACAACGCGGCACGGGCTCGAAACGAACCCTTTGTCTTTACGAAAACCGACGCTGATTAAAACCAAGGGATTACATGCTGCCACATGATCGGTCTCATCGCTCCATCACGTCTCACGCGACTACTTCTCCAATATCCCCGCCTTGCGCAAACCCGGATACAGATGCGTTTCAATTTGCCTCACGAACTCCGGATGGTCGGAGAACAGCCGCGCACGATCCTTGGCGATCGTGTACCCCGTTGACGCCTGAGCAGTTCCGCCTTCGCGACTGCGGCCTTCGCCGTTTCGCCGCCTTGCGAGTAGATCACGCCTCAATCCGTCTGCAAAGTCGACGGTGGACGGGTCCGTCGAAGCTGGCGCGAAAGGGAGTACCGCAATTGAGTGCGAGGTGCTCAGTCTTCACGTACGCCGTACTGAGCACTGAGAGCTTCGCTCCTCGTGCGCTACACGACGCACTGACTACGACGTCCTCGCTCTCAGCGCCGACCGCGGTGACGCATACCCGGAACGGCGCGCTGCGGACTTGGTGCTGAGAACCTCGCCGCATTGATCCGTCGACGTTCGAAAATGCGCTCGCTCGGGTCCGACCTCGAACGACCGTGCTTCGTACTCCGTGCATGGCTGTACGCGATCGGCCGATCCTGTTCGGTCCTTCAACAGGTTGCGCCTGAGTCCTCAACGCGAGTCTTGCGCCACCGACGTGGACTCGTCGTCATCGCTGTTGTCGAGTAGCGCCCGATAGGTGCTGAGATCGTCCTCGTCCATTGCAGCAGCGACAGCTGGGCCAGCACCGGCGATGGGTCGCGGCATGGCATTCAGCGCCAACGTCGTACCCAGTCCCGCATAGAGGTAACGAACCCCGAACGCCTTCCTGAGTGCCGCAAAGGTCGGTTCACCGGTGCAGTGTCCGGGGGCGACGTAGGCTACCTTGTACGTATCGAGCAGACCCGAAACGATCTTCTCGATCTCTTCGTCCTTGGACGCCACCAGGTGAAACCCGCCGGCAACAAGATGGATGCGCGGGTTGATCTTCGCCGCAGCGTCCACGATCTTGTCGATGCCGGGATGCGAGCACGCGACCACGACGACCATACCGTCGGGCGTATTGAGCGCGAGCGACAGCTCACGCAGTTCGAGCGTGCCTGGCTTGTCGGAGACCAATGCGATCAGATGGATGCCGGGTGCGATCTCGACGTTCTTGTCGACGAGCTGGAAATTGGCGGCGGGCCAGGCGGCGCCGAACCGCATCACGTCGGGGGGCACGCCGTCGTAGTACCGCTGCTCGGGTGCCAGCGAGGTGTCCTTACGATAGAAGGCGCTAGGCAGGTCGCCGCCATACACGCCGAACCCTTCCTTGGGCGCGAAAATTTTCACCTTGGGATTCACGCTCAGCAGATACGCCAGGCCACCCATGTGATCGCCGTGCCGATGAGACATGACGACGAAATCGAGCTTCGACAGGTCGATGCCCTTGGCCTTGGCGTTCTGCGCAAGAATATCGCCGTTGTTTCCTGTATCGAACAGAATGCGCTTTCCACCGTACTCAATGAGCGCGGCATAGCCCCAGTCCTTCTGCATCGCCGAAGGCTTGCCAAATGCGTCGTAGAGCACCGTGATTTGCGACGTCCTCCCATCGCCTGCCGGCGCGGAGACTGGTGGGGTCGTCGAAGCGCAGGCGGCGAGCAATACAGCGGCGGCTGCCAGGACGCGGAAAATGCAGGATCGAGGGTTCACTTTGTCCTCCTACGAGCTATTGAATCAATCACTCGGGAGGCGGGTAGCGGTGAGCGTGACCGGATCCTCCTTCACGGCGATGATGATCCCAAAACGGGGATTGGAATAGCCTCAAGGACGTGGTGACGGCGCCTATTCGGCCGCAGGCACGGACCGGTCGCGCCTACCGAAGCTTAATGCTGAACACACGTTCGTTGTACGCGGCGCTTCGCGTGGCTACGAACCTCTTTGTACCTCGGACGACGTACTAAGCACTTTGTATGAAGTACTGGGTGCTTCCAGTCCGCGATCGTGCGCATCTCTAACGAGGAGCACGCGCGTACGACCCGCGAGCTTCGCTCTGCATACTAAGTTCTCCGAACGCCGCGCTTGGTCGACGGACTCGCCGCAGCAGCGACGCGGATCAAGCCTCAGCGCGCGGGCTCGGCCTTGCGGAGAGACGAAGACAGCCCAGCTGCCTTCACGCCTGCTTCTGCACAGGCGGCGTCGTCAACCGGTGCTTCCCCGGACACCCCGACAGCTCCGACGAATTGCTTCCCGTCTGCGGAAAATACGGGAATGCCACCCGGCACTGCAACCACGTGCGGCGCATTGCCGAAGCCGGGCGTTTCCTTGGCAGCAGCCGCCATATTGGCGGTTGAAAAGTGCCAAAGCGCTACAGCCGTGGCTTTTTCCATGGCAAATTCGGTGATGCCAGGTGCGTTGCCGTCCATTCGAAGAATGGCAACGGGATGCCCTCCGGCGTCATAGACCGCGATAGCGTGACTCTGTCCCTTGGCCTTGGCGTGAACAGCACAACTCTCAATGATCTGCGAGGCTGCCGCAGCGCTCAACAACGTCTGGGCGGTACTGCCGGCTGGCCAGATGAGGAAAGTGAGGGCCGCGCCCGCGTAGAGGTACTTGTGACTTGTGTACATCGGCGCCTCCTGCTGAATTCATAAGTATGAGAACAGTCCTCGCCGCATGTCGTCCTGAGTACTTTGGACTCCGAACTGAGTGCGTCGAACGTCGAACAAGCACGCCATTGAAGACTGGTTTCCAACGTGTCAGTTACTTGCTGCTGGAACTTCGACGTTCGAAGATGCGCTCACTCGTGTTCGTACCTAGGACGAAGTTCTTCGTACTACCTAAGCGTCCCCTCTCTGGGCGACGAACTAAGTGCGTCGAAGTCGGCCTAAACTCCGCTATGCTCGCCAAAACACTCCCGGTGCTGCTGCTCTGCGCCTGTGCGTCCTCGACGCAACTGCCTACGGCCAACCAGCCGGAGTTTGCGGAGATGGCGCAGTCCTATGCGCGGGAATTGCAGGCAGTGGGTGTTACCCGCGTCGTCTCGCCGGGGAGTGGCGCTGCGGTACTTCTGGAGACGGAGTATGGGGCGGTATACCTGGGGTACCCGGCAGCGGTGGAACCGCTTGCGTTCGTGCTGAACATCGGTCCAGGTGGCTTACGTGCCACCGCGGCGACGTTCGATCGGGTCAAAGATGGGCAGATACTTGCCGCGCTCGTGCCCGAGGCCGTTCGGGTAACTGCCGCCAACAATAGATTGGGGTGGCTACGGGCGAACCCTTGGCACTGACCCTCTTCGGGTACACCCGTCCCAGTCGCGCCAATGGGGAGGTCTCATGAAACCAATTCGGGGCCCCCTTCAGGTCGCGGTCGGAATGTTGTTATCGTTGTCGGCCGCAGCGCAAGGATCCACCGCGTCTGATCAGCCGGCTCGGAGTACCGGCCCCTTGATGCAGCCGACGATGATGCGGGTTGTTCCCTATCCAGACGAGATGTACCCGTCGCCGGGAGTCGCACCTGAAGTTCCATACTCGTGCTACCGCATCGGACGCTGTTCCGCGTATGACCTCTACCGCTTCAGGGATCGGCCGAATAGGCTAACGAGGCTATCGCCAGAGGCGCCCCCACAAACTACCGCACTACCGCCTTCGAAACATTATCTGTGGGTTTTCGTCCCAACCACGCCCGAGGAAAACATTCTTCCCGAGTATCAGACTGCGAGCCGAGTCCGTGACGAGTACAGCGCAGTTGGCAGACGGATTGACGGCCCCCATCGACCGGCTGACGAGGGACATCGGAAGCTTCAGCACTAACGCCGCTGCCACGGACGTCGAAGGCGATTCATCCTTGACTGATTTTGTTCGGCACCGACTGTCCCCAAAGGGGGTGAGTGCAGTCGTTGGCGCGACGCGCCTGCACTGATCCGGGCCTCTCCCGCGAACCGCCGAACGGCTAGGGTCAATCTGGCTGCGGGCTGGGACCGGTCGCGCCTATCGAAGCGTGACTCTCTGCGCCAGCACCCGGTATCGTTGTACGCGGCGCTTCGCGTGTCTACGAACCGCTTCGTACCTCTTACGGAGTACTGGCCACCTTGTACGACGTGCTGAGAACTCGGTGGTCGGTACTGAATATTTCGAACGTGGTGCACCGCGCCTGGTGCTGCGTACAGGGGACAGGTACGTCGCACCTAACGAGGCGTTGCGACTTGGCAGTTGGCCGCTCTCGGCAGAGAGCGGATTAGCTCGGAAGTCAGCCCGAACAGCGTTGCAGATTATTCAGGGCGCCGGATGTGCGACGCCTTTATGGCAGTCAATGCAGGTCGCCTTGCCCTCGAGCACCGGCGCGTGAATTGGCCGCACCATTTCCTGCTGCTTCGCGAGCACTTCCTTCGAGAACTGGTGGCAGCCGCGGCACGCGCGCGAATCGTTTTCCTTGTATTCCGTCCACACTTGCCCGGCCATGCGCATCCGCTCCTTCCTGAACTTCTCCTCCGTGGAAATAATGCCGCGGATCTCCCCAATGACATCCTTGGTGCCCGCCACCGCCTTGTACCAGAGCAGCTCGGGGTATTCCCTGGGAATGTGGCAGTCATGGCACGTCGCGCGCATGCCGGTGCGGTTCGCGCCATGAATGCTCTCCCGGTGCTCCTTCGCGACCCATTGCATCGAGTGACACGCCGCGCCGCAAAATTCATCGGTGCCCGTGACATGGACCATCACTTCGGTGCCAATTACGGCGATGGCGCCAACCACTAGGCCCAAGAGCACGAGCGCCAGGACCGACCAGCGCGTGCTCGGTGTGCGCACCCGGTGCCACGCGCGCTTCACCGGGCCGCGCTGGCCGCCTGTTCCATCCGTTTGTGGGCGTGCGGCCACCGCCCTCAGGGCTTCGCCGGCGGGGGTGGAGGAACGTTGACCACGGGCACGGTCGGCTTGAAGGTCTGGTCCCGCAATGCGATCTGGCCTTGGCGCGCAAAGTCTATCGACTCGCCCAGGATGCGCGCAGCCTCCTGCGGCGCGTGGAAACCCGTGGAATTTTCCGCCTCGACGAAGTCCAGGTAAAACTGCGAGCGCCGCTGCAGATAGCGAGCGGCGAGTAGGTCCGCATCCTTGCGCCCGGCGGCCTTCGCCGCTTTCAGGTCGTCGATCAGTGCGACCACGGCCGTCATCGCCTTCTCGCGAAGCGCCCAGTGCCGGTCCTGGATTTGGTAGACGCGGGCCTGCAGGTCCTCGGCAGTCACCTTATCGTCGTGCTTCATGTGGCAGCTGACGCATGCAGCCTGAACGTTTAACAATGGGCTGCGCACCCAATGATCCGTGTAAGAAGCAGAAACCGATGGCATATGGCAGTCGGCGCAGGTGACACCGGCGCGCGCATGCGGGCCCTGGCTCCACGTCTCGAACTCGGGATGCTGTGCCTTGAGAGCGGGGGCGCCGGTATCCTTGTGGGTCCAGTCACGAAAGCCTATCTCATCGTAGTAAGCGGTGATTTCCTCGATCTTGAGACCCTTTGCCCAAGGATAGACGAGGCGCTTCTCAGGACCCTTGAAGTAGTACTCCACATGGCACTGGCCACACACGTAGGCGCGCATTTCGGCGGACGAGGCCTGCTTGTTCACGTCGTAATCTTTCACGCCCTGCGACGCCTTATAGGCACGCATGCCTTCGATGAACGCAGGGCGCGTAACTCGCAGGGCGAGTGTGCTGCCATCGTGGCAATCAATGCATGCGACCGGATGGCTCACCAGCTTCGTCGCCTCCGTGTAAGGCATCGCGTTGATCTTCTCGAAGCCCTTGGTGATGTCCCCGTTGCCCGCCTTCTTGTACGCGAGGTACATCGACGCATGGCAATTCACGCACGC
>Ga0207648_10001174_pt1 | contig 29284 bp, 35 predicted proteins | sample KBSMisM32_FD_184310 | JGI IMG/M metagenome (GOLD analysis project Ga0207648, IMG submission 184310) | Miscanthus rhizosphere microbial communities from Kellogg Biological Station, Michigan, USA - KBS Miscanthus M3-2 (SPAdes) (version 2) | ecosystem: Host-associated > Plants > Roots >... | reverse complement strand
CCTCAGCCTCGCCGAGTTCGGCAACCTTCGGCAGTTGGTCGATCAAATACTCGGGCGCTAGCGCGCCAGCTCAGACTCAATCCCCACCGTGTCGCGGACTACGTAGAGCGGGCGCTGCTTGGTCTCGGTGAGGATGCGGCCGACATATTCGCCGAGCACGCCCAGCGAGATCAGCTGGACTCCGCCGAGAAACAGCACCGAGGTCATGATCGAGGCGTATCCTGGCACCGGGTTGCCGAACATGATCGTGTCGATGATGAGGAACGCCGAATAGGCGATCGCAAGCAATGCGATCAGCGCGCCAAGATACGACCAGATGCGCAACGGCACAGTCGAGTTCGAGGTGATCCCGTCGAGCGCCAGCGTCCACAGCTTCCAATAGCCGAACTTGGTGGTGCCGGTCTCGCGCTCGGCGCGGTCGTACTCGACCGCGGCCTGCTTGAACCCCGCCCAGGCGAACAACCCCTTCATGAAGCGGTTGCGCTCGGGCATCGCGCGAATGACGTCGACGACCTTGCGGTCCATCAGCCGGAAGTCGCCCGCATTCGCCGGGATCTTGTCCGCCGAGACCGCATTGTGTGCGCGATAATAGAGACCGGCGGTGAGGCGCTTGGCCCAGCCGTCGCTGTCGCGGTTGCGGCGGATGCCGAACACCATCTCATGGCCCTCGCGCCACTTGGCGACCATCTCCGGCAGCACTTCGGGCGGATCCTGCATGTCGACGTCCATCGGGATCACCGCACTGCCGCGGGCGTGGTCGAGCCCGGCGCTCAAGGCTGCTTCCTTGCCGAAATTGCGGGACAGCGACAGGCCGCGGACCCGCGGGTCGGACATGTTGGAAGCGACGATGGCGGCGAGCGTCGCATCGGTGCTCCCGTCATCGACGAAGAGGATCTCCCAGCCCTCGGTCTCAGTAATCCGGTCCAGGATCGCGCCGACGCGCGTCACGAAGGGGAGGATCGCGTCTTCCTCGTTCTTCACGGGAACGACCACCGAGAGCATCGGCGCGACCATGCCGCGCTTCACCAGCTGCGCGCCGAGGTCCGCGACGGACGATGGCGGCGATGTCAGCACGGCTTTCTTGCGCTGGGCGGTCACGCCTTTCTCCCTTGCGGGAGACGCTAGGCACTTATGGTTACCGAAACCTTTATTCGTGGGCCCACTGCTCACTCTCGCCATGACATTAGGAGCTTGCTAGCGGCTGGCGCGTGACCGCGCTCGACGTCTTCGTCTTCCTGTTGCTGATCGGCGGCGCCGCCGTCGGCTTCGTTCGCGGCTTCGTCCATGAGCTGATCTCGCTGCTCGCCTGGTTGGTCGCGATCGCCATGCTCAAATTGTTCCACAGCCAATTGTGGACCGGTCTCATCAACAGCTTCCACATGGGCTCCGCCGCCGCTGCGGTGCTGGCCTTTGCGATCCTGTTCCTGCCGAGCTTCCTTGGAGTGAAGCTGGTGGCTCGCTCGCTCGGCGGCAGGACCCGCCGGCATGCCGTGCTCGGACCGGTCGACCGCGTGCTCGGCGGTGGGTTCGGCGCTTTGAAGGGGTTGCTCGGCGCGACGCTCTTCTTCCTCCTGGCCAATCTCGCGACAGACATGGTCTACGGGCCGCAGGCCGACCGGCCTGAGTGGATGACCAAGTCGCGCACCTACCCTTTGCTCCAGGCGAGCGGCCGCTCGATCGTCGACTGGGTCGAAGCGCGGCGGCCCCGTGTCAGGAAAGCGGGGCAAAGCGCATGATCCGCCTCAACGATACGCTGGCGCGGGAGAAGCGCGATTTCGTGCCCGCCGATCCCAAGCGGATCACCATGTATGTGTGCGGGCCGACGGTCTACGGCCGCGCCCATATCGGCAATGCCCGCCCGGCGGTGGTGTTCGACACGCTGGCGCGGCTGATCCGCCACGAGTTCGGGCAGGACAGCCTGATCTATGCGCGCAACGTCACGGACGTCGATGACAAGATCATCGCTTCAGCCGAAGCCGAGGGCGTCGACCCGTCGGTAATCACCAAGCGGTACGAACGCTTCTACCTCGAGGACATGCGCGCTCTGGGCGTGCGCGATCCCGACCTCGCGCCGCACGCGACGCAGGAAATCGCGCCGATGGTCGCGCTGATCGAGAGGCTCGTCGAGCGCGGCAACGCTTATGAGGCCGAGGGTCACGTGCTGTTCTCGGTGCCGAGCGATCCCGACTACGGAGTTCTGTCACGGCGCGACCGCGATGCGATGATCGCGGGAGCCCGGGTCGAGGTCGCGCCTTACAAGCGCGATCCCGCCGATTTCGTGCTGTGGAAGCCCAGCGCCGAGGGCGTCATCGGCTGGGATTCGCCGTGGGGCAGGGGCCGCCCAGGCTGGCACCTCGAATGCTCGGCAATGATCGGCGTCCACCTGGGCGAGACGATCGACATCCACGGCGGCGGGCTCGACCTCATCTTCCCCCACCACGAGAACGAGATCGCGCAAAGCCGCTGCGCGAATTCCGGCGCGCCGCTCGCCCGCTACTGGGTGCACAACGGCTTCGTCGACATGGGCGCGGAGAAGATGTCGAAGAGCCTCGGCAATATCGTCACGCCCGAGGAGTTGCTGAAATCGCACAAGGGCGAGACTCTGCGGCTCGCGCTTTTGAGCGCGCACTACCGCCAGCCCCTGCCGTGGACGGAGGCTTTGATTGCCCAGGCCAAGGCCACGCTCGACGGGCTTTACCGCAAGATCGGCGATGCCGTGCCTGGTGAAGTCGACGAAGGCGTGCTCGACGCGCTCCGCGATGATCTCAACACGCCGTTGGCGCTGTCGCGGCTGGCCCAGCTCGACGGCGGCTCGCTGAAAGCCAGCGCGCAGCTGCTCGGTTTGTTGCAAGGCTCGTCGGCCGACTGGTTTCAGGGCGACCGGGACGCGAGCAATATCGAAGCTCGCATCGCGGAACGCGCCGAAGCGAAGAAGAACCGCGACTTCGCTACCGCCGACCGCATCCGCGACGAGCTCAAGGCCGAAGGCATAATCCTTGAAGACGGACCAAGCGGCACGACATGGCGCCGCGAATGATCTTCCTCTTCTTTCGTCACCCCCGCGGAAGCGGGGCCCCAGCCAGTAACGAAGAGCTGGGTTCCTGCTTTCGCGGGAATGACGAAATTGGGGATCTCGAATGAGCGAGCCGCTTTACACCACCGAAATCCTGCGGCTGGCGGCATCGCTCGGCGATCCGCGCCTGCTCGATCGGGAGGATGGGCGCGCCGAGCTGCGCTCGCCGACGTGCGGAAGCCGTGTCACGCTCGCCGTCCAGCTCGACGATGAGCGGCGCATCGAGCGGCTGTCGGTGCAGGTCCATGCGTGCGCCTTCGGCCAGGCCTCGGCGGCGCTGGTCGAGCGCCACAGCAAAGGGCGCACGCACGACGAGGTGTCGCAGGCGATGCTGGCATTGAGCCGCTGGCTCGCGAGCGACGATGAGCAAGAGGCTGGATGGCCGGGCATTGGGGCGCTTGCCCCGGCACGCCAGCGAAGCGCGCGCCACGGCGCCATCCTGCTCCCGTTTCGGGCCTTGCTTGCGGCGATCGAGGCGGCACGATGACGACGCCCGCTGAAACCGCCCAGGCGACCACGGCGATCCTCGAAAGCGGCGCGATCATGCTCGGCGCCGCGCTGGTGTTCGTCACCCTGTTCCGACAGCTGAAGCTCGGTGCGACCCTCGGCTACATTGTCGCTGGTGCGCTGATCGGCCCTCAGCTGCTCGGCCTGATCAAGGACCCCGAGCAGCTCACCAGCGTCACCGAGATCGGCATCGCGCTGCTGCTGTTCATCGTCGGGCTTGAGCTTCAGCCGCGGCGCCTATGGCATTTGCGACGCGATATTTTCGGGCTCGGTTTGCTGCAGGTCGTCTTGTGCGGTCTCGCGCTGAGCGGGCTGCTATATGTGGCGCTCGGTATCTCGGCCGAGGCTGCGCTGGCGATCGGACTTCCCTTGGCACTGTCTTCGACGGCGCAGGTTCTGCCGATGCTCCGCGCCGACAATGAGTTGAATACGCCGCAGGGCGAACGGACGTTCTCGATCCTGCTGTTCCAGGATCTGTCGATCGTCCCGCTGATCACGATCATCGCGGCGATGGCGCGGACGCCGCCCGATCCAACCGAACCGTCAGGCTGGAAGCTCGCCTTGTACACGGTGCTGGCGGTCGTCGGCCTGGTCCTGATCGGCCGGTTGGTTCTCAATCCACTGTTCCGGCTGGTCGGGCGCCTTGGCGAGCGCGAACTCTTCATCGTAGCGGGGCTGTTCACTGTGATCGGCGCAGCCGCGGTGATGCATACGCTTCACCTGTCAGTTGCGCTTGGCGCGTTCGTCGCCGGAGTGATGCTCGCCGAGTCCCCTTACCGGCACGAGCTTGAAACCGACGTCGAACCGTTCCGGTCGATCCTCCTCGGGCTCTTTTTTCTCTCCGTAGGGATGTTGCTCGATCTGCAGCTGATCGCCGAACGGCCGTTGTTCGTCCTGGGCATCGCCGCCGGAGTCATCGCAACCAAGACCGTGATCATCAGCCTCATCGACCGCTTCTTCGGCTCGCGACTCGGTCATAGCATCCGGCTTGGGTTGCTCTTGAGCCAGGCCGGCGAGTTCGGCTTCGTGCTGTTCGCCCAGGCGGCCGCGGCGCAGCTGATCACGCCCGAAGCAGCGTCGCTGTTCGGCGCGGTGGTGACACTGTCGATGGCGACCACGCCGTTCCTGATGCGCTTCATCGACCGGCTCGAAGCACGGGAGGCACGGCGCGCCAAGGACCTCGAGGGGCCGGAAGCGAGCCCGGACACGCCGGTGATCGTCGTCGGCTATGGCCGGTTCGGGCAGACGGTGGCGCAGATGCTGATGGCGAAGAGCGTGCCGGTGACTTTGGTCGATACCGATCCCGAGATGATCGAAACCGCCGGCAGTTTCGGCACCAAGGTCTATTTCGGCGACGGCACCCGGATCGACCTGCTCCGCACGGCCGGCGCCGATAACGCCCGGGCGATCCTGTTCTGCAACGACAATGTATCCGGCGCGCTGACGCGCGATGCGCTGGCGCGCGTGCTCGAGGCCTTTCCGCAGGCGCGGGTGATGGTCCGCACCTTTGACCGGCGCCACATGATCGAGCTTGACGGTCTCGACCTTGCGTACACCCAGCGCGAGCTGTTCGAGAGCGCGGTCAAGATGGGCCGGGCAGCGCTCAAGGACGCCGGTGTCGGTCCGCGCGAGATCGACAGGGTCGAGCGTGAATACCGCCTTCGTGACTGCGAACGGCTCGAGCGCCAGGCCGAAACGGGCGATCTCCGCGCGGGCCTCGAACGGTCGTTCGGCCCCGACCGAGCGCTGCCTGAGGCGGAGGCCGAGGCTCCCGCTTAGGAGTCGCTAGGCTTGCCCAGATAAGTGTCGAGCGCGTCGACGATCGAGTCGACCACGTCCTTGTGCGCGCCGTCGCCGCTGCGGACGTGGATATGCGCTTCGGCGTAGGATGGGCGCCTTTCCTTCGACAGTCGTTCGAGCACGGCCTTGGGATCGCCGTTGCGAAGCTGAGCTCGGGTGTCGCGGCGCGACGTGCGCTCCGCGAGGATTTCGACCGGGGCGTCGAGCCAGACGGTGATCGCGCGCTCGTTGAGCAGCTTGCGCGTGCGTGGATCGACATAGGCGCCGCCCCCGGTGGCAATGACTCGGACGTCACCTTCGATGAGCCGGGCGACCAGCCGGCGTTCGCCATCGCGGAAGTCCTGCTCGCCGTAGCGCTCGAACACTTCGGCGGCGGGATAACCGGCCGCACCCTCGATCTCGGCGTCGCTGTCGACGAAGGGCAGGCCGAGGCGGCGGGCCAGGCGGCGCCCGACCGTCGACTTACCAACCCCCATCAGCCCGACCAGCACCACTGGGCGGTCGAGACGCTTGACCAAATCCGTCACCACGGGGGCTATACAGCGGCTTCCGCGCTCGGCAAAAGCCGCCGTCATGTCCCGATTGATCCTGCTTATCGTCCTCGCCCTGCTAGTCGTCGGCGCCTTGTTCTTCCTGTCGCGGCTGCCGAAGCAGCAGCCGACCCACACGATCGAGGTCGCCGTGCCCGCCCCCGGAGGCAATGCGCACTAGAACCATCCTGATCGTCTCGGCGGCGGTTGTCCTGGCGCTGCCGGCGCTTGCCCAGCAGTCGGTACCGCCGCAGCCGGCACCGTCGACGCCGACGCAGAACAATGCGTCGCCTGCTAGCTCCTCCGCGACCTTGCCCGAGGGCGGCGCGGATGAGAGCGCGATCGAGGAGATCTCGAGCTCAAACCCCACGGCGGCCGTGGTTCCGCCATCTCCGCCGGTGGAATATCCCGGTTGGGCGCGGCGCGATCCGTGGACGGTGGGCGCGCTTGACCCGCGCAGCCTCGGGCTCGGGGACGCATTGTGGGGCACTGCCGATGGGCCGTTTCTGTCGACCCTGATGCGGCGAATGCGGACTCCCATCGCGTCGCGCTGGGCGCATATCGCGATCCGCGACGCGCTGCTCGCAAAGTCGGCTTCACCGCCGAACGTGAATCCGGTCGACTGGGTCGCCGAGCGCGCCTGGCTCCTGTTGCGCTTCGGCGAAGCGGATGCGGCGCGGCTGCTCATCGCCGCAGTCGATGCCGATCGCTTCACGCCGAAGATGGTCCAGGTCGCCGTCCAGAGCGCGCTCGCCAATTCGGATCCCTCGGCGCTTTGTCCGCTCGAGGAGGGTATCCGCAAATATGATCCCGCGGTTCGCTCGCTGGTGCAGGCGATGTGCGCCTCGCTGGCCGGCGAGCCTGAGCAGGCCTCCGCCATGATCGACCAGGCGCGGCGCTACGGCCGGATCGGTGGCGCCGACCTCGCACTCGCAGAGAAGGTCGTTGGCGCGGGCGCCAACGGACGCTCGGCAACGATCGAATGGGATCCGGTCGATTCGCTCACCGCCTGGCGCTTCGGGCTGGCGACGGGCACGGGCATGGTGCCGCCCGACAGGCTGGTCAACGGGGCGCCGGTCCAGCTTCGGGCGTACCTCGCCCGCGCGCCGCTGCTTACGGCACAGCAGCGGCTGCCGTCAGCAATGGTCGCGGCCGGGCTCGGCGTGTTCTCGTCGCAAACGATGGTCGATCTCTATTCGCAGATCTACGACGCGACCGACCCCGGGGATCTCGGCGACAGCGACGCGTGGCAGCTTCGCCAGGCCTATGTGGGCAAGGACCCCGAAACTCGGCTGGCCGCGATCCGCAAGCTGCTCGGCACGGGCAGGGACGGGCTTCAGAAGGAGGCCGCCCGGGCGCTCGTCGCCCGCGCCGCCACCTTTGTTGCGCCGAGCGCTGACCTCGCCGCCGATGCTCCGGAGCTGATCTCGGCGATGCTCGCGGGCGGTTACGACGAAGCGGCGGCGCGCTGGATCCCGGCGGTCAACGGCATGGACGCGACCGACGGCGATCGCTGTTGGGCGATGCTGGCGCTGGCCGCTCCGAACATCGCTGACGTCGGTACGGGCCGCATCAACAGCTTCATTCGCCGCGACAAGAGCCGTGATAAGGTGCGCAGCGCCCTGCTCGTCGCCGGACTTGCCGGGCTTGGGCGCATCAGCGCCGATACGGCCAACAGCCTCAACCGTCGCCACGACCTCGGACTCGGCCACGTCACAAGTTGGACGACGATGATCGACGCCGCTGCGGCGCGAGGTCAGCCCGGGACGGTCCTGCTGCTCTCCGGCACGGGCTTTCAGACGCCGGCTTTCGATCGCATTCCCGCGGCCCATCTTTATCATTCGCTCGCCGCCTTGAACCGCACGGGCCAGGGCTTCACAGCCCGCATGATCGCCGCTGAGGCTCTTTCGCGGACGTGACTCCCGATGACCGGGCTCTCGTCGATCGGTTCCTCGACATGATGGCTGCCGAAGCGGGTTCGTCCCGCCACACGCTCAATGCCTATCGCAACGACCTCGAACGCGCGGCGGAAACCGTCGGCTCGCTCGGCGGCGCGCGCGCGGACGATCTCTCGCGGCTTGGCGCGGCCTGGGCCGAGCTAGCCCCGTCGACGGTTGCCCGTCGGTCCGCGGCGCTGCGGCGCTTTTATGGCTTCCTCGTCGACGACGGTCTCAGGAAGGACGATCCGTCCGCGACATTGCCTCGTCCGCGCCTGGAGCGGCCATTGCCCCGGATCCTGGAAGCGGCAGAGGTCGAACGCATGTTCGCCGCCGCCGAGGATCGCGCCTCGAGCGGCGAGCTCGCGGCCGTCCGCAACCTCGCCCTGCTTGAATTGCTCTACGGCTCTGGCCTCAGGGCGACCGAGCTCGTCAGCCTGCCCCGGGGAGCGGTCCGGCCGGGCCAGCCGTTCCTGATGGTCCGGGGCAAGGGGTCGAAGGAACGGCTGGTGCCCATTTCCGCGCGCGCCGAGGCTGCCGTCGGCCGCTGGCTCGAGATCGCGCCAGGCGGCACATTGTGGCTCTTTCCCAGCGGCAAGTCCCACTTGAGCCGGGTACGGCTGTTCCAGATCGTCCGCGCGATGGCCGCCGATGCTGGCATCACGCCCGAGCGGGTCAGCCCGCACGTTCTGCGGCACGCCTTCGCGACGCACCTGCTGTCGGGCGGGGCAGACCTGCGAGTCCTTCAGTCGCTCCTCGGCCACGCCGACATCGCGACCACGCAGATCTATACCCACGTCGACAGCGCTAGGCTGGTCGAGCTGGTCAACTCCCGCCACCCGCTCGCCACGCGTTCTCGTTGACCTCCACCGCAGCTTCCGCCTAGGCCGCGCCTCGAATGCAGAATTACCTCGATTTCGAGAAGCCGATCGCCGAGCTCGAAACCCGCGTCGCCGAACTGCGCGAGACCGCGAGCAGCTCGGACGATATCGACATCGATCCGGAGATCGGTCGGCTCGAGGCCAAGGCCCACAAGCTGCTTCGCGACACCTATGCGAAGCTCTCGCCGTGGCAAAAGGCGCAGGTCGCCCGCCACCCGGACCGACCGCACTTCAAGGATTATGTCGCCGGCCTCGCGGACGATTTCCTCCCTCTGGCGGGCGACCGCGCATTCGGGGACGACCCGGCGATCGTCGGCGGCTTTGCACGGATCGACGGCCGCAGGGTGATGCTGATCGGACACGAGAAGGGCGACGACACGGCGTCGCGGCTCAGGCACAATTTCGGCATGGCCAAGCCCGAAGGGTATCGCAAGGCGATCCGCCTGATGAGGCTTGCCGACCGCTTCGGCCTCCCCGTCGTCACTTTGGTTGACACGCCCGGTGCATTTCCCGGCGTCGAAGCCGAAGAGCGCGGCCAGGCGGAAGCGATTGCCCGCTCGACGGAGGAATGCCTGGCGCTCGGCGTGCCGATGGTGGCGGTCATTGTCGGAGAAGGCGGGTCCGGAGGCGCGGTTGCGATCGCCAGCGCCAATCGCGTCCTCATGTTCGAGCATGCGGTCTATTCGGTCATCTCTCCCGAAGGCTGCGCGTCGATCCTGTGGCGGACAGCCGATAAGGCGCCGGAGGCTGCCGAGGCGATGAAGATCACCGCTCAGGACCAGCACTCGCTCGGAGTTGTCGACCGCGTGGTCGACGAGCCGCTCGGTGGGGCGCACCGCGATCCGGAAGCGGCTATCGGTGCGTTGAAGGGTGCACTCATCGAGGAACTCGATGGCTGCGCGAGCCTCGGCCGCGATGAGCTGAGGGCCCAGCGCCGCGCCAAATTCCTCGCCATCGGCTGAGCCGCGCGCTCGCCGGAACCGCCCCAGTCATTCGCCGTTCAAATTCGCGGCGCTTAGTTTGATGGCGAAATCGGAAGACGGGTGCGAGAGATGCGTAGAAAAATCCTCCTGCTCACAGCAGCAGCGCTGGCCTTCGCGCCCGCGGCGGCGCAGCCCTCGCGATATCTCGATCCACGCGACGTGGCGGAAGCGCAACGCGAGAATGCCGAGCTCATCCAGGTGCTCGGCGGCGCCGAGACGGGCGTGCGCGCATCATATGTCCAGGCCGTGGGGAGGCGCGTCGGCACGCAGTCGGGGATCGCTAATGCCGGACAGGCGCTCCACTTCACGACGCTCAATTCCGCGGTCGAGAACGCTTTCTCGCTGCCGGGCGGCTATGTTTATGTCACGCGCCAGTTGATGGGCCTGATGGACGACGAATCCGAGCTCGCCTTCGCGCTCGGCCATGAAGTCGCGCACATCGCCGCCAACCACGCGCACATCCGCGAGCAATATGCGTCGCGCAACCCGCTCGGGGTCTTCGGCCAGATCATCGGCGCGATCTTCGGCTCCGGCATCTCGGATGTCCTGACGGCGCGTTCGAAGCTCGACCTGCTGAGCTTTTCGCGAGACCAGGAATATCAGGCGGATACGCTGGGGCTCCGCTATATCATGGCCGCAGGCTACGATCCGGCAGGCGCCGCCGACATGCTTGCGGCACTAACCCGGCAAAGCGCCATCGAAGCGCGGGTCCAGGGTCGTACCAACCGCCAGACGCCCGAATGGGCAAGCACACATCCGTTGAGCGTGAACCGTATGCAGCGCGCGCTCGCGGCGGGGCGCGCCACCGGCCGGCTCGGCACGGGTGTTCGCAACCGCGACCAGTTCCTCGGCGCGCTCGAAGGACTTTATGTCGATGACGATCCGGCACAGGGCGTCATCGAGGGTGCGAGCTTTACCCACCCGGACCTTCGCATCCAGTTCACCGTCCCGCAGGGTTATCTGATGTCGAACGGGACCGACGCGGTCACGATCTCCGGCTCGGCCGGCAAGGCGCAGTTCCGCGGCGGGCAGTTCAGCGGCAATCTCGACAATGCCGTACTGCTGGCTTTCCGCCAGCTGACCGGCGGCCAGGGAAACTTGCCGGTTCCGCCGCCCCAGCACCTCACCATAAACGGGATGCCGGCGGCGATCACCACTGCGCGTGTCAACACCGAGGGCGGGGTGCTTGATGCGAGCGTCGCCGCCTACCAGTGGGATGCACAGCGCGTCTATTATTTCGTCATGCTGACGCCGGGCGGATACGGAGTCCGGCCTTTCGTATCGATGATCAACTCGCTTCGCCGAATCACACCGGCCGAAGCGGCGGCGATCCGCCCGCGGGTCATCCATATCGAAACTGTTCGGCCGGGCGACACGGTCCAGTCGCTCGCGAGCCGGATGGCCTACCGCGATTTCAAGCTTGATCGGTTCCTGTCGTTGAACGGCCTCTCGACTAACAGCCCTCTGGTTCCGGGGCGAAAGGTGAAGCTGGTGGTCTACGGGACGCGACGGGCATAATCACCAATCTTCACAAATACTTACGGCATGTAGGTATTCGTCGTATTGGAAAGCTTGGTCCACATGCCGCCGACGCCGCCGCCAAGCGACGATAGCCCGGTCATCATCGCAATGACGATGAGGGCGGCGATTAGCCCGTATTCGATCGCTGTCGCTCCGCGCCGGTCGGCACCGAGCGTGCGCAAATTTCTCCGGATAGCGTCCAAGCCACCCTCCTCTGGTCCACGTCCACGCGGCAGGTCTAACGGACCCACGGTTAACAACTCTTGCCAGCGATAAAGTTAACGCCGGATCAGAGGTTTCCAGGAGTCCAGGCGGCGAAGTGGAGGATTTCGAACGTTTCAACGGTGCGCTCGCCACCGCCGGCCGCGGCGAATGAGCGGCTGGCGGCGTTGCGCGCGGCCTTGCCGATAAAGCGCGGTCGGGCCGTGAGGACGTTGGTCGCTCCCATGTGGCGCAGGTCCACGACGAGCCGGTCGAAGGAAGGATAGGAGACGGGCACGCGATCGACGTCGACCACGGCGTTGGCGAACCCGGCTTGGGTGAGCAGGCCGGCGAACGCGGATGGCTCGATGCGCGGATGAACATGAGGAGCCGCGGCGCCGGCAGCCTCGTCAGCTGCACGGATTGCACGCCGCAACTCGGGCAGTGTCTCCCCTCCTGACATCGCGCCAATCAGCAATGCGCCCTCGGCCATCGAATGGCGCATCAGCTGCAGCGCCAGCGGGAGGTCGTTGACGGTATCGAGCGAGCCGACGGCCAGAATCAAGTCAAAGGCGCCGGCGGGCGGCTCCCAATAATCCTCGACGATCGTGCTTCCTCCCGCTGCCGCCGCGAATAGCGGACCGGGATCGCGAGTGCTGACGCGGCCGACCAAATCGCCCAGGCGCACCGGCCATTGGGAGTCCGGACAGCCGATCAGGAGCCCGCGCTCGAACCGACGCCCGATCAGGGCTATTCGATCGAGACAATCGGCGAACACGCGCTCGTAGAGGAACAGCACGGGGCCGGAGCGGGCGGCGCGGTCCCGGCGAAGCGCGCGCAGCTCCATATCGAACAGGTCGGGCACGGCATGCTTGTGCGCTGCCGGGTCATGGGCGACAAGACGCGATGGTCGCGGCGTTTGTCGGCAAGATATCTCGCTGGGCGTTGGATTTCGCGCTTCCGCCCCGCTGTGCCGGCTGCGGGACTATCGTCGCGGATGTGCACAGTTTCTGCCCCGATTGCTGGAAAGGCGTCGAGTTCCTGGGCGACAGCGGCTGTTCGACCTGCGGCATTCCGCTGCAGGCGACCGAGCAGGCAACCTGCGGCGCGTGCCTGGCGCGAGCGCCGCGTATCGCCCGCACCCGCGCCGCCGTCGCGTACGGTGATCTCGCTCGAGGTCTCGCCATTCGCCTCAAATATGGCCGAAAGGTCGCGATCGCCCGGACCATGGCGCGCTACATGGCGCCGCTGGTTGGCGGGGAGAGTGATCGGCTGCTGGTTCCCGTGCCGCTCCACCGCACTCGGCTGTGGGGCCGCGGTTTCAACCAGTCGGCACTCGTCGCTCGTGAGCTGTCGCGGCGCCTGGGGATCCCGGCCGATCCGCTGGCGCTGGCGCGCATACGTCGCACCCCGCCGCTCAAAGGCATGAGCCCGCTGCAGCGGCGAAAGACGGTGGCCGGGGCCTTCCGCGTCCGCGACAAGCTTAAGGTCGCCGGCAAGACCATCATCCTCGTCGACGATGTGCTGACTACCGGCAGCACGGCCGAGGCCTGTGCCCGGTCGCTCAAACGCGCCGGGGCGGCGCGCGTCGAGCTGGTCAGCTGGGCGCGCGTGGTGAAACCTTCGCAGTTGATGCGTTGACGCTCGTGCCTAAGTATCGGGTGTGAAGGACGGGAAGTGACTGTCGAGATCTACACCAAGGCGTTCTGCCCTTATTGCTGGCGGGCCAAGCAGCTGCTGGAGGCCAAGGGCGTCGAATATCGCGAGATACCGGTCGACTATGGCGGAGAGGCGCGCGAGGTCATGGTGCAGCGCGCCAGCGGCCGCACGACGGTCCCGCAGATCTTCATTCGCGAGCATCATGTCGGCGGTTGCGACGACCTGTTCGACCTTCATTACTCCGGCAAGCTCGACGAGTTTTTCAAGCAATGACCCGGATCGCGCTCTTCCAGGCGACGACCGGCGTCGATCCCGCAGTCAACGCCGCGGCGCTGACCGATGCGATCGAGCAGGCTTCGGCAGGGGGTGCGGAAATCCTGTTCACTCCCGAGATGACCGGCCTTCTCGACCGTGATTCGGCGCGCGCCGCGAGAATCTTGCGCTCGCAGGACCAGGACCAGGTCCTCGCTGCGGCCAAGGAGGCCGCGGCGAGGCATCGGATCTGGGTCAATGTCGGCTCGCTCGCGGTGCTGGTCGATGACGGAAAGGTCGCGAACCGCTCGTTCGTTATCGACCGCGAGGGCAACGTCCGCGCAACCTACGACAAGCTCCATCTGTTCGACGTCGACCTTCCGACCGGCGAGAGCTGGCGCGAATCCAACGTCTATTCGGCCGGCGCCGGAGTGACGCTCGTCAACGGCACGCCCGTTGGGAAGCTCGGCCTCACCATCTGCTACGACCTGCGCTTCCCCGGCCTCTTCGCGAAGCTGGCCGAATCCGACGCGGACGTGATCAGCGTGCCGGCGGCGTTCACCGTACCGACCGGCAAGGCGCACTGGCACGTGCTCCTTCGCGCGCGGGCGATCGAAGCCGGGCTGTTCGTCGTCGCCGCCGCACAGGTCGGTCATCACGAGGATGGCCGCAATACCTTCGGCCACAGCCTGGTCGTCGACCCGTGGGGCGAGATCCTGCTCGACATGGGCGAGGACAAGGGCGTCGGCTTTGCCGACATCGACCTGAAGCGCATTTCCGATGTCCGCTCGCGGGTGCCCGCGCTTAACCACCGCCGGCCGATTCCGGACGCGGTGACGCTGTGATCGTCTTCGATCTTCAGTGCCGTGACGGCGGCGAGACGTTCGAAGCCTGGTTCCGGTCGAGCGCCGATTATGACGAGCAGCGAGCGGCGGGTTTCGTTCAGTGTCCCGTCTGTCGGTCGGCGAACATCGAGAAGGCGCCGATGGCCCCGCGCGTGCCGCGGAAGGGCTCGTCCAACCCTTTGGCGAGGCTCGCGGCATTGCAGGCCGAAATGCTCAAAGGTTCGCGCTGGGTCGGGGACGAGTTCACCGACACGGCTCGCGCGATGCACGGCGGCGAAATCGCTCCTGAGCAGGTCCACGGCAACGCCACGCTCGAGCAGGCGAAATCGCTTGCCGACGACGGCATTCCGGTTGCACCGCTACCTCTCCCGGTCACTCCACCTGGCCAGGTGAATTGATTGCTGTGGCGGCTGCTCCTATTCGGGGCACGGCGACCCCGTAGCTCAGCAGGATAGAGCATCAGATTCCTAATCTGAGGGCCACAGGTTCGAATCCTGTCGGGGTCACCAACTGGCGGGTTGCCTCTGTTGGAGGCATTCCTGTCGGGATCACCGGGCTTTGAAGGGGCGAGGGAATGGCAACGCAGCAGTCGGGCCGCTCGGGATATGTCGATCGCATGTTCCTGGAGCATCCACGTTCACTCGGCATGAGCTGGGCGGGCCATGGCGTCGGAGCGGTCGCGATTGGCGCGCGGCTGGTCGGCGCTGGCTGTGCGTGCATCATTCACGCCGTCGTGCCGGGCTTGTTCACCCAGACCGCCGGCAAGACGATTACCGGAATGTACGATCATATGACGCAGCGCAAAGCGGGCGCGGCCAAGCCGGAGAACTGGCCTGACTACGAAATCTGACCGTTCAACGACGGTCGCGATTGTCGGTGGCGGGGCATCGGGGACGATCCTCGCCGCCCAACTCGCCCGCCGCGGGATTCGCTCGCTGCTGATCGACGGCAGCGGCCGCATGGGCCGCGGGGTTGCCTATTCGACCGCGGAGCCCGCGCACCTGTTGAACGTCCGCGCCGAGGGGATGAGCGCTTTGGCCGGCGAGCCCGACCATTTCGCTCGGCGCTTCGAATCCGAGGGCGGCACCCCACGCGATTTCGCCCAGCGGCGGTTCTTCGCGACCTATCTCGGCGAGATACTCTCGGAAGCTCGAGCCAGCGGCCGCACCGAGCTGGCCGAAGCTACGGCCGTCGATGCCTCGCCGGACGGCGACGGCTGGACAATCGGCTTCGCTGACGGGTCGTCGGCCAGCGCGAAAGCGTTAGTCTTGGCCGTCGGCAACCAAGAGCCCGAAGGTCTTGGCGCCTTCGCCGGCGTTGGACGTCGTTTCGTCGGCAATCCGTGGGGCGTAGATGCGCGAGCGGCGATCGACGACCTCGCTCGGACCGGCGGCTCCGTTCTCCTGGTGGGAACCGGCCTCACCATGGTCGACCTCGTGCTGTCGCTCGATGCCGCTGGGTACCGGCACCGGATCGTCGCTCTTTCGCGCCGCGGTCTCATCCCGCGTTCGCACGCCGATTTCGAACCGGCACCGGTCGAAAAGGAGCAATTGCCGAGCGGCCTTCGCGCAATGTTTCGGTGGCTGCGAAAAAGGAGCGCGGAGGTCGGCTGGCGCGCGGCGATCGATAGCCTGCGTCCGCACAGCCACCCGCTTTGGCAGAGCCTCAGCGAGACGGAGCAGCGGCGCTTCCTCCGCCATACGCGCCCCTGGTGGGACGTTCACCGACACCGCATTGCGCCTGAAGTTGCCGATACGGTCGCGCGGATGATTGCGGACGGCCAGCTTGAGGTGGTTGCCGGCCGCATCGAGGCGGCGCGCGAGACCCACGCGGGTATCGAGGTCACGTATCGTCGGCGGGGAACGCGTCACAGCCGGAGCGAGAGTTTCGCTTATGCGTTCAATTGCACCGGACCGCTCCATTCGATCGTTCGCTCGAAGGACCCATTGCTGCGCAGCCTGCTGGACGGGGGCGAGGTTCGGCCTGATCATTTGGGCATCGGATTGGAAATCGACGGAACCTGCCGCGCCGGCGAGCATCTATGGGCCATGGGGCCGCTCACTAAGGGCCGCTATTGGGAGATCATCGCCGTGCCTGATATCCGCGAGCAAGCGGCCGCCGTCGCCGCCGATATCCAGCGGGAGCTAGGCGCATGAACCCGCCGTTTGAGCATGGTGAGCCGGAAGACGGCGATCTGGTCGAATCTTCGTCCGGCTCCGAAGTTCCTGGCGAAGTGAAGGAAGCCATTCGCACGCTCATCCGCTGGGCGGGCGACGATCCGGATCGCGAGGGACTACTCGACACACCGCGGCGCGTCGCATGCGCCTGGCGCGAATATGCGCGCGGCTATGCCGAGGACCCCGCACTCCACCTCAGCCGCACCTTCGAGGAAGTCGGTGGCTACGACGAGATCGTGCTGTTGAAGGATATCCCGTTCCAGTCCCACTGCGAGCATCACATGGCGCCGATCATCGGCAAGGCGTCGATCGCTTATCTGCCGCGCGACAATGTGGTCGGGATCAGCAAGCTCGCGCGCGTGCTGCACGGTTTTGCGCGCCGTCTCCAGGTGCAGGAGCGGCTGACCGCGCAGGTTGCCGACACGATCTGGGAGCACCTGCGGCCCAAGGGCGTGGCCGTCATCATTGAAGCGACGCACGCCTGCATGACGGCTCGCGGAGTCAACACGCCCGGCGTGGTGATGACCACCAGCAGGATGATGGGGACGTTCCGCGAGGACGAGCGCAGCCGCCGCGAAGTGCTCGCGTTGATGGGCTACTAAAGAAAGCAGGCGGGGCAGCTCCGCTGGCCTGAGAGCCGCCCCGCGCCCCACCCCGAACCCGAGGTGGTAGACCTGTTCCGGCTCAGGCGTTCGACGGCGTCTCCATGCCGTGCTTGAGCTGGCTCATCTGGTCGTGGCCCGCCTTGATCGACTGATAGCAGCGCTGGATGAGGTCGTGCGTTTCGCCGTGCAGGTCGCCGCTCTGCAGCGCGGCCTGCCATTTCTCCTTCAGGTAATCCTCTCCGCGCTCGACTTCGTTGATGATCGATTTCTCGTCGCGGCCGGTGATCGCGGCCTTCAGGTCCTCGAACCTTTGGTGTGCCTTGCCGAGGAACGATCCGCTGTCCTCCGGGTCGCCACCGAGTCGCCGGACTTCCTGGCGAAGCTGCTCGACAACTTCCTGGCGCTCGCTCGCGCGCCGCCGAAAAATTTCGCGGAAGCGTTCGTTGTCGATGTTCTGCGCGCTGTCCTCGTAGCCCGTAACGCTGTCGATCGTGGTCGCGATCAGGGAGTTTAACGTGCTGGTTGCTTCGGAATGTTCGGCCATGGCTATACTCCACTCTGGTTGGTTCGCTCTAGGAACGCTCGAACGCCGGTGTCGATGCGACAAAACGGGCCGCCGCCTCGAATAGCCGTCAGTTTGACGCGCACCGGAGCATTGATCGAAGAATCCGCAACGTTCGACGAGGATCGCGTGACGGCTGGCGCACGCGGCTCTGCGTCAATAAGAGGCACCAACGCCTATGGGGGACGACCAATGCGCTTTTCCTCGCTTGCCGCCTTTTCGCTCATCCTCGTCGCGATGCCCGTCAGCGCGAGCCCGGCGCCCGCCGGGCGCATCGCCGCTGCCCTGGCCGCGCCGGACCGGAGGCCCGACAATGTGAAGCTGGACGAAGGCCGCAAGCCGGCCGCCGTGCTTCAGTATCTCGGCCTCAAACCGGGCATGAAGGTGCTCGATCTGTTCGGAGCCAATGGCTACTGGGCCGAAATCATGGTCCCGGTGATCGGGCCTAAGGGCCACGACACTATCTGGCAGCCGACCCAGTTCTTCGGTGCGCGCGGCAAGTCCTATATGGACGGCTTCATCGCCAAGCACCCCAACGTCGACCTCGTCACCTCGCCGTTCGAGGCGCCGAACCTGCCGAAGAACTATGCGGACTTCGTCATCCTCAATAACAATTACCACGACACCTATTGGACGTCCGAGAAGTTCAAGATCCCGAGGATGGATCCGGCAGCGTTCCTGAAGGCGGTCTATGCGTCGATGAAGCCGGGCGCGGTCATCGGCGTAATCGACCATGTTGCCAACAAGAACGACGATCCACGCGCGACGGTGGAGAAATACCACCGCATCGACCCGGACCTGATCAAGGCCGACTTCAAGCGGGCCGGCTTCGTTCTGGTCGGGAGCAGCAACCTGCTCCGCAACCCCGGTGACAACCACAGCCTGGAGGTGTCCGATCCCAAGATCGCGGGTCACACCGATCGCGCCATCTTCAAATTCATGAAGCCGCGTTGACCGAGCCAGCCGGCACGACGCCGAGCTCGGGGAAAGGGCGCAGCCTGCGCGCTTATTATGCGCTCGCCGCGCTGGTCGCGGGACTCGTCGCCGGGATGCTTGCCAACCGCGTCGGCGCCGACCAGCGCGACGCGGCCCTTGGCGTCGCGTCGTTCGTCGGCACGCTGTGGCTGAACGCCCTGAAGATGACCGTCATTCCGCTCGTCGTCGCGCTGCTGGTGGTCGGCGTGGCGAAGAGCGCGGAAGCCGCGCAGACGGGCCGCGTCGCGGGACGTTCGGTGCTGTGGATCGTCATCATCTGCACCGTCTCGGCCGTCTTCGGCGCATTTGCGACGATCGCGCTGACCGACGCATTCCCGCTTCCGCGCGCGACCGCCGCCCTGCTCCAGGGAGCGCTCGCCAACGTCGAGAAGGCGTCGGCGCCGCTTGCCGGGCCGGCGGAATTCTTCAAGGGAGTTATCCCCCCCAATTTGTTCGCTGCGGCGAACAACGGCGACATCCTTCCGCTGACCATCTTCGCCTTGCTCTTCGCTCTCGCGCTGACTCGCCTCGCCGGGCCTGCCCGCAAATCCGTCGTCAGCTTCTTCGAAGCGATCGGCGACGCCTTCGTGGTCATCATCGACTGGGTGCTGCTGCTCGCTCCACTCGGAGTCTTTGCGCTCGCCTTCACGGTCGGCTCGGCTGCTGGCGGCGCCGCGTTCGCGGGTCTCGGTCATTATGTCGTGATCATCTCGCTGATCGGCGTGATCGTCACCTTGGCTGCTTATCCGCTGGCGTTGTTCGTCGGCCGCGTCGGCACCTCGAGCTTCGTGCGCGCGATGATCGCACCGCAGGCCGTGGCGATCTCGACCAGATCCTCGCTCGCCTCGCTCCCGGCGATGCTGACCGCCTCGCGCGAAATGGGCATCCGCGAGACCGTCGCCGACGTGACCCTGCCCATTGCGGTCGCGCTTTACCGGGCGACCGGCCCGGCGATGAACACGGCGGTGGCTTTTTACGTCGCGCACTGGCTGGGAATTCAGCCCAGCGTATCGCAGATGGTTGCGGCAACAGCCGTCGGTGCGGTGATGAGCTATGGCGCGGTCAGCCTGCCCGGCGAGGTCAGCTATATCAGCTCGATCGCCCCGATCGCGATCGCGCTCGGGGTGCCGATTGCGCCGCTAGGGCTGCTCGTGGCGGTCGAGATGGTCCCGGACATCTTCCGGACGGTCGGCAATGTCACGCACGACGTTGCGCTTGCGGCGATCGTCGATCGCGACCCACGATCCACTCCCAAAAGCTGAACGCCAGCTGACCACCGTTCGTCGCTTCGACGGCTGACGAGCGGCCTTCGTCGGGCCGCAGACTACAAATGTCGCGCTATCGAGTTGAGCGCGACGCCGTAACGACCTCGGCTCATACGGATCCTGCGTGGCGGGCTCCCAATCCCCAGTCGCCCGCCTCGCGACAAAGGGAGACGACCATGTTGAAGACACTTTCCGCGCTGGCCTCGCTCGTGGCCGCGTCGGCGATCGTGGTGCCGACGGTCAGCCAGGCCGAGAACACCCTTTCGGTCCGCGTACCCTATTCAGACCTCAACCTCGCTTCGTTCGATGGGCAGGGCAAGCTCCAGCAGCGCATCTCCTACGCCGCGAAATATGTCTGCGAGGGCGATCTCACGAACATCGACGCCGTGTCCGCCGCGTTCGCCTGCCGTGCCGACGCCGTTGCCGGCGCCCGGCCCGCGTACCAGGCGGCGGTGGCCGAGGCGACGCGCCACGGAACCGTCACCGTGCTCGAAAGCGCTGCCCTGATTGTCGCCAAACCGTGACATTCAGGTTGAGCCGCCGCGACCGTCCCCAAGGGTCGCGGCGGCTCTTTTTGCTTCATCTGCCGGCGATCGTCCTGACCCTGTCGGTATAAAGCCGGCCGACCGGCTGCTCGGTGCCGTCGGCAAGCCGCGCGATCCATCGACCGGACGGGTTGCGCGTGAAGCCGGCAATGAAGTCCTTGCGCACGATTGCCGAGCGGTGGAGCCGGACGAACAATTCCGGATCCAGCCCCTCTTCGAGCGCCGCCATCGAGTGGTGGATCAGCCAGCTGCGCCGCCCGACATGCAGCCGCATGTAATCGCGCTCGGCCGAAACCCGATCGACGTCACGCGACGCGATCCGCACCAGGCCTGACAGGTCCGACGCCCAGAATTCGTCAAGCCACTGCGACGCCTTGCCCGCCGCGGGCTGGGCGCTGCGCTGCTGCAAATAGGCATGGGCGCGGTCGAGCGCGCGCTGGAGCCGGGCAGGCTCGACTGGCTTCATCAGATAGTCGACCGCCTCGACCTCGAATGCAGCGACCGCGAACTGGTCGAAGGCGGTCACGAACACCACCGCCGGCGAGGGGTTCTGCGCGGCGAGCGCCCGAGCAACGCCGATCCCGTCGAGCCCGGGCATGGCAATATCGAGCAGCAGCAAATCCGGGTGCAGCGCATCGGTGAGGTCGATCGCGCTGTCACCGTCGCTCGCGGTTCCGACCAGCTGCGCTCCCTCGGCGCGAGCAAGGAGAAGCTGGAGCCGCTCGGTGGCGAGCGGTTCGTCATCGGCAATAAGCACGCGCAGGGGCTTAGTCTCGGTCATGGAGCTCAATCGGAATGGTCAGGGCGACCTTGTATCCGCCTCCGGTCATCGGGCCTGACCGGCAGCTGGCGCGGCTTCCCCAACGCGCTTCGAGGCGCTGGCAGACGTTGGCCAGTCCGAGGCCGGTGCCCTCATGAGTTGCGGCCGGCAGCTCTTCCTTGCCCCCGTGCTTCAGCCGATTGCTGATCTCGAGCGACATGCGGCTGTCGTCGAGCCGGCGGGCGGCGATGCGCACCAGCACCGCCTTGCGGCTCTTCGACACCCCATATTTGATCGCATTCTCAACGATCGGCTGGAGAAGAAGCGCCGGCAGCCGGGCCTGCTCCAGCTCTGGCGGAACGTCGATTTCGACGGTGAGCCGGTCTGGGAATCGCGCCATCTCGATATCGAGATAAAGCCGCTGGAGGTCGATCTCCTCCGCGAGGCTGACATCAGCGCTGGGATCGAGCGACAGGCTCGTCCGGAAGAAAGTCGATAGAGCGAGAAGCATGGTTTCCGCGCGGTCCGTGCGGCCGGTCATGACCAGAGAGGAAAGCGAATTCAGTGTGTTGAACAGGAAGTGCGGATTGACCTGGTAGCGAAGCGCGCGGACCTGGGCGGCCTGGGCAGCGCTTTCCGCATCGGCAAGACGCCGCTGCGCGCCAAGGGCCTCCGCCTGCGCCTGGTTCGCGAGATAGAATGCGCTCCAGGCGATGTAGAAGAACAGCCAGGTGACGGCGATATCGAGGCCGTACCGAACCCGCTTCATCTTATCGAGTTCGCGGACCTTCGGCATGGTCAGGACCAGCGGCTCCTGCGCGGTGCGCTCGATGCGGATCTGGTTACCCTGTTCGACGACGGTGAACCCCTCCCGCGCCTGGAAGCGGAACTCCTCTTTGCTTTCGTGCATCATGTCTTCGATCATCACCAGCGTCGCACCCATCGCCAGCGAGGCGAGGGCCGAGCTCACGCCGGCGATGACTGCCTTGCGGCGGATGCTTGCGCCGGTCGCGAAGGTGGTGATCGAGGCATAGATGAGGCCGGTGATGAGAACGCCGATGCCGATGACGATCAGCTTGTTCTCGAGCGTGGTCCATGGATCGCTGCCGAGGAAGGCGCGAACGACGACCGTCAGTGAATAGAAGCACCAGAAACCGACGATCGATTTGAGGGCGAACGGCCAGTCCCCAAACCGGGTCCGGGCCGTGGGCTGAGGCATCATGAGCATTGGTACCGTCATGTCCCAAAACTCCTGTCGCGCAAACCGCCCCCTGCCCATTGGCAGAACGACCGCCGCAGCCGGTCGAAACGGCGGTCCAGGGGAACGACTGCGCTGGCCCGCTCGTTTCCCGACCGCAATGTTAGGCCAAGGAGAGCCTGCTGTGAATTCAGGGAAGGAATCGGGTTCCGCGCCCCCGCCAGTGATCTCGGCACCGCCCGAACGTGAGCTCGAGCGCAAGCTCAAGCGCAAGCCGGGGGACCTGGATGCAAAAGCGGACGTCGGCAGCGATGAATCGATGGACGCGTCCGATCCACCAGCAGCGACGCAGCCAGGCTCTTCCGACGAACCGGCTCCGTCATCGGGATTTCCCGACTGACGAATTGGGGCAAAGGATACGGCTGCGTCACAAAAAACGCAGGCCGTTGCAAATAATCAACAATCCACAGTTTTCCCTCTAGGCGTCAATTTCTAGCCTAGACGCAATGACTCCCCTCTGATTCAATCTGAACGGGGGGTGGGACTGTGGTTAAGTTTCTCGAAACCAATACCGCCGCATGATCCCGCCAGGGTAAGAGGAGTCGGGTTCATGATTACGCGGACCAGTCAGCCGGCAAGCGGGGCCATGCTGATCTCCGAAATGAAGGAGTTCGCAGGTTTTGCGAAAGCGACGCAGCGGTACATCCGCCGCTCGCTGGACGTGGCTTACGGCCGCCGCGACCCGATCGAATGCTGGGCCCGCGACGAGGGCGAAGCCAGTTCGATCCGCGCCCAGGCCCGCCTCTACAAGCAGCTCGATCATCTGCGCCTGCAGGTTCCTGACGATAGCGGCCTCGACATGATCGAGCCCTTCGTCGGCATGCTGATCACCATCAGCGCCTTCGACCTTGGCCAGGATCGCCTGCCGAACTTCGCCGCCTACCGCTTCCTCTACGAGCGGCTGATCGGCGCCGCCGCGCGGCCGTGGCTACCGAGCGCCTTCTGCTCCGCTTCGGCGCTGCCGCACCTTCACCCGGATCGCCGCCGGACTTTGCTTCAGTCGATCAGCGAGAGCGCGGCGACCGCGCCAGGCTGGTCGAGCCGCGAGCCGGTGTTCTGGCCGGAGTGGGTCGAGAAGGTCGACAATAAGGCCGCGGCCTAAGCCGGGACGTTCACCGAGGGATAGATCTTCGCAAGCTGCCTGAGGCTGTCCTCGGCTTTGCGGTGGTGGATGAACACCACCCCCGCTGCTTCATAGGCTTGGCGGTGCTTCTCCCGGTCGTCGACCAGGACATCCCCCGGATGCATATGCTTGTGCTTATCGCGCGCCATGCAGGTGATGATCGGCAGGCCGGGGAAATGCTCGGCTGCCCATTCAACCTTTTGCGCAGCCGCCCAATTGCCCATCGGCAGGCCGGTGAGGATTGTCGGCTGGAGATGTTTCACGGCGTCGAATAGCAGCCGGGCGTCGGGCATTTCCGGCAGGCTGCCGTAGAAGTTCCTCGCCCTCGCCAGGCGCTTCCAGAACGTTCCCCGACCGTGCTTCGCAATGAATTCGCTCGGCCGCAGGCCGAGCAGGCGCCGGGCGCCGAGATCGAAATCGGCAAGCACCCCGTCCGCGTCGAGGAATAGTCGCGGCGGCTTCCCGGTCATCAGAAGCGGGCCGGTTCAAGCGTTACCGGCAGGCGCTCGGGGAGGGGTTCCCAGCCTTGCTCACGCAGGACATCGTTGCTCTCGCGCGCCTTGCGCCCGGGCCCTAGCGACCAGGTGATGTGGTACGTCGAACCGTCCGGCCGGTCCGTCGTCCCGTCCAGTTCGACCACCAGGCACTCCAGGCTCCTGCCATCATCCGCTCGGCCGACGATCCACGCTTCCGGCTTGCGCGGCAACGGCGTCGCGGGGGTTGTGCCGGTTCGAAGAGTCACGTGGTCGGCCACCACATTCTCATATCTGGGCTCGAAGCGCTGGAGCAGGAGCTCACGCTCGTCGCGCGGCAGCTTCCAGCCCGTTACGGTTCCAGGTTTCGCCATGAAGGCCCAACCGTCTCAGGCGGCGGCGGTTTCCGCGAGCCGCTCGACAATCGACCGGGCGAAATCGATCAGCGTATCGTCGCGCGCGCCCATGATCAGGATTCGGTCGCCTGGGCGCGCCTCTGCAACGAGAGCGTCACCGATCGCGGTGCGTTCCGGAAGGTGGCCGGCCTGCTTTCCGTGCCTGGCGATCTCGTCGGCAAGCCAGTCCGATCCGCGCGACTTGTCGACCGTCCCTCCCTGGTAAACGGGGTCGGGAAGGTAGAGCCGGTCATCCGGGGCCATGCCGTCGGCGAGACTTTCCGCCAACGGCTCGCCCATCTTGGCGAGGGGGCCATAGCCGTGCGGCTGGAACATGATCAGTAGGCGGCCGGGCTGCGCGCGCATCGTCGCCAGCGTTGCGGCGATCTTGTCGGGATTGTGCGCGAAATCGTCGATCACGGTCACTCCGCCGGCTTCGCCGACGATTTCGAGCCGGCGCCTCAAACCGTCGAAGCGGGCCAGGGCACCGACCGCGTCCTCGACCCGGACACCGAGCGCGCGCGCGGCAGTGATTGCCGCGAGCGCATTCGATGCATTGTGGCGCCCCGGGACTCCTAGGCGAACCTCGTGGCGGGTGCCTTCGGCCTCGAGGGCGAAGCGCACGCCCTGCGGCTCGAGCTGCAGGTCCTTGCCCATGAAGTCGGCGGTCGGGGCATCGAAGCCGTAACCGATGCGCTTGTCGCCGGGCACGGTTTCCGAAAGGGCGCGGGTCTCGGGGTCGTCGAGGTTGACCACCGCTTTGCGCGACGCGTTGAGGAAGTGGGCGAACAACTGCCTCAGCTCGTCCATTTCCTTGTGGTCGAGACTGATGTTGGTGAGGACCGCGACCTCGGGCCGGTAGAGCGCGATCGAACCGTCGCTTTCGTCGACCTCGCTGACGAACAGCTCCGGGTCGCCGACGAGGGCGCTGGCAAAGGGCGCGCTCGGCGTGACGAAATTCTTCATCACGGCGCCGTTCATCACCGTCGGCTGGCGGTGGCAGGCGTGGAGAATCCAGCCGATCATCCCGGTGACCGTCGATTTGCCACTGGTCCCGCCAACCGCAACGCTGCGCTGCGCCGAATTGAGCAGCCGCGCGAGAAACTCGGGGCGGGTGAGGTGGGGGAGGCCGAGCTCTTTGGCCCGGACGACGTCCGGCACGGTCGCCTCGACTGCCGCCGAGGTGACGAGGGTCATGCCAGGCTGAAGCCCGCTGCCGTCTTGCGGGAATAGCTGGATTCCGAGCGACCGCAGATAATCGAATTTGTGCGGCGTGCGGCCAGCGTCGAGCGATCGGTCCGAGCCCGAGACCCGAGCACCGCCCGCCCGGACGATCGAGGCGAGCGGAAGCATCCCGCTGCCGCCGATGCCACTGAAGAAAACCGGAGAATTGATCATGGCCGCGGCCCTATTGGCTGCGGCGCGACTTGGCTAGCGGGGCCGGGGCAGGGTCCGTGCGGCGCAGCGTGGGCTATCTGCGGCAAGCTGCGGGACCGGCCTCGATTGCAGGCGAGCGACTTGGCATTCTCGGCCCGTTCGGGGAGGGATTTCGTGCGATTCATTCGGCTGGTGTGGGCATGCCTTGCCCTGATGTTCGTGGGCTCGGCGGCGTTGGCGCAACAGGCGCCTCCCGACCAGTCGCCGCCGCCCGCTTATGTGCCGCCGGCGCCGCCGCCCTTCCCGAATTTCGGCCCGGCCCCGGCCACTCGCCACCATCGCTCGGCCCCGACGATCCGCCACGTCGCCAGCCGGTCCCATGCGGTGACTGCGAAGCGGCACCGCTCCGTGAAGAAAGCGGCGCATTCGGCCAGCGTCCGTCATCACCTTACCGCCAAGGAGCGCCGCGCCTCGCATCATGCGGCGAAGCAGGCCCATCCTTCGACCGCCAGGGATCGTCGTCATGTCGCCAGGGATCGTCACGACCGGCGGCACGACACCAAGCTGCGAAAGCATCAGACCGCGAAGGACAAGCGTCTGGCGGCCAAGGAGCATCGGGCAGTCAAGGACAAGCATCGGACTGCGAGGGAGAAGCGTCTGGCCGCGAAGGGCAAGCACCAGACGGCGAAGGACAAGCGTCTGACCGTCAAGGACAAGCATCGGCCCAAACGCGACGCAACGGCGGACCGCCGCGCCAAGGCGAAAGACAAGCTCACGACGCGAACGACGTCCAAGCCGGCGACAAAGGCGAAGCAAAAGCCCACGGCTCGCGACACCAGGGCGAACCGTCATTCGAAAGTGAAGGACAAGCGCGCCACGGCGGCAAAGACCAAGCCGATTCGCAAGACCCAGAAGACGTCGAAGGCCAAGGTTCGGGACGCGGAGACGACGCGGAAACGCCAACGCTGATTGCAGCCGCCATTGCGGACATCGGCTCGCTGCAGCCATAAGCGCGCATGCGCATCGCCGTGGTCGCTCCGAGTTGCAGGCTGACCGAAGAAGCCGCCGAAGCCGTCCAGGCGATCGTTGCTCGCCGCGGCGATTGCGAGCTCGTTGTCCATCCGCAGAGCTTCCTGTCGGACGGCCATTTCGCCGGCCCTGACGAAGCCCGTCTCGCCGCCCTTCGCGAGGTGATGGCCGACCCAGGCTTCGATGCAATCTGGTTTGCGCGCGGCGGCTATGGCTCCAACCGCGTCGCCGAGGCGGCAATGACGGACTTGCCGTCAGCCGCGCGCGGAAAGCTGTACCTCGGCTATAGCGACGCCGGTTTTCTCCACGCTGGCTTCCACACGGCCGCGCTCGACGTCGCCTGGGGGCCGATGCCGCAGGACGTGCTTCGCGACGGCGGAGAGGTGGCGGTCCATCGCGCTCTCGACTGGATCGTCCGGCGAGACCCGGCGGCGCTCGAGCCCGCGCTCGAGGGGCCGTCGATGGCGTTCAACCTCACGGTTCTGTCAAACCTGCTCGGGACTCCGCTGGAGCCGGACTTCAGCGGCGTCGACCTGTTGATCGAGGATATCGGCGAGCATCTCTACCGGATCGACCGGTCGATGTTCCATGTGACCGCCAGCCCCGCGATCCAGAAGGTGCGGCGGATCCGCCTCGGCCGGGTCGCCGACGTGCTGCCCAACGACCCTGCTTTCGCCTGTGACGAAACGGCAATTGTCGAGTCATGGTGCCGGCGCTCGGGCATCCAGTTCGGCGGCCGTGCCGACATCGGTCACGACGCCCGCAACCGGGTCGTTCCGTTTCCGGCGAGAAACGACTGAAATTCCCTCTGGTAGAGCATTGCAATGCGGTCCGCTTTGCGCTCTATCTCTGAGAGGAACAACAGGAGGGCCGACATGGCACAAGGCGCACGTAAGGCAGGGGGCGGACTGGCCCGCCCGGTTCAACCCTCGGCGGATCTCGCCCCGATCACCGGCAGCGCTCCGCTTCCGCGCAGTCAGGTCGTTTCGAAGGTGTGGGACCACATTCGCAAGAACAACCTGCAAAACCCGCAAAACAAACGGGAAATCATGGCCGACGCGACCTTGAAGAAGGTTTTTGGGGGCAAGGACCGGGTCAGCATGTTCGAAATGAACAAGCACTTGTCGAACCACCTGAAGTAGGCGCAAGCCACTTCAGACCTACAAGGGGATCCGCATTGCGGGTCCCCTTTTCATATGTGGATAACCCGCGACTCGGTTGTGACGATCACCCGCGCCAGACGCTGTCGAGCCGTTCCTCGGTCACGGGATAGCCGAGATCGTCCGGAATCCTGATGAACCGGGCGCCGTCACGCTCCTCGACCCACGGCGTCACCGGTACGATGTCGCGAGCCTGCGCGTCGCTGCGGATCGCGTCGAACGAGGCGTGCTGAGCCAGCCGCTCGAGGGTACGTCGCGTCGGGAAGATCAGCCGGGCCTCGCCGCTGCGGTCGCGCTCGAGGACTTTGCCCGCGCTCAGCCATTCGGCGCCGGCGCATTCGCCTTCGATCACGCGCGGTTGCCATTCGCCGGGCGGACATCGCGCTACGAAGAACAAGGTGTCGAAACGCCGCACTGCGTGAAATTTCGGGACCCACCGCGCGAACGGCGTGATCTCGGCTGTGTCGAGCGTTAGCCTGTTCTCACTCAGCAGCGGGGCGAACGGCCGATTGGCGACGAGCGCGTCCTGGAGCGTGCGCGAGGTTTCAGGATCGGGCAGGGGCGAAAGGCCTGCGGGTACCGCGGTCTCTTCGAGGGTCTCGCGGATCGCCGCGACCACGGCCGCCTCGACTCCAGCCTTGGCCGCAAGCTCGCGGTCCGACTCGTCGATCCGCCCGCCGGGAAAGACCAGGGCGCCCGCTGCGAACGCCATCCCTCCGGCGCGCTCCACCATCAGCAACTCGGGCGGAGCGCCGCCTGCTTCGCGGACCAGGATCAGGGTAGCGGCCGGGATCGCTTCCTCGCTCACCGGCCGGGCAATCACATGCCGCTGACGTTTTGCTCGTCGGCCTCGCGTGGATTGACGGTGTTGTCGGCCGCGGCGTTCAACTCGTTGGCCGCATTCTGGGCATTGTTGGCCGCGGCTTGCGCATTGGCCGCGTCCATCGCCGCCTGGTTCGCAAGCTCGTTGAGCTGGTCGGCGGCGGGCTGGTTGACCTCGGCGTTCTGCACCGCGTCCTGGTTGCTGTTGCACCCCAAGAGCGCCAGCGCAGCCGTCCCAACCACTGCAAAACCCAGTCTTTTCATCGCTTTCCGTTCCCCGTGAAGCCGGTTACCGGCAATGGCCATAACAGCCCCAAACTTGAGATTCACGCGCAAAATCCCTATCTAGCCCGTGCCGGCTTGCCGGCTATGTCGGTAGACTGTTGCGTGGAATAGGCACTTCGGACCCGGGGGGCAGTACCCCGGCGCCTCCACCATCAACCGCGACGCGAAACGGATTTCGCGGCTGTTGATGGGGGCGAAATAGGATCGACGAGTGCAATAAAGACGCGATTGCCGATCGGTATGGATGCCACCGTGACGGCTCATAAACACAAGTGCCAACGATA
>Ga0207648_10001172_pt1 | contig 29336 bp, 23 predicted proteins | sample KBSMisM32_FD_184310 | JGI IMG/M metagenome (GOLD analysis project Ga0207648, IMG submission 184310) | Miscanthus rhizosphere microbial communities from Kellogg Biological Station, Michigan, USA - KBS Miscanthus M3-2 (SPAdes) (version 2) | ecosystem: Host-associated > Plants > Roots >... | reverse complement strand
CCAGGTCCACCCCGCGTGGGCGCCCGAAGTCGTACAGCTCGTTGATCACCGCACGGATCGTGCGGCCGGTGAACAGCACGTCGTCGATCAGCAGGATGCGCGCGCCGTCGATCGCGAACGGCAGCCGCGTCGCGTCGCCTGCGCCGGCCAGCCCGCGTGCGCTGTAGTCGTCGCGGTGCAAGGTGCTGGAGATGAGACCACACTGGCCTGGCCGCTTCAGGTCGGCGTGAAGCCGTTCGGCCAGCCACGCGCCGCCGGACCAGATGCCCACCAGCGCGCCGTCGGCGTGCAGCAGCGAGCGCACGCCCCCCAGCAGCTCGGCGTACAGCGCTTCGGCGTCCAGGCGCAACGTGCTCATGCGTGCCCCTGCAGGAATTGCTCGAGGATCAGCGCCGCGGCCGCGGCATCGATGTCGGAGGCACCGTTGCTCTTCGCCTCGACGGTGGTGTAGCGCTCGTCGACCTCGTGCACCGGCAGCCGGAAGCGACCGTGCAACTGGCGCGCGAACGACTTGGCGCGCCGCGTGTTGTCGTGCGGCGCGCCGTCGGGGTGCGTGGGCACGCCGACCACCAGCGCGTCGGGCCGCCATTCGGCGACCAGGCGCGCGATCGCCGCGAAACGCGCATCACCGAGCGCCGACACCGTGGCGAGCGGCTGTGCTTGCTTGAGCAGCGAATTGCCGACCGCGACGCCGACGCGGCGCGTGCCGTAGTCGAAAGCGAGAAACGAAACGAGCGGCCGGCGTCGCAACGGCGCGGCAGCCATGGTCATGCGTGCCCCGCCTCCTGGCTCAGCATGCGCGGGTCGATGCCCAGCAGCGACAACGCCTTGTCGTAGCGCTCCTCGATCGGCGTTTCGAAGATGATCTCGGGCGACGCGTTCACGTTCAGCCAGCCGTTGCGACCGATTTCCTCTTCGAGCTGGCCGGCGCCCCAGCCGCTGTAGCCGAGGGTCACCAGCACGCGGCGCGGGCCGGCGCCGTTGGACATTGCTTCGAGCACGTCCTTGCTGGTGGTCATTTCCAGGCCACCGGGGATCGCGAGCGTCGACGTGTAGGGGCTCTCTTCGCCGAGCCGCTCGTGCAACACGAAGCCGCGTTCGGTCTGCACGGGGCCGCCGAAGTACACCGGCTGCTCGGCGAGGTCTTTGCGGTCGAGCGACAACTCGACCTTCTCGAACAGGTTGCGCAGCTTGATGTCGATGGGCTTGTTGATCACCAGGCCGAGCGCGCCCTTCTCGGTGTGCTCGCACAGGTAGACCACGGTGCCCGCGAAGGTGTCGTCGGCCATGCCCGGCATGGCGATCAGGAACTGATTCGTCAGATCGATCCGGCTCGTGGCCATGCGGCATTCTATGCCTGCGCCGTTGCGCCGAGCGGTCGACGTCACCCCTGCGGCGCGTCGGCTTCGTTGATTCATCACCGACGCCCTGAGAAGGGCTCATCCAGCACGATGGCACCAATGTCCGACAAGCCCCTCGCCGCCGCACTCGTGTGGTTGCGACGCGACTTGCGCGTGCGCGACAACACGGCCTTGCACCACGCGTTGCGCTCGGCGCAGCGGGTGTGGTGCACGTTCGTGTTCGACCGCACCCTCCTCGACGCGTTGCCGCGCGTCGATCGTCGCGTCGAGTTCATCCGAGACACCTTGGTCACGCTCGATCGCGACCTCGACCGAGCGGCGCGGCAGGCCGGCGGCGCGGGCACCCGGCTGCTGGTGGGCCATGGCGAACCGACGCGGCAGATCGTTTCGCTGGCGCAACGCCTGGCGGTGCAGGCGGTCTACGCGAGCCACGACGACGATCCTTACGCGCTGCAGCGCGACGCCCAAGTGCGCGGCGCGCTGGCGGCCCACGGCATCGCGTTGCACACCAGCAAGGACCACGTGGTGTTCGAGCGCGACGAGGTCCTGAGCGCGGCACGCACGCCCTACAGCGTTTTCACGCCATACAAAACCGCGTGGTTGCGGCAGGTCGACGCGTCTGCGCTGGCTGAGCGGTCGGTGGTCGAACTCGCCGCAGCGCTCGCGCCGCCGCCCGACGGCATTGCGCTCGGCGTGCCGACTTTGCAGGCGATCGGCTTCGAGCCGAGCAACCTGCATGCGCTGCGTCTGCCGAGCGGCGAGTCCGGCGCTCAACACATGTGGGACGAATTCGTCGAGCGCATCGATGACTACGCACGCGCGCGCGACTATCCGGCGGTGAAGGGGCCGAGCTATCTAGGCGTGCACCTGCGCTTCGGCACTTTGTCGGTGCGTCAGGCGGCACGCGACGCCTGGCAGCGCACCCAGGGCGGCTCGACGGGCGCGCAGACTTGGTTGTCAGAGCTGATCTGGCGCGAGTTCTTTCACCAGATCCTGCACCACCATCCCCACGTCGTTGGCCACGCGTTTCGCCCTGAGTTCGATGCGCTGCGCTGGGACCATGGCAAGCTCGCTGACGCGCACTTCGCAGCCTGGTGCGGCGGGCGCACCGGCTACCCGCTAGTGGACGCCGCGATGCACCAGCTCAACCAAACCGGCTACATGCACAACCGGCTCCGCATGGTGTGCGCGAGTTTCCTGTGCAAGCACCTCGGCATCGACTGGCGCCGCGGCGAGGCGTACTTCGCCGAGAAGCTCAACGACTTCGAGCTGGCGTCGAACAACGGCGGTTGGCAATGGGCCGCCTCCACCGGCTGCGATGCGCAGCCGTACTTTCGCATCTTCAACCCGGTGACACAAAGCGAGCGCTTCGATCCGCGCGGCGTCTTCATCCGGCGCTACGTGCCTGCGCTGGCGCAGTTGCCCGACGCGCTGATCCACGCGCCGTGGCGCGCGCGACCGCTCGACCTGGCCGGGGCACACGTGACGCTCGGGCGCGACTACCCGATGCCGGTCGTCGAGCACGCGGCGGCGCGTGCCGCCACGCTGGCCCGCTATGGCGCAGTCAAGGTCCGAGGTGTACCCAGCGCGCGATGAGCGCCCCGTACTTGCCGGGCCATTGCTGCATGCCGTCGTCCTGCGCGTCGAAGACGCTGCGCAGGAAGGCCAGCGCCAGATCCTGCGTCGCGCTCTTGACGCGAGGGTTGAGCAGCATGCCGCCGGTGCCGCCGCGGTCGGTGAAGATGCTGTGCGAGCCGCCTTCGAACATTGCCAGCGTCTTGATGCGGCTGCCGGCGGCGTCGAACACCGCCACGCGATCGGCCGGCGCCGAGTAAAACCCTGGCACGCGGATCACGTCTTCAGTGGCCGTCACGTGCAAGGTCGGCAGTGTCAACGGCTTGAGGATGGGATCGAGCGCGGGCTCGCCATAGAAGGGCGGCGCTGACAGCAACAGCGCGGCGCGAATGCGCGGATCCCGAAACTCGACGCTGTGCCCGTTGCGCTGCAGGGTTGCGCCGGCGGCAAGCATCACGGTGTTGGCGCCGTACGAGTGGCCCGCTGCTGCAATGCGCGCGCGGTCGATGCGCGCCCCGTAGGCGCTGTGCTCGAGCAACTCGTCGAGCGCGAAGCGCAGGTCGCGCACGCGCTGGATCGCCTCTTCCTCGCTGGTGGCCTTCCACAGTCGGCCGACGACGCCGAACGGGTTGCCGAACCACACCTGGCGGTCGCTGCCGACATGTTGCAGGTGCAGGCTCGCGATGCCGTGGCTTGCGAAGTGCTTGCCAAGGTAGCTGTAGCCTGAGCGTGACCCGCCGATGCCATGCGAGAACACCACCAGCGGCACGCTGGCGCCGCCGGGCACCTGCGCCGGCCAGTACAAACGCACCGGAACCGCACGCTCGCGCGTGGTGTCGATCCAATCGATGTCGCTGATCAGCGGCTCGCTGACGACCTGCGCCGGAGGTGCCGGCTCGTCGGCCAAAGCGAGCAGCGGCACCCAGGCCGCCAGCCATAGGGCGGCCAGCGCGCTGAACACAAGACGACCCCACGGCCGCCAAAGGCGAACGATCCACATGAATGACTCGACTGAAAGGCGCTATCCGCTTTCGCAGGCGTGCAGGCGATATCCCTGCACGCCATGCCGCCCGCCGCGCGCCGCGCCCCGGCGCGAATGGTACCGGCTAGTGATCGCGCTGCGGTAACAAACCGGCCGCGCGCTCAGAACAATTCGACATCGCCGGTCTTCTGGCCTTCGAGCAGCTCGCCGCGCGCCACCAGCGCTGCATGTTCGGCCACCAGGTTGCGGCCGTGCGCCTTGGCCCAGTACACCGCCTTGTCGGCGCGTTCGAAGGCCACGCTGGGGTTGTCGCCCATCCGCACGTCGGTGAAGCCGATGGACACAGTGATTCGGCCCACCTGGGGGAACGCATATCGCTCGGTGGCCGCACGCAGGCGCTCGAAGGCGCGTCGCGCGTGGCTGTCGCTGGCGCAGCGCAGCAGCACGACGAACTCCTCGCCGCCGAACCGATACAGCCGGTCGTGGAAGCGGAAGCTGGCGCGCATCAGGCGCGACAGCAGCAGCAGCACCTCATCACCGATCAGATGGCCGTGGTTGTCGTTGACGCGCTTGAAGTGGTCGATGTCGATGATCCCGAGATAGGCCTTCATCCCGCGCCGCGCCTCGCGCCGTGCCTCGGCGCTCACCTGCCCCTCGGCGCTGGCCGCGCACGTCTTGTAGAACGCATCGTCGAAGGTCTTGCGGTTCAGCAGGCCGGTCAACATGTCGCGCTCGCTGTAATCGAGCAGACCCTGCACGTTGCGGTACACGCGCAGCAGGCTGCTCACGGTGCGCAACTGATCGGCGTCGAGTGCGCTGTGGCTCGCGATCTCCAGCACGCCCACAGCGTCGAGATCGGTCAGCAGCGGAAAGCAGGTGACGTGGGTGGTGCCCGCCACCTCCACAGGCTCCTGCCGGCGCAGACAATCGAGGCGCGCCGGGAAGGCATCGAGCTTGGGCAATTCGTCGAGCTCGGCCCACACCGAATCGGCACTGGCGGCCACGTCGCCATCGGCCAGGCGGGCACGCATCAGCCAGCGCTGCCGCGCGCCGTCGCCGACTTGGTGGCACACCGTCACTGCCAGCGGTCGCAGCAGGTCGCGCAGCACGGCGACCAGCGTGGTGTCGAGCACGTCACGGTCGCGGAAGCCCGTGAGCTCCGCGAGATGGTCAGCGACGTGAGGCATCCCGGCCATTGTCTGTGGGCGCCGGCCGCTGTCGAGGCCCGCGCCCTCAGGCGTTGGCGGACGCCTTGGCGTAGCGAGCCACCAGCGACAGCAGGTCTTCTTCGGCGTACGGCTTGCCGAGGTAATGGTCGACGCCGAGCTCAGCCGCGTAGTCCCTGTGCTTCTGCGCGATGCGTGAGGTGATCATGATGACCGGCAGGTCGGCCAGCTTCGGATCGGCGCGCAGGTTGCGCACCAAGTCGAAGCCGTCCATGCGCGGCATTTCGATGTCGGACAGCAGCACAGCGGGGCGCTCCTCGTTGAGCTTCTCGAGGCCCTCGAGGCCGTCCTTGGCAAGCGTGACGCGATAGCCCTCGCGTTGCAGCAGGCGCTGCGTGACGCGGCGCACGGTGAGCGAATCGTCGACCACCAGCACCAGCGGAGCCAGCGTCTCCGACGGCACGTCGGCCACAGGCACTTCGGGCGTCGCGATCGCGGCACGCGTCATCGCCCACGCCGACTCACCGTACAGCGTGGCCAGCGCCACCGGGTTGTAGATCAGCGCGGGTTCGCCCGACGGCAGCAGCGTCATGCCGGCCAGACCCGGCAGGCGCGCCAGTTGCGGCCCCAAGTTCTTGACCACCACTTCCTGGTTGCCGAGCACTTCGTCGACGTGCAACGCGATGCGCTGGGCGGCCGAGCGAATGATCACCACCGGCTGCGCGCGCGTGGCCTGCGCGCCGCGCGCGTTGGCCTGCAGCAGCGCGCCGAGCCAGAAGAACGGCAGGCTGCGGTCATCGATGCGGAACGCGCTGGTCGCATAGGCGGTCTGGAGCTCCGACTGCGGCGAGCGCTTGACGATCTCCACCAGCGTCGACGGCACCGCGACCTTCAGCTCGCCACAGCGCAGCATCACCACTTGCGTCACCGCGGTGGTGAGCGGCAGCACGAGGCGGAAGCTGGTGCCGCGGCCGGCGGCCGTGGCGGTCTCGATGCGGCCGCCCATCGCGTTGACGTCGGCGCGCACCACGTCCATGCCGACGCCACGGCCAGCGAGACCCGTCACCGCGTCGGCCGTGGAGAAGCCCGGCGTGAAGATCAGGCTGGCCAGCTCGGCATCGCTCGGGGTCGCCCCGGCGGCGATCAGCCCCATCGCGCGGCCCTTGTCGCGGATGCGCGGCAGGTTCAGGCCAGCGCCGTCGTCGCGGAACTCCGCCGAGACTTCGTTGCCTTCCTGCGTGATCGTGATGACGATTGAGCCGGTCGGGTCCTTACCCGCGGCGGCACGCGCGGCCGGCGACTCGACGCCGTGGGTGACGCAATTGCGCAGCAGGTGCTCGAAGGCACCGGTCATGCGATCGAGCACGCCGCGGTCGATTTCGATCGAGCCGCCGACGATGTCCAGGCGCACTTGCTTGGCGGTTTCCTTCGCGGCCTGACGCACCAGGCGGTACAGGCGCTCCGACATGCTTTCGAACTCGACCATGCGCGTGCGCAGCAGGTCGTCCTGCAGGTCACGCGTCAGGCGCGCCTGCGCAGCCAGTTCGTCTTCGGTCGACTGCAGCGTGCGCTGCAGCCCGCGCTGAACGGTGGCCACGTCGTTGACCGACTCGGCCATCATGCGCGTGAGTTCCTGGAACCGCGTGAAGCGGTCCATCTCCAACGGGTCGAACGACTGTGAGGTGGCCTTGGCGGCCTCCATGCGCGAGGTGATCTGCGTCTCGGCCTGCAGCTCGATGTCGCGCAGTTGGCGGCGCAGACGCTCCAGGTTTTCGGTCAGATCGCCGAGCGCCGACTTCAACTGCGCGACGTCGGCTTCGATGCGCGAGCGAGTGATCGACACCTCACCGGCATGGCTCACCAGCCGATCGAGCAGCTGCGAGCGCACCCGCACCGCCGACTGGCTGCTGGCCGTCGTCGACACCAGATCCACCGGCACCACGGCACCCGTGGACGGACTGAAGCGACCCCAATCAATGAGGGCCGACGGCTGCGCCGTCACCGGCACCGGCGCGCTCGGCTCAGCGGCGGGCGCGACCGGTTGCGCAGAGGACTGAACCGGCGCGCTCGGCTGCGGCGTCACCTCGGGCATGGCGACCAGCGGCGCGAGGGTGGTCGGCGGCTTTGGTTCCTCGACCGGCGCGGCCGGTGTTTCCAGCGGCATCGGTTGCGAGTGATCTACCTCGCCCCGGCGCAGCATCTCGAAGCGCGTTTCGATCGCATCGACACGACCGACCAGGCGCTCGACGTCGGCCGCGCTCGCGTGGCCGCGGCCAACCAAGTGCTCGATGGCCGTCTCGAGGCGGTGCGCCATCTCGCCCAGGCGCATCGCACCGGCCAGCCGCGCCCCGCCTTTCAGCGTGTGCAGCGTGCGCATGCATGCCGACGCAGCGCTGGCTTCGGTGGGGCGACGCATCCACTCGCGCATGCGCGACTGCAGCTGCGGAATCAGCTCCTGCCCCTCTTCCTCGAAGATCGGGAACAGTTCGGCGTCAACCGCATCGACGGCATCGATGTCGTCTTCGGCGTCGAGGGCGTCGGGGCGCGCCGATGGCGCGATACCCCCCTCGCGCACAGGTGTTGCCGGCAGATCGGCCAGCGTGCGCAGCTCGGCGCCACCGAACTCGGTGAAGTGCGGCAGCGGCATGATCGGCGCGAAATCCGAGGGCTTGCGCTCGGCCACCGGCGCACCCGCCGCCGGCATGCTCGGTGCGGGCACAACCATGTGCTCGTGCTCGGCCAGGAAGCGCAACAGATCGGGGTCGGGGGTCTTCAAGAATCCGGCTGCGAACTGATGCAGCAGGCGGCGGATCTCTTCGCCGGCGGCTGCGAACAGCTGCGCTTCTTCCGCCATGCCGTGGCCGCGCGCATTGGCTCGCGCCAGCGCGTGCTCGAGTGAGCGCGCCAGGTTCGACAGGTCGGTATAGCCGACCGTGGCGCAGTTGCCCGCCAGCGAGTGCGCATGCGCGACCGTGCTCTCGCCAACTGGCCGCTGCAGCTCGTGCGACCACTCGGCCAGCTCAGTAACGAGACGGCGCGATTGCTCGTCGGCCTCGTTCAGGAAGATGTTGAACAGCGGGATCGGGATGCGCAGCGAACCGATCACTTTGATCTGGTCGGAGTCGCTGAGGCTGTGCACTGCGGGCGCTGCCTCTGGCGGCGCCATGTCGAGCTCGACACGGCGGCTCAGCCCCGCCACGTCCTCGAGACGACCGGTCTCCGAATCGATGAACGGCCCCAGCGCGGCGGGCATTGTCTGCAGCGCATCGGGCCGCGTCTCCGGCGCAGCCGACACGTCGCGCGGCGCCAGCGGTTGGGCCTCGACCTCGGGCAGGTCGAGCTCGATCAGTTCCACCGCCTCGGGTTGCAGCGCTGTCACTGCGACATCGCCGACCGGGATCGTTTGCGTCGGCATGTCGGACAACGCCAGCGCTTCGGTGGGCTGCGCCGGCGCGTCGAGCGCGAAGTCGAGGTCGATCGTCACCTCGGGCACTTCCAATGTCGGCACCTGCGGTGGCGGTTCGGCCGCGGCCACCACGGGCGGCGCGACGATCGGCGCGGCCGGCACAGGGATGCTCGGCGCTTCAAACACCGACGCAGCGGCCACCGGGGCGACCGCCGGCGCAACCGGCTGCACTGGCGGCTTCACGGGCAGCATCGGCGCCACAGCGCCGAGAGCGCTGCTGGCATCGTCGCTCACCGGGATGCGGCGGCGCTCGTTGCGCAGCGCGTCAGCGGCGCGGCCCACCGTGCGATGCTGGAAGCTCCCGGTGCCACCACCGGCGATGCCTTCGATCCACCGGCCGAGGTAGTCAAGTGCCTCGCCGCTGAAGCCCAGCAGATCGTTGTCCGCCGGGCCACCGTCGGCCAAGCGTGCGTTGTACAGCTGCTCGCAACCCCACGCGGCCTCGCCGAAGTCTTTCAGCCCGACCATGCGCGAGCTGCCCTTGAGGGTGTGAAAGGCGCGCCGCACCGAGGTCATCTCGCTGCTGTCGCTCGGATTCTTGGCCAGCTGCGCGAGCGCGTCGCGCGCCGTCTGCATCACCTCGCGCGCTTCCTCCAGGAAGATCTCGCGCATCTCGGCGTCGTCTTCAAGGCCCGTCTGCGCAGTGACCAGCGGCGCGGCCGGTGCGGCCGGTGGTGCCAACGGCTTCAGCGGCGCGGGGCGACTCGGCACCGCGTCGGCGCGCGGCTTGGCGAGCTCGGTCATCACCTGAGCGGCCTGAGCCAAGGCTTCCTTGCGCTCCTCGCCGGAGCTGGCCTTTTCCAGCGCGCGATGTGCCTTGTCGGCGGCGCTCGCGATGCCGCGCTGGTCTGCGGCCTCGGCCTGGCGCGCCAGCCGCTCGAGCTCGCGTGCGACGTCGTCGGCATCCGCGCCCGCGGCGGCCGACTTGGCGATCGCGTCGGCCTGTTCGACCAGGCCTTGATCAGCAGCCGGCAATTCGTCGAACGAGCCGAACACCGACGGCCGGTGCGCGCGATCCATCACCGACATCAGGTTGCCGCTGCTAGGGTCGAAGCGGAACAGCGACTTCGCCATCTGCGGCTGCACGCTGAGCATGTCGATCAGGAAGCTCAGCGCACCGAGGTTGTCGGCCAGGCGCTCGAACGCGGCCTGGTGCGGCCCGCCGTCGGTGGATTCAGCGGCGATCAGCGTGTCCACGTCGTCGCGCATCCGCACCACCGCATGCGAGGCATGGTCCTGACCGAGCACTGACAGCACTCCGCGCATCGAAGACAGCTGGCCCGGCACCGGGATCAGCACTTCGCGCTGCGCTGGATTGCGGAAGAACTCGTCGATGTGCTTTTCGATCTCGGACAACGAGGCGCGCAATTCCTGCACGACGCTGCCCATGGTCTGGCGATCGGAGACCCGGCGGTACAGGTCTTCCATCCACACTTCGAGTGCACCCGGTGAATGACCCTGACGCACGCCGTCGACGCGCTGCGCCAGACGCAGCACACGGCCCGCCAGTTCGGGATGGTCGAGGTCCTGGTCTTCGAGCGACGCATCGACGTAGAGCAGGCTGGTGGCCACCTCCATCGCATGCTCGGGCGTCACCGTGCCACCAGCATGGACCGTGTGTGCCGCCGATTGAAGGAGAGACTTGGCGAGCGCCTCGCCCTCAGGGTAAAGCTTCTGCAGCGATTCACCGACGAGGGCGAACTGCTCGGCCAGCCCCGGCAGGCGCTGGTTGTCGCCACCGGCCACCGCCGACCAAACGTCCTTCGCCGCGGCGACGCGTTTGCGTGCCTGCGCCAGCAATGCCGGGTCGAAGCGGCCCAGGCGCGCGCTTTCATAATCCACCGCCGCCGACGGCTTCAGCTCGAACGCCTTGCGCACCGCCGCCAGGCGCGGCCCGGCTTCCTTGCCGGCACCCGGCACTGCCTGGGCGCAGAAGAACAACAGGTCTTGCGCCAGCCGGTCCGACGGGTCCGCGCCTTCACCGGCGCGCAATTGGGCGAGCAGGCGCGACGACAGGCGCTTGCCGTACAGGTCGGGCTTCAGCAGGCCCTTGGCCTGCGCCTCGTAAACAGCCGATGCGAGTTGCCACAGCGTGGCGAGACGGTCTTTGCTACCGGCGGCCAGGCTGGCGAGCAAATCGCTCATGCGCTGCGCCGCGCCAGCATCGCGCCCGCGCATCAGGGCCAGCGTTTCGGTCTCGAGTTGCGACTGCGTGTCCGCATCGGCGTGCAAGGCGGGCTTCGTGTCGACCATGGGCACGACGCGCCACTGCCAATCCTTGGTCCACAAATCGGCCGGATGGATGCGGCCCGCACCGGCCAGCTCCTGCAAGGCTTTGTACTGCGGAAACATCGCGGCCGGCGAGATCAGTTTGCCGGCCAGCAGACGTGCCAGGTAATCGAGCAGCGCGAACGAGCCGCGCTCCAGCGCGTCCACAGCGGCGGACGTGAGCGCGCGTGGGCGCGCCGCCAAGCGTGTGATCGCCGCCTCGGAAGCGCGCAGCATCAATGCCGCGGTCGGCAGGCCCACCAGTTCGAGCGCACCGGCGCCCTGGTGCATTTGCGAGCGCGCGTGGCGCAGGATGGCAGGGTCGACGGTGTCGACATCGGAGTTGCCGGCAGTGTCGGCTTCCTTGAGGTACCGACGCAGCGACTTGTGCGCGGCCTCCAGCGTACGACGCAGCTCGTCGTGCACCCAGGCCAGGGCGCTCAGGTCGTGGGTCACCTCGTTGTCGCGAGCAGCGGACATGTGCGATCCACCCGGAGTTCGAGTTCAGTACGGTCGGTCGGTGTGCGCGGCGATCAGCTGACCTTGAATCGCGCCACCGATTGCTTGAGCTCTTCGGCGCTGCGCGACAGTTCGCGCACCATCTGGGCCGTCGAACGCGTGCCCTCTCCGGTCTGCTCGGTCACCGCAAAGATGTGCTGGATATTCGACGCCACCACGTTGGCAGATTGCGCCTCGCTCGACGCCTGCGTCGAGATGTTCTGGATCAGCTCGGCCAGTTGGCGCGTGACTCGGTCGATGTCGCCCAGTGCGTTACCCGCCGCGTCGGACAGTCGAGCGCCGTCCACCACACCCTGTGTGGAGCGCTCCATGGCGGCCACCGCGTCTTGCGTGTCGGTCTGAATGGTCTTGACCAGCGCCGCGATCTGTCGCGTGGCATCGCCGGAGCGTTCGGCCAGTCGCTGCACTTCTTCGGCAACCACCGAGAAGCCGCGACCCGCTTCACCGGCCGACGCCGCTTGAATAGCGGCGTTCAACGCCAGCACGTTGGTCTGTTCGGTGATGTCCGAGATCAGTTCGGTGATTTCACCGATCTCCTGCGACGACTCGCCCAGCCGCTTGATCCGCTTCGAGGTTTCCTGGATCTGGTCGCGGATCGAGTTCATACCGCCGATGGTGTTCTGCACCGCCGACAGGCCCGATTCTGCGGCCTGCAGCGACTTGCGCGCCACCTGGGCGGTCTCTTGCGCCTGCGTCGACACCTGGTTGATTCGGTTCGCCATCTGCAGCACCGACTCGCCGGTGTCGCGGATCTCGCGCAGTTGCTCGGTCGATGCCGCCAGCAGTTCGGTCGACGTCGCTTCAACCTGCTGCGTCGTTTCCGTCACTCGATTGGCCGTGCCCTGCACCTGCGCCACCAGCGAACGCAGCTCTTCCACTGTGTAGTTCACAGAGTCGGCGATCGCGCCGGTGATGTCCTCCGTCACCGTGGCCTGCTGCGTCAAGTCACCTTCAGCGACCGACTGCAGTTCGTTCATCAATCGCAAAATGGCCGCTTGGTTGGCATCGTTGACGCGCTTGGCTTCCTGCTCCTGGCGCTCGGCTTCTTGGCGTTGCGATTCGGCAGTCTGCGCACGTTGCGCCTGGTCCTGCACGAACAGGCGCAGGAAACCGATACCGCCGACCACCATGAGCAGGACCGACACCAGCATCACCGACAGGTGGCTCATGCGGATGCCGGTTTCCTTGCCGAGCTGATCTTGCAGCGTCTCCAGCCCTTTGCGCAGCGGCTCGCTGTCGTTCAGGATGCCCGACTGCGCCTCGCGCGCGGTAACCAGGCCCTGCAGGTTGCCCAGAATGGAGCTGGCTTGAGCGCGCGTTTCGTCGTACTGCTTGATCAGCTGGCGCAGTCGCTCCTTGGTCTGCGTGTCCTTGGTGCCGGGCAGGCGCAACTCCGGATTGCCGTTGTTCAGGCCTTCGGCGATCTCGCGGAACGAGTTCAGGTCTTTGCCGAGCAGGAAGACTGCCTCGGGGCTCACGCCCTCGATGGTCAGGAATTCGTTGGCGCTCTTGCCGATGCGCTGAGTCAACATCACCAACTGACCGACGGCCGCCAACTCGGCCGGGGTAGCTTCTTGCTGCAGCTTGAGCGACGACACCGTCTCGGCGGTTTCCAGCAGGTCGGCCGACTGGCGGTTGATCGTGCGCAGCGCCTGACCAACCTGAGTCAGTGTCTTTTGCTGACCGAGCACGTGGTTCGCATTGCGCTCGGCGCGGTCGACCAGCGGTAGCAGCGGCTCGATGGTGTCTTGCACGCTGGCCGGCGCGGCGGCCAAATCCCCTTCGCCGTTGCGCAGGCCGCGCACGTTGGTAGCCAACACCGTCGACGCGTCGCGCACTTCGGGGAACGCCTGCGCGCTACCGACCAACGCCTGCGACACCGACTTGGCGAGCCGTTGCGACTGCATCAGCGCCTGGCCGACCGCAGCCACCTGGTTCGCACCGCGGCTGGCTGCGCTCAGCGCGAGCACGGTTCCCAGCACCAAGCCGAGCAGGCCGAGCAGCACCACACCGCCGAGGATGCGCTGCTGCTCCGGAACCGTCTTGTTGCCGATGAGGGGCAGCGACGCCGCGGCCATCGGCGCGGCGTGCTGTGGGCGCGATTCGTTGAAGTCAGCCGCCAGTTCGGAAGGGGCCGCCTCCGAGATGATCGAGCTGCTGATCTGGCGCGTCGCTTGCGAAGGGTGCATGTCGAGCGACACCGTGCTGGCGTGGCTGCCCGCACGTTCAGCGGCAGCGCCACCTTGCGGCACCACCATTTCGTCGAACGGAGACAACTCGGCCGTCGCGACGCCGCCGTTGCCTCGGCCCTTCGCCTTGAATCGTTCCATGAAGCCCATACGAGTCCTCTCGTCGTCTCAGCACTCAGATGCCAGTCGATGTTCCAACCTCGCTGCGCGGCTCGACTAGGCCGCGATCGCGAGAAACTGCGTATCGGCCGCCAGCGCGGCCAATTTGATTTCCTGCCAGGGTCGGCCGCCCTTGTCCTGCCAGCGCGCGCCTGCAAAGGCGGGTCGCTGCAATTCGGCCTCACCGGCCTGACCGCTCAGCTCGTTCTCGTGCCGCAGGCCCGCCAGGCGGTCCACCAGCAACGCACAGTTCACGCCGAGCGACGGGTTCAGTGCCACCAGACGCGCGCCTTCGGCGCCATGCTCCTGGGCGCTGCGCGCACGCAAGCCGAGGAACACAGCCAGGTCGACCACACCGTGCAGGCCACCGCGCAGGTTTGCCACGCCGGCAAACCACGCCTGTGTGTGCGGCACGGCAAGGACGCGCCCGGCATTGAAGATCTCACCGGCCTGCTCCAGTGGCAGCAGCAAACCTTGGTTGGCACACTCGACGGCCAGCCAGGCATGCGCGGCCGGCTCATTGCGCGCCACCTGCATGCGCTGAGCCAGCCGCGTTTGCAGCTCTCGCAGTGCTTCCTTGTTGGCCATCGCCGCGTGCCGTCCTTCGCGCTTTCCGGGTGTCTCAGTCGAATGCCTTGATCTTGGCGATCAGCTCGTCGGCCACCACCGGCTTGACGACATAGTCACGGGCGCCCTGGCGCATGCCCCAGACGCGGTCGGTCTCCTGGTTCTTGCTCGTGCACATGATCACCGGCACGTCGGCAAACGCCGGATCGCGCGTGATCGCCCGCGTCAGCTGGAAGCCGTTCTGGCCGGGCATCACCACATCCATCAGGATCAAATCGGGCTTGTCCTCGGCCAGCCGGCGCATCGCTTCCTCGCCGTTTTCGGCGGTGCGCACCGCGTAGCCGCGCTTGGACAGCATGTCCGACAGGTGGTGCAGCTCCGTCTTGGAGTCATCCACCAGCAGCACCTTCTTGATCGTCATCTCCATCTCTCCTGCAGCAGTTGCGCAGCCAGCGCCAATCAGGCGCTCTGCGCACCTCGTTCAGCGTAACGGCTGAATTGCTCTACGGCGCGTAGCAGTTGTTCCTTCGTGAAAGGTTTTGTCAGGTATTCCTCGGAACCGACCATCCGGCCCCGCGCCTTATCGAACAAGCCGTCCTTCGACGACAACATGATGACGGGCACGTGGGCGAAGCGCGGGTTGCGCTTGATGATCGCGCAGGTCTGGTAGCCATCCAGCCGTGGCATCAGGATGTCGCAGAAGATCAACTGTGGGTCGTGATCGTTGACCTTGGCCAGCGCGTCGAAGCCGTCTTCTGCCAGCACCACCTCATAGCCGCCTTGGCGCAGGAAGATCTCGGCGCTGCGACGTATCGTGTTGCTGTCATCGATGACCAGCACCTTGGCTGAAGAGGGCGCCCCCTCGGACACTGCGTTATCCACGTACTCTCCTTGGGTCGCTGTACATCGGGGCGGATGGCGCTAGACCTGCACCATCTCGAAGTCTTCTTTGCGTGCGCCGCACTCGGGGCACGTCCAATTCATCGGCACATCGCTCCACTTCGTGCCGGGAGCCAGTCCGTGCTCTGGATCGCCAGCGGCTTCGTCATAGATCCAGCCGCAAATCAGGCACATCCAGGTGCGCGGTTCACTCACGTCGATCGCATCGCTCACTACAATGAGGAATCATTGTATCCACGCGTTTTGGCCAAAAGCCAAAGCCGCGTAGGCACCTACGCAACATTCTTCACAATCCCCTAGAGGTCGGTCTTCGTTGTGAGGATTGACTCGAACGAGGGACACTCGCGCTCATCCATGGCCTCCGAACTGCCTGCGAGCAGCACCCCAAGCGACGTCGGCGAAGACGTTGCGCAAGAGGGCAGCGCACCGAGCTGCGTGATGACCTTCAACGCCGCGGACCCCAGTGGTGCAGGTGGCATTGCGGGCGACGTGGCCACGCTTGCCGCCATGGGCGCGCACGGCCTGCCGGTGACCACCGCCTTGCTGATGCGCGACAGCGCCGAGGTGTTCGACCAGCACGCGATCGACGCCGAGGCGATCGCCGAGCAGGCACGCACGGTGCTCGAGGACATCACCGTCACGGGCTGGAAAGTCGGCTTCCTCGGCAGTGCCGAAGGCGTGAGCGCGGTGGCCGAGGTGCTGTCCGACTACCCCGACATCCCGCTGGTGTCGTATCTCCCCAACCTGGGCTGGCTCGACGACGACGCGGCCACGCAGTACCTGGAGTCGTTCCGCGAACTGATCCTGCCGGCCACCGAGGTGCTGGTGGGTAACCACAAGACGCTCACCGACTTTCTGCTGCCGGATTGGGATTCCGACCGACCGGCTTCGCCGCGCGAGCTCGCGGTGGCCGCGGCCGAGCACGGCACGCGCTTCGTGCTGGTCACCGGCATCATGCTGCCAGCCAAAGGCAGCGAACAGTTCATCGACAACGTGCTTGCCTCGCCGCAGGGCGCCCTGACCGGCGAGAAGTTCGAGATGTTCGACACCGCCTTCGTCGGTGCCGGCGATACCCTGTCGGCCGCGCTCGCCGCGCTGCTGGCGGCCGGCAACGAGTTGCAAGCAGCGGTCGGCGAGGCGCTCGCATTCATGGACCAGAGCCTGGATGCCGGTTTCCGTCCCGGCATGGGCAGCGTGGTGCCCGATCGCTTCTTCTGGGCCCTGCCGCCGGCGCAAGACCAGGCCGACGGCGAGGCGCCGGCCCCTGCGGCCGATGAGCCCGCCGCCGACCCCGCCGAAGGCAAAGGCAAGCCCGCACAGCGCCGCGTGCACTGAGCGTCCTAGCGCGATGACAGATCGCAACCAGGCCCTGTTCGAGCGCGCGCAGCGCGTGATTCCGGGAGGCGTCAACTCGCCCGTGCGCGCGTTCCGCGCAGTCGGCGGCACGCCACGATTCATCGCGCGGGCGCAGGGCGCGTACCTGTGGGACGCCGAGGGCCAGCGGTACATCGACTACATCGGCTCGTGGGGGCCGATGATCCTCGGCCATGGCCACCCGGCGGTGCTCGAGGCCGTGCAGCGCGCCGCCACGCGCGGTTTGAGCTTCGGCGCGCCGACCGAGGCCGAGATCGAACTGGCCGAGGCGATCATCGCTCAGGTACCGAGCGTCGAGCAGGTGCGCCTGGTCTCCAGCGGCACCGAGGCGGCGATGAGCGCGATCCGGCTGGCGCGCGGTGCCACCGGCCGCAGCAAGCTGATCAAGTTCGAAGGCTGCTACCACGGCCATGCCGATGCGCTTCTGGTCAAGGGCGGTTCGGGGCTGGCGACGTTCGGCCACCCCACCAGCGCGGGCGTCCCGAGGGAGGTGGTGCAGCACACGCTGGTGCTCGAGTACAACAACCTTGCGCAACTCGAGGCGGCGTTCGCACAGCACGGCGGCGAGCTGGCCTGCGTGATGATCGAGCCCATCGCCGGCAACATGAACTTCGTGCGCGCGCAGGTGCCCTTCATAAAGCGGCTGCGCGAGTTGTGCACGCAGCACGGCGCGCTGCTGGTGTTCGATGAGGTGATGACCGGTTTCCGCGTCGCTCTCGGCGGGGCCCAGGACCTGTACGCGCGATCGATCCCGGGCTTCAAGCCCGATATCAGCGTGTTCGGCAAGGTGATCGGCGGCGGCATGCCGTTGGCCGCGTTCGGCACCACGCGCGACATCATGGCGCAGCTTGCACCGCTGGGGCCGGTGTACCAGGCTGGCACGCTGAGCGGCAACCCGGTAGCCACCGCCTGCGGGCTGGCGACGCTGCGCGAAATCGCGAAGCCCGGCTTCTTCGAGGCGCTGCACGCGAACACGCGGCGCTTGATCGAGGCGCTCGCCGCGGCGGCGCGCGAGCGCGGCGTGGCTTTCAGCGCCGACAGCGAGGGCGGCATGTTCGGTTTCTTCTTTGCCGAGCAGTTGCCGCAACACTACGGCACCGTGATGGCCACCGACAAGGAGCGCTTCAACCGCTTCTTCCACGGCATGCTGGCACGCGGCGTCTACCTCGCCCCGGCGCTGTACGAAGCGGGCTTTGTCAGCGCAGCGCACACCGCTGACGACCTCGACGCCACGGTGGCAGCAGCACGCGACGCCTTCGCGCTGTAACGCCGCGCACTCCCCGGATGCCGGCGCGCCAGACGCGTCCCTAGAATGTCCGCCATGCACATCCACATCCTCGGCATCTGCGGCACCTTCATGGGTGGGCTGGCAGCAATCGCACGAGAGGCTGGCCATCGTGTCACCGGTTGCGACGCCAACGTCTATCCGCCGATGAGCGACCAGTTGCGCGCACTCGGCATCGAGTTGCTCGAGGGCTACAGTGCCGACCAATTGGCGCTCAAACCCGACCTGTTCGTGGTCGGCAATGTGGTGACGCGCGGCAACGCGCTGATCGAAGCCATCCTCGATGCCGGCCCGGCTTACACCAGCGGCCCGCAGTGGCTGGCCGAGCACGTGCTGCAGGGCCGGCACGTGCTGGCGGTGGCGGGTACGCACGGCAAGACCACGACGACGTCGATGCTGGCGTGGATCCTTGAATGCGCCGACCTGCAGCCGGGCTTTCTGGTCGGCGGCGTGCCGCAGAACTTCGGCATCTCGGCGCGCGAGGGCACGGGCCGCTGCTTCGTGATCGAGGCCGACGAGTACGACACCGCGTTCTTCGACAAGCGCAGCAAGTTCGTGCACTACCGGCCGCGCACCGCGGTGCTGAACAACCTCGAAATGGACCACGCCGACATCTTTCCGGATCTGGCGGCCATCGAGACCCAGTTCCACCACCTTGTGCGCACCGTGCCGTCGCAGGGGCGGCTGATCGTCAACGCGCGCGAGGCGTCGCTGGCGCGCGTGCTGGAGCGTGGCTGCTGGAGCGAGGTGCAGCGTTTCGGCGCGCGCAAGGAGGAGCCCGGTACGTTGCGCGCGCGCGGCGAGCCCAATGCCTTCGACGTGCTTCGCGGCAGCCTGAAGATTGCGCGCATCGAATGGTCGCTGCTCGGGGAGCACAACCAGCTCAACGCATTGGCCGCGCTGGCTGCCGCCGAACACGTCGGCGTGGCACCCGAAGTCAGCGCCGCCGCGCTGGCGCGCTTCGAGAATGTGCGCCGGCGCCTCGAGCTGCGCGGCGAGGCCGGCGGCATCAAGGTGTACGACGACTTCGCGCACCATCCGACCGCGATGCACACCACGATCGGCGGCCTGCGCCGCAAGATCGATCACGACGTGACGCAGCCCGGTGCTGCGCCGCAGCGCATCCTCGCCGTGTTCGAGCCACGCTCCAACACGATGAAGCTCGGCACGATGAACGCGCACCTGCCGTGGGCGCTCGAGGAGGCCGACCTGTCGTTCTGCCTACAGGGCGACTATGGGTGGGACGCTGCCGCCGCTTTGGCGCCGTTGGGCAGCCAGGCCGTGGTTTCGGGCAGCGTCGACAAGCTGGTCGAGCACGTGGTGCGCGCCGCCCGCCATGGCGACCACGTGCTGGTGATGAGCAACGGCGGCTTCGGCGGCATCCACGGCAAGCTGCTGACGGCACTGCAAGCGCGCCGCTGAAGTTAGCGGGATCGCGCCGCGTGATCAGCCACGTCCTGTACCTGCACGGCTTTCGGTCATCGCCGCAATCGTTCAAGGCGCGCCTCTTGCACGCCTGGCTGCGGCAGCATGCCCCCGACGTGACGTGGTGGTGCCCGCAGCTGCCGGTATCGCCGCGTGAGGCCTGGCAGCAGGTGATCGGCGGCATCTCCGACTGGCCGCTGCACGCGATGGCCGTGCTGGGCAGTTCGCTCGGCGGCTTCTACGCCAGCGCGGTGGCCGAGCAGTCGGGCTGTCGCGCGGTCGTGCTGAATCCCGCGGTCGAGCCGGCGCGCGACCTGGTGCACCACGTCGGCGAGCAGGCCGCGTACCACGATCCCGCCCAGCGCTTCGTTTTCAAGGCGTCGTACATCGATGAACTGCGCGCGCTGACGCCCGGGCGCCTGACGCGCATGTCGCGCTATGCCGCGGTGATCGCCAAGGGGGACGAGTTGCTCGACTGGCGTGAGATGAGCCAGTGCTACGCCGGCGCCCGGGTCAAGCTGCTCGAGGGCAGCGATCACGCGCTGTCGGACTTCGACCAGCACCTCGATTTCGTGCTCGACTTCCTGGCGCTGTCGAGCCGCCACTGATCCGACCGCGCTCACGTGCAGACGATTGGTTACCGATCGCTGTCGCGTCCATAGCGCAGCGGCAGGGATCGCAACCAGTCCGGCCCATGGACGATGGGACAATCGCCGCAGCGCGCGTACCGACCAGCCGCACCCCTGCGCGCCCGCTCCAGTTGCTTTGATGTCCTACGCCTTGTTCGACGATGCCGGCAAGTTTCTCGCCGGCCGCGTGATGACGCACTCCGATGCATCGCTGCAGATCGAGCTGGAGTCGGGCCGGCGCGTCAAGGTGAAAGCGGCCCACGTGCTGCTGCGCTTCGATGCGCCCGAACCGGCGCGCCTGCTCGAGGATGCGCGTGCGCTGGCGGCCGAGGTCGACCCCGAGCTGGTCTGGGAGTTCGCACCCGAAGGCGACTTCGGCTTTGCCGAGCTGGCGCGCGAGTACTTCGATGCCAAGGCGGACGCGGTGCGACAGGCCGCCATGCTGCTCGGGCTGTTCCAGGCGCCGCACTACTTCCGCCGCGTGGGCAAGGGCGTCTTCCACAAGGCCAGTCGCGAAACGGTGCAGGCCGCGCTGCTGGCGATCGAGCGCAAGAAGGTCCAGGCCGCCCAGGTCGGTGCCTGGGCTGACGAGCTGACGCAAGGCCGCTGCCCCGAGCCGATTCGAGCGCAGCTGTATCGCATCCTGTTCAAGCCCGACAAGAATGGCACCGAGTACAAGGCCGTCGTCGAGGCGTCGCGCCGAGCACAGCGGGCGCCGCTCGACCTGTTGCGTGCGGCCGGCGCAATCGATTCGCCCTACCAGTTCCATTGGCGACGCTTCCTGTACGAACAGTTTCCGCGCGGCACCGGATTCGCCGAGTCAACAGTGCCCGCCGTGCCGGGCGACCTGCCGCTGGCCGATGTGCAGGCGTTTTCGATCGACGACAGCTCGACCACCGAGATCGACGACGCGCTCTCGGTGCGCGGCCTGGGCAGCGGCACAGTGGCGTTGGGCATTCACATCGCAGCGCCGAGCTTGGCGATCGCGCCCGATTCGGCGCTCGACCGCACCGCGCGTGAGCGCCTGTCCACCGTGTACATGCCGGGCCACAAGGTCACGATGTTGCCCGACGCCGTGGTGCAGGCGTTCACGCTGAGCGCGGGCCGCGCCGCGCCAGCGCTGAGCCTGTACGTGCGGGTCGACGAGTCGAGCCTCGAGCTGCGCGGCTTCGAGACCCGCATCGAACGCCTCACGGTCAGCGACAACCTGCGCCACGATCAGTTGGATCACGTGGTCAGCGAGGCATCACTGCAGGGCCGCGCCAGCGCCGACTACCGCCACGCCGCAGAGCTCGCGTTCCTGTACCGATTGGCCCAGCACCTGAAGGCGCAGCGCGAGCAGGTGCGCGGCAAGCCCGAGACTTTCAATCGCCCCGACTACAACTTCCGGCTCGAGCGCACTGCGGCCGGGGAGCCGGGCGGCGACGAGACCGTCCACATCGCGCCGCGCCTGCGGGGCTCGCCGCTGGACCTGATCGTCGCCGAGACGATGATCCTCGCCAACAGCCATTGGGGCGGCTGGCTGGCGACACACAACGTGCCCGCGATCTATCGCAGCCAGGCCAGTCTGGCCCCGGGCGTGAAAGTTCGCATGGGCACCAAGCCGGCACCGCACGCCGGCATCGGGGTCAGCCAGTACAGTTGGGCGACGTCGCCACTGCGGCGCTACGTGGACCTCGTCAACCAATGGCAAATCGTCGCCTGCGTGCGCCACGGACGCACCGCGGCGCTGGCCGCTCCGTTCAAGCCGCGCGATGCCAGCCTGTTTTCGATCATCTCGTCGTTCGACGCGACGTATGCCGCCTACAACGATTTCCAGCAGACCATCGAGCGCTACTGGACGCTGCGCTGGCTGCAGCAGCACCAGGTGCATGAGCTCGAGGCCACCACGATGAGAGACGGCCTGGTGCGCGTCGACACGCTGCCGCTGGTGTTCAAGTGCACCGGTTGCGAGTCGTTGCCGCGCGGCACGCGAGTGCGCGTCGCGCTGCAATCGCTCGATGCGCTGTCGCTCGAAGTGCACGCCACGCTGGCGGCCCGGCTGGCCGACACCATCGATGCGGCGCCCGAAGCGGCCGACGACGACGAGGCGGCCAGTGCCCCGTTGTCGGTGCAACTGGCGATCGACGTCGACGACGAACCGGCGGCCGAATCGCCGGCCGCCCCGGACGCCGTCGCTTCCTGAAGGCCATGGCGCTGAAGCAACTGACCACGCTGCATTGGGCGCTGATCCTCTCGGTGGGGGCGCACGCGGGGAAGAAAAAATTTCGCATCGCCGACCCGACGCGCTTCGAGCGTGCGTTCCGCGACACGCCGCTGGAGGTGATTCTCGTCAACGCGCGCTCGCTCGAGGCGCCCACCAAAGCGCAGGCGATCGCCCAGGCCAATCTGGCCGGCGGCGGCGAGGCCGAGAAGGGCCGAGCGACCACGCCCCTGCCGGCGTCGGCCACCGTCGAGCTCGGCGATTCGCCGCAGGAGGCGCGGCGCAAGGTCGAGCAGCTGATGGAGGAGCAGCACCAGCTGCTGGCCCAGGTGCGCCGCCAGGTGGCGATGCTGCCGCCGCCCGACCCGAAGCGCGAGTCGGGAACGCCGCAGGAACGCGACCAGGAAGAACGCCGCCGCCAACTGCTGAAGTTGCTGGCCGAGATCGAGAAGCGCATCAACGAAGAGAACGCGCGACCGAAGAAGCGCTACATCAGCCCGGCCACCCGCGAAGAGGTGTACGCCACCTACTACGATCAGCTGCGCCGCAAGATCGAGGAGCGCGGCACCCGCGACTTCCCGGAGTACCAGGGCAAGAAGCTGTACGGCGAGCTGACGATGAACGTCACCGTCGACGCCGCGGGCCGCGTCGTCGAGGCCGACATCGTCTACCCGTCGAAGTCGCGCGTGCTCGACCGGCGCGCGATCGCGATCGTGCACGCCGCGTCGCCGTTCGGGCCGTTCACCCAGGCGATGCGCTCGCAGGCCGACCAGATCGTGGTGACGTCGCGCTTCCGCTTCACACGCGAAGAGGGGCTGGAGACCACGCCGCTGAGCGCGGTGCCGCAGTGAGCGCGAGCGCAGCGGCGGCGCCGGAGCGCTACGCGGTACTGGGCAATCCGGTGGCGCACAGCCGCTCTCCGTTCATCCATGCGCTGTTCGCGCGCCAGACCGGTGAGCCGATCGAGTACGGCCGCGTGCTGTGCCCGCTCGACGGCTTCGAGGCGTGCGTGCGCCAGTTCGCCGCATCAACCGAAGCGGGCAAGGGCCCGGCGCGCGGCTGCAACGTGACGGTGCCGTTCAAGCTGCACTCGGCTGCGCTGGCCCGCCAGGTCAGTGCGCGCGCGGCCTTGGCGCAGGCGGCCAACGTGCTGCGCTTCGACGAAGACGGCTGGTTCGCCGACAACACCGATGGCATCGGGTTGGTGCGCGACATCCAGACGCATGCCGGGTTTGCCATCGCGGGGGCCCGCGTGCTGCTGATCGGCGCCGGTGGGGCGGCCGCCGGGGTGCTGGGCCCGCTGATCGAGGCGCATCCGCGCGAAGTGATGGTGGCCAACCGCACGCGCGAGCGCGCCGCCGCACTGGTTCGGCGCCACCGCGCAGTGGCCACTGGTCTGTCGTTGCGCGAGCGCCCGCTCGATGATTGCGGCGGCCCCTTCGACTTGGTGATCAACAGCACCAGCAGCAGCATGCAAGGGCTTGCAACTCCCGTCGATGGGTCCGTGCTCCAGGCCGGCACGTTGGCGATCGATCTGATGTATGGGCCGGCCGCGGCGCCGTTCATCGAGTGGGCGCGCGCCCACGGTGCGCAGGCGCGCGACGGCCTGGGGATGCTGGTGGAGCAGGCGGCTGAAGCGTTCTCCCTCTGGCGCGGGGTGCGTCCCGACACGCTGCATGTGCTGCGCGCATTGCGCGAACAGTTGGCGCAGACGGGCGCGTGATGCGGCAAGCGCTGCGACTGCTCGCGCTGATGGTGGTGGCGCTGGTCAGCCTGCAGCTGTATTTCGTCGCGCGCATCGCGCTGATGCGGTGGGTCGACCCGCAATCCACCACTTTCCAGCGCAGCGAATGGTGGCGCTTGACCCGCGAGCACGGCCCGCGCATCGCTTGGAGCCAGCAATGGGTCGATAACGGCCAGATCGCCGACAGCCTGAAGCGCGCGGTGGTCGCCAGCGAGGATGCGGGCTTCGTCGACCACAGCGGTGTCGAATGGGACTCGATCGAGCGCGCGTGGGAACGCAACCAGCGCGCGCAGACCGTGCAGGAGGGGCGCCCCGCCAAGCCCGGCGCCAAACCACGACCCATCAAGCTGGTCGGCGGCTCGACGATCACGCAGCAACTCGCCAAGAACCTGTTCCTGAGCGGCGAGCGCACCCTGCCGCGCAAGGCGCAGGAGTTCGTGTTGACCTGGACGCTCGAGGCGCTGCTCGGCAAGCGCCGCATACTCGAGATCTATCTGAACAGCGTCGAATGGGGCGAAGGCGTGTTCGGCGCGCAGGCCGCAGCGCGCCACTACCACCGTGTCGACGCCGCGCGCCTGGGCCCGACCGCGGCAGCTCACCTTGCGGTGCTGCTGCCCGCGCCGAAACGCTTCGAGCGCAACCCGGGGTCGGCTTACGTCAGCGGCCGCACCGCGACCATCGCGGCGCGCATGGGAGACGTCGAACTGCCGTGACGGCGCCCGACGGCGTGCCTTTCTAGAATGCGTGCATGAATGGCGGCCCAGAGACATTGGCGCAAGCGGCAGCCCGGCTGGTCGTCGACGACGGCCTCGAATACGGCGCGGCCAAGCGCAAAGCCGCCCGCGACCTGGAGCGCCGCGGCCGGCGCGGCGACCTGCCGAGCAACGAAGCGGTGGAGGACGAGGTGCGCGACTACCTCGCGCTGTTCCAGGCCGATACCCAACCGGCCGAGCTGGAAGCGCTGCGGCGTGTCGCTCTGCAATGGATGCAGCGGCTGGCGGAATTCCGCCCGCACCTCACCGGCGCCGTGTGGCGCGGCACCGCGACGCGCCGCTCGGCGATCCAGATCGAGCTTTACTGCGACGACTCCAAGGCGGCCGAGATCGAACTGCTCGACCGCCGCATCTCCTTCGAGGCGGTCGGCCAGCCCGACGGACCCGATCTGCTGCGCGTCGAAGTGCCTTGCCGCGATCTGGGCGAGCCCGTCACGCTGTTCTTGCACGTGCTCGATCACGACGACCTGCGCGGTGCCCTGAAGCCAGACGCACGCGGCCGGACCTGGCGTGGCGACTTGACGGCCCTGCACCGCCTGATGCAGACCGAGGCGCCGTGAGCCGCGCCCGTTTTCGCGTGGGCATTGGCGCGCCCCGGGCCGGGCAATGAAGGTCGGCCGTCGAACCGCCATCACCGGCGGGCTGGCCCTCGCCGCCGCGGCCACAGGCGCCGGCTTCGGTTGGTGGCGCTGGCGCAGCGGCGAGCAGGCGTCGCATGCCGTCGATGCGCTGTGGGGGCTGCGTTTCGATCGCCCCGCAGGTGGCTCGTTGGCGATGGCTGACTTTCGCGGCAAGCCGCTGGTCATCAACTTCTGGGCCACGTGGTGTGTGCCGTGCGTGCGCGAGCTGCCAGCCCTGCAGCGCTTCGCACGCGAACACGCGGCGCGCGGCTGGCACGTGATCGCGTTGGCGGTGGATCAACCGGTGCCGGTGCTGGAGTTCGTGGCGCGCCTGAAGCTCGAACTGACCGTGGCGATGGCGGGCGTCGATGGCCTCGAATGGCAGCGCGCGGCGGGCAACTTCAGCGGCGGATTGCCGTTCAGCGTCGTGCTGAATGGGCAGGGGCACATCGTCCAGCGGCGCCTCGGCGAATCGCGCTACGACGAACTGGTGCAGTGGGCAGCGCGGGCGGGCTGACAATCGTGGCCAGCCGCTGTTGCCGTCAGTACGCATTTATTTCGTGCCAACGGCCTGGAACTGACGCGAAATCGGCTAGAGTGCGCCCCGCATTGCCTTTTGCGGTCCGCTGACGGAGCTGCCGAGCCGCTCGGGCCGGGCGACCGGAGCCCCGGGCGAGTCGAGCGGTTCGTGGTCAGAGCACCCAAATCAAAACGACGATCGGACAGGCTTAGCGTTCAATCGAAGCAAGAACCCGCGGGTTGAGTGGGACGTCGTTGCGGTGGCTCGCGCCACCGCCTGGAGGACTGGAATGGATCTGCGCAAGCTCAAGACGCTGGTCGACCTGGTATCCGAGTCCAACATCTCGGAGCTTGAGATCACCGAGGCGGACGGCAAAGTGCGCATCGTCAAGGCCGACCCGGGGCTGGTCCGCTCCCCCGGTACCTGGGTGCCAGCGCCGGCCATGGCGTCACCGATGATGGCGCCGCCGGTGGGCAGCGCCGCACCAGGCCCCGCGACTGCCGCGGCTCCCGTGGCGACACCCGAAACAGGCCACGTGATCCGCTCGCCGATGGTCGGCACCTTTTACCGCGCCTCGAGCCCCGGTGCAAAGCCATTGGTGGAGATCGGGCAGGCAGTCAAGGAAGGCGACCCGATCTGCATCATCGAAGCGATGAAGATCATGAACGAGATCGACGCCGACAAGGACGGCACGGTGACCAAGGTCCTGGTCGAGAACGGCCAGGCCGTCGAGTTCGATCAGCCGCTGGTGGTCATCGAGTAGGCGCGCCATGCCAGGACGACCCAGCGTTCCATGTTCAAGAAGATTCTGATCGCGAATCGGGGCGAGATCGCCCTGCGCATCCAGCGCGCCTGTCGCGAGATGGGCATCCAGTCGGTGGTCGTCTATTCCCAGGCTGACCGCGACGCCAAGTACGTCAAGCTGGCCGACGAAGCGGTGTGCATCGGCCCGGCAGCGTCGGCCCAGAGCTACCTCAACATGCCGGCGATCATCGCGACGGCCGAGGTCACGGACGCGGAGGCGGTGCACCCAGGCTACGGCTTTCTATCGGAGAACGCCGACTTCGCCGAGCGAGTCGAGCGCAGCGGGTTCGTCTTCATCGGCCCGACGCCCGATTCGATCCGCATGATGGGCGACAAGGTCACCGCCAAGCAGACGATGATCAAGGCCGGGGTGCCGTGCGTGCCGGGCTCCGAAGGCGCGTTGCCCGACGACCCGAAGGAAGTGATCCGCATCGCGCGCACGATCGGCTATCCGGTAATCATCAAGGCGTCGGGCGGCGGCGGAGGCCGCGGCATGCGGGTGGTGCATACCGAGGCGGCACTGGTCCACGCAGTGGCCACCACGCGCGGCGAGGCGCAGGCCGCCTTCGGCAACCCGGCTGTGTACATGGAGAAGTTCCTCGAGCACCCACGCCATGTGGAGATCCAGGTGCTGGCCGACACCCAGCGCAACGCCGTTTGGCTCGGCGAGCGCGACTGTTCCATGCAGCGCCGCCACCAGAAGATCATCGAGGAGGCGCCGGCGCCCGGCATCGCACGGCGCGCCATCGAGCGCATCGGCGACCGTTGCGCCGCCGCCTGCAAGAAGATGGGCTACCGCGGCGCCGGTACGTTCGAGTTCCTGTTCGAGGACGGCGAGTTCTACTTCATCGAGATGAACACACGCGTGCAGGTCGAGCACCCGGTCACCGAGTGGGTGACCGGCATCGACATCGTGCAGGCGCAGATTCGCATCGCCGCCGGCGAGAAGCTGCCGTTCACGCAGCGCCAGATCCAGATGCGCGGCCATGCGATCGAATGCCGCATCAATGCCGAGGACCCCTACAAGTTCACGCCGTCGCCCGGCCGCATCACCGTGTGGCACCCGCCGGGCGGCCCGGGCGTGCGGGTCGATTCGCACGCGTACGCCAACTACCTGGTGCCGCCCAACTACGACTCGATGATCGGCAAGATCATCGTGCACGGCGACACGCGGGAGCAGGCGCTGGCGCGCATGCGCACCGCGCTGTCGGAAACGGTGGTCGAGGGCATCCACACCAACGTGCCGCTGCACCGCGAGCTGATGGCCGACGCCAAGTTCATCGAGGGCGGCACCAGCATCCACTACCTCGAGCACTGGCTGTCGCAGCGCAAGCGCTGACGCGGCCCGGGTCGCGATGTTCGAGCTGGTGTTGTTGGCCGACGAGCCGGCTGTCGAGTCGCTCACCGATGCGCTGCTCGAGGAGTGGCAGGCGCTGTCGGCGTCGGTCGAGGATGCCGATGCCGCGGCGCCGGGCGAGCGGGCGCTGTTCGGAGAACCCGGCCTCCCCGCGCCACCCGGCGCCTGGCAGCGCTCGCGCGTGTTGGCACTGTTCACCGATGAGGCAGCCGCTCAAGTGGCGGCGGCGCAGTTGCTGGCGCGCCAGCATGAAGAAGGCGCGGTTCACATCGAGGCGCTGCGGGAGGTGGCCGATCAGGATTGGGTGCGCTTGACCCAATCGCAGTTTGACCCGGTGGCGATCACTGAGCGGTTCTGGATCGTGCCGAGCTGGCACGACGTGCCGCCGGCCGCGACGCGCACCATCCGCCTCGATCCCGGGCTGGCATTCGGCACCGGCACCCACCCCACCACGCGCATGTGTCTGCGCTGGATCGCGCGGCATGCCGACACGCTGGCCCCCGCGTGGCGGCGCACGCTCGACTATGGTTGCGGCTCCGGCGTGCTGGCGATCGCCGCTGCACTGCACGGCGCGCATGGCATTGACGCGTTGGACATCGATGCAGCGGCGGTCGACGCGGCGCGGGTCAACGCGGCCGCCAACGGCGTGACCATGCGCACCGGCAGCCCCGACCTCGCGCACGACGCATACGACCTCGTGCTCGCCAACATCCTGGCCACACCGCTGCGCCTGCTGGCGCCGATGTTGTGCGGGCACGTGGCGCCGGGCGGGCACCTGGTGTTGTCGGGCATCCTGGCGCGCCAGGCCGACGAACTGATTCAGGCGTACGCGCCGTGGCTGTCGCTGCACATCGCCGACGAGGACGACGGCTGGATCGCCATGCACGCGCAACGCGGCACATGACTGCTGCGCACGGGGTGCATGGCATCATCTCCGCATGAGCCTGGCCACCCGTTGCCCCGTCTGCCAAACGGTGTTCCGCGTGGTGCAGGACCAACTCAAGGTCTCGGAGGGCTGGGTGCGCTGCGGCCGTTGCGCCAAGGTGTTCAACGCCTTCGAAGGGCTGTTCGACCTCGAGCGCGAATTCCCTGCGCTGCGCTCACCGACGCCGTCGCAGCGCGTGTTGGAAGACCTGGCCACCCGCAACCGCCAGCCGCGCACGTCGTCCTGGGACGATTTCGACACCTCGTCGCGTGCGCGCGAGTTGTCGTCCTCCCCGCCTGCTTCGCAGCCAGCGCCGCGCACGCCCGGCACCGGCACGGTGCCGGCGGTCTCGGTGCAGCGCTCCTCCGCACCCGGCTTTGCGTATTTCCAATCCTGGCCCGAGGTTATGTCGGCGTGGTCGCCCGTCTTTCGCACCACGACGGCGATCGATTACTGGCCGCAGACTGGCAAGGAGTTCTATTGGGATGTGGCGCGCGGCGCCGCCGGCATGGCGGCAACGCTGCC
>Ga0207648_10001165_pt1 | contig 29395 bp, 24 predicted proteins | sample KBSMisM32_FD_184310 | JGI IMG/M metagenome (GOLD analysis project Ga0207648, IMG submission 184310) | Miscanthus rhizosphere microbial communities from Kellogg Biological Station, Michigan, USA - KBS Miscanthus M3-2 (SPAdes) (version 2) | ecosystem: Host-associated > Plants > Roots >... | reverse complement strand
CCTTTCATTATTCTTCCGGCATGGTACAATACCTGGTGGGCAACGCTGTTATTTATGGCGGTTTGCGTTCTCGTTATTTACGTAATTTTTTACATTCACCTGAGCGGCGTTCGCATGCATCATATCGAGGAAAGCAGCTTATTTAAATCAAGCCTCATTGGTCTTATCGGCCATGATATGGTAACCCCTTTACTGTATATTGCAAAAGTTTCGCGGCAACTGCGTAACTACAACGAAAAATTAAGCAGGGAGACAACACTCGAAAGCCTTGGCGAAATAGATACGACCGCAACCCAACTCCATTTTTTCGGCGAAAGTATTATTCACTGGATAAAGATTCAGAACACTGATTTTAAACCTGTGTTCGAACAGTTTTCCATAAGCAAAACGATTAAAGAACTTACCGACTTTCATCATCCCCTTTTTGCGGAAAAAGGAACTGACCTGAACTACAAAATGGACGAAGAAATAGTCGGTTACCAGGATCCTACCCTTGTTCGTATCATCGTACACAATCTCTTGCTCAATGCGAATAAATTTACTTCAAATGGAAAAGTGACGATAACAAGCACAGTAAGAAATGACTGGGCAACGATCATTGTAAAAGATAACGGCAGAGGTATGGATGAGGAAAGGGTCGACTCTTTAAACAATCTGCGCGCGATACATTCAAGTCCGGGGACGAGTAAAGAAAAAGGTTGGGGCATGGGATATAAAGTAATTATTGACTTGCTCAGGTTCACGGACGGAAAATTGCATATAAGCAGCCGGCTAAACGAGGGAACGGAAGTGACCATAAAGTTACCCTGCAGCGAAGACCTGATTATTGAAAAAAGACGATCAGCTTTTTCAGACAACCTGGCTGAATTTAAGAATTAACAATTTCATTTTCAGAATGTCTTTTACCCTACTGCTTTTATCATCGTAACACTACGAAAACAGGTATCACGATTTTTTCGGCGATATACGCCAGATTCATTCCAACTTCTTAAATTCACTTTCCATTTTCTTTCAAGAGTAAACTTTACCCGGATGTCGGTTACCGTACTTATCCTGATTGGCTTGAATATATTCCTTTCTTACAAAGGATTATCAAATGATCTTTTTTACGAAAAATACAAATTTGAAGTTGAAAAGGTACTTATTAATAAAGACTACAAGCGATTGCTTACTTCCGGCTTTTTACATGTGAGCTGGATGCATTTAATCTTCAACATGATCAGCCTTTATTTTTTTGGCGGACTTGAAGGCTCAGTTGGCAGCATTGCTTTCCTGGTTATTTACTTCGCCAGCCTGATTGGTGGCAACCTGCTATCGCTGCTTATTCACCGGCTGCATGGCGAGTACAGTGCTGTTGGAGCATCGGGCGCAGTTTGCGGAATTATATTCGCTTCCATTGCATTGTTTCCCGGATTCAGTATCGGCTTCTTTGGTTTGCCCTTTGCTATTCCCGGATGGATTTACGGGCTTTTGTTTGTCGCCTATTCCATTTATGGTATTCACTCCCGAAGCGATAATATCGGTCATGAAGCGCACCTGGGAGGAGCTTTGTTAGGAATGATCGTTGCGTTACTGATGCGACCGGAAGCATTTGCCTACAACTATGTCACGATCCTGCTGATTGCTGTTCCTGTTATTGCCTTCATTTATATTATCGTTGTTGCACCGCATTATTTATTAATTGACAATTTCTTTTTTAAAGAGCATGGCGGAAAGTACACTATCGATCATAGATATAATATAGAAAAGAACTTTCAGCAAAAAGAAATTGACAGGATACTGGACAAAATAAATAAGCGGGGAATGAAAAGTCTCACCAAAGAAGAAAGGAAGGCGTTGAATGATTACTCGCAGAAAATAAAATAACTATAAACGTTGCGTTTATATCCTTACTTTCTATAACAGCGAAATTTATATCTCTACTTATGCTGCCTGAACAACCATTCCATCATCAGCGGGTCACTATATGCGCCAAGCCATGAAAAATGTCCTGATTCGGGATATTGCGTATAACCGGGATGCGCACCTGCTTTCATCAATGCCTGCAACATGTTGACAGAATAACCGGGATTAACAGCAGGATCTTCCGCGCCGTGATATATCCAGATTGGAATATGTGCAATGGCCGCTGCTTTTGCCGGATCACCGCCACCGCAAACAGGAACAGCCGCGGCAAATAAATTAGGGTAACGCTCAATAGCATCAAATGTGCCGAAGCCGCCCATAGAAAGACCGGTAATATAAATGCGGTTGCTGTCAATCGGTAATGTTTTTATCATCTGGCGGATGAGGCCGATCACTAACTCCATTGGTCTTGTAGGTGTTGGTTGAAGATGAATATCCAGGCTGGTTCTGTCGCGTGCGAAATTGGACCAGCTTATTTTCTCGGGACATTGTGGTGCAATAACGAAAGCCGGATGTTTCATCATATTCTCATCCGTTGCAAAATTCATCACGCCCCATTTTAGTTGCGCTTCATTATCATTGCCTCTTTCTCCTGACCCATGTAAAAAAATTACGAGCGGATATCGTCGTAACGTATCTGAATCCGGAAACAGCTGACGGTAATTTAACGTATCTCCCTTCTCGATATACTTGTTCATACTAAATCGCGACGGTTGTGCAGATACAAACTGACTATTGAAACACAAACACAGTGCAAGAAATACAGTAGTCTTTATGAATTTCATTTTATCAATGTTTAAATAAATAATCGGCTTCTATTTTATCTCCCGTTGCGACAAAATCAGGACCCAGTCATTTTCCCCGGTGCTGTTTTTTCCCGGCGGTATAAACTCATGGATAGCGTTGCCAGGAACATGAGAATCCTTAACCGGAACATATTTCCCGTTTACCGGATCAAACCAATTCGCATATACCTTGCCGTTTAGTGCAGTCATATCCACGTTTATACTCCCCGTATGTGCGGGAGGAATATAAGCGACCAGCAGTGTTCCGTCTCTCGTTGCAGCTGCTGCTACATAATTGGCGGCCGTGTCTATATTTGATTTATCAACGATCAACGTTTTCATTCCATTCAAACCGGACGGAACAAGCTTCCACCACTCTATTGAACCGATAAACCTGTTCAACCGGCTCATATCCATTGCTGCCTGCGTATTGAGGTGCTGTTGCCAGACCGGATCCACAAATTGCCACACATAGCCATTGCCGCAAATATATCCTCCAATTGTACAGAGCCAGCCCCACCATTGAAAACGCCGCACCGGTTGTGTAGCATTGGGATTGTAGTTATTGCCATCAGGACCTTCTTCATCATACGGTTCTTCCAGTAAAAACGATGGAATAACAGGAGTATGGTTATACGCCCTTCTGGCAATAAATGGTACGGGTACTTTCAACTCCCATGTATAAACGCCGTTCAATGTCATTTCATGACCGAAGTCTGCCTGATCTGTACTGTTCTGCCCGCTATGTGCTTCTGCACTATAATGAACAGATTGGCCGGTCACACTTTTTAATCCTTTTATAAGAGCTGCTTCGGCATTTTTTTGTTCTTCATTAAATGTGCCCATATCACCCAACAACATCCATACAATATTCTTCCTGTTCTTATACCGTTGCGCAATCCACGCACCATAGGCTTCGGTTTTCTTTGTTCCATTGGCAACCAGTTCTTTCATCCAGCCCTGCTCCTCGCCGTTATATCCCACATAACCTGGAAACATAAATACAAGAATTCCTTTCGCTTCACAATATGCCAGGAAATCGTCCACATACGTCCAATACTTTTCATTGGGCGTTAATAAATCAGGTGCCTGCGTTGCAATTGTATCATAAGTAAGTTTTCCATCCCATGCAATACCATTCAATCGTTTCAGAAAAGGCATATCGCCTCTTCCGTTAAAAGGTGCATGGTTACCCATCGGCCAATGAGTAATGACAGCCATCTCAACAGCATTGTGCCCATGCGTTATGGTGTTATCAAGAAAATACTTATACCCTTCTTCAGTTTGTGAAATTATGAACCACGCAGTACGACCCAGTATTGGAAAGGGTTTATTTTTTTGATCAACAAGATATCGATGATCGGCACTGACCTTTAAAGGAAAAACCGGCTGTGCATAACCGGTACAAAACTTCAGAAAACCCAGAATTATAAAATAGGAAATCGGGAGATATGCTTTCACTTCTTTAATAGTTGGCATATATAAAATCGTTAAACCCACAAGTTGATTACTTCTGGTGCATTACCTCGTCATAAATCTTTTTGAGCTGAACATCTCCAAAGCCATAAATGCTTTCCCTTTTCCAAAATTCCTGGAACACTTTATTAAAATCTGTCGAAATGTTTTTTGTAATTTCTTCTATTACACGTTCAGGTCTGCCTCTTCGACCCTGGGTAGGAAACCGGTCGATATGGGCGCTGATAACTTCCTTCAGGTATGGAAAAGCCGATGAGTGCTGTTCTGCAAGACTGGCTAGCTTGTCAAGATCATTGTTTTTATAAGCGTTCCATAGCTCAGTACCTGATTTCAGATCTGCATCATTCAATTCTACCCGGTGATCAAAACAAAAACGAAGATTTTCCGCTTTTGCAGGCCCGAAACCGTTCCAGAAATTTTTATCGTCTTTATTTAAATGGGTAGTGTATACAGCAAATACTTTTTTATTTCCCGGTAATTGTTGGATCAATGAAAGCACAAACCACATGTTCACCTGGCAAAATAGATCATATTCAAACCAAAGGTTAAATTCAGTACCTGCGGGAGCGTTTATTATTTTTTCAAACTCCGTGGCTACCGCCTTGTGGTACTCATCATCAGGTACGCCGATATAGTTTGCCCTTGTCTGCCAGAATGCTTCCAATGTTTTACCAGACAAATTTCCATCCATCAATGCTTCTCTTACGACGACAGTATCGCCTGGAATTTTTGCTTCCGGAAACGTATTACCCAACGAATCTCCATTTAATACATGATAGCGCATAACAAAAAGCCTGTATTTTTAGTTTCCTAAATATACAGACTTCCGTTGTTAAAGGCTGTGGGGACGGCCTTCTTTAAAAATTGGCAAATTTATTCACCGGTCTGACGGATACATACCGCAGGGCCCGCTGTTTATGCAGCCATTGCTCCCGGAAAACAATAACCGGGAAGGCCAGGTTCTTTTGCAAACAATTTTACATGCTTGCCTGAACCCATAGCCGCAATATGAACAGGAATATACGCGGGGTTTGTTGATATAATTGCGAACAGGTCGCCGACCAACGGACCTATCTGATCGCTTTGAATAACCAGGTGAGCCGGTACATCATTAATGAAGCATCGCCTGTGATCTTTTTTTACACGGGCATAGCAGCTGAGCAATTCATTGAGCAGATGGTGCAGCGAATAGCTTCGTGCAGATGGGTTTGGTTTTTCATTCGTATTCATTAGTATTGGATTTTGTACCCTAAAATTATGGATAACCAGGTAGCCTTTACAATAGCAGGAATTCTATTTTTTTGTAGTAAAGCCTTTACAAAATTGAAGTTTGAAGGTTTTCTCAAAGAAAACTTCACTTTTATTGAACTCACATGCTGGCGCAGGTAACGTTCAACATTCAACAGCTAGTCCGTAAACTGCACCGAGTACACCATCGGCAAATAATTGCTAAGCACCTTCCAGTTTTCACCACGATCAGGAGAAAAAAACAGGTTACCGGTTGTGGTTCCAAAAACCAGTGCATCTCCCGATGCAGCTAATGCATGGCGATAAACAATATCGAAACAATTTTCCTGCGGCAAACCTTTTCTGAGCGCCTTCCAGCTTTTACCTCCATCATCAGTACGGCAAATACAAAGAGCGCCTTGTACAGCAGTACGTGTCATATCACTATTTGCCGGGGCCACCCAGGCCTGGTCAGGATTATCATCCGCAACGGCCATCGCAAAACCGAATCTTGCCGGGCCATCGGTTTCTCCAACATCTATCCAATTTTTAGCCCCATCTGTTGAGCGAAAAATGCCACAATGATTTTGCTGCCACAGTATATCGGGATCGGAAGGCGCTGCGACTAATATATGCGGGTCATACCCTGTCTCGGCATTTGGATCGGGAAGAAAATCGGCCCGCATGCCTTTATTGCGTATTGCCCATGTTTTACCTGCATCATTTGTTTCAAATACACCGGCACAACTGATACCGATATGAATGCGGTTTTCATTGCGCGGATCAACAACGATAGAATGAATGCCGGGTTGATCGCGGCCACCTCCAAACCAACCATCTTTACGTGTCGGGTGTTTCCATAAAGATTCAACCAGTTCGAAATTATTTCCCGCATCTTCACTCAAAAACAACCCGCCCGGATCAGTACCTATCCATAACCGTGAGTTAAAGGTTTTACCGCCGTTCGCCATGGCCCATATATATCGTGTTGCCGCCGGTATACCTTCTTTTATTTCTTCACCTTCAGGATAAGCAGGCGCTTTTACTTCCTCCCAGGTTTTACCTCTGTCTGCAGAACGATGAAGCTTAACGCCCCAATGTCCATGATCGAGACAGGCCCACCAGGTACCGGTTCTTGAATCTGCATATGCAATAGAAACAGGTAAACCTTCAAATGAAAGGTTTTCTACCTGCCAGCGATTTTTTGAAAAATGCCAGGCCAAAAAACCTTTTCGTGTGCCGAGCAAAACAGTTGGTTGCATAAGTGTATTTTGTTAGATGTTGTAAGTTGAAGATTGATTATTCTTATTTACCGTTAAAATTGCCAGCATTGACAATGGTTTCTACAAACATTTCGTTACCCGCCTGACAGCGCCTGCATAATATAAATCTCGCTGCTCTTCGAAAAAGGATCACTCAGCGAGGTTCGATCTGAAATTAATTGCCCGTCAATAAAGATATTTACGTGTTTGCGCAGGCTGCCTTGTTCATCGACGATATAACTTTTGATGCCCGGATAGTTCGTGTCCATTTCATTTAATATTTCTTTCAAGGATGTTCCCTGTGCAGTGGTCTCTTTCAAACCTGAAAAAAATCGTTTCAACGCATATGTAAACCTGATCGTTGGCATGCGTATAAAGTTACTTGGAAATGGGGAATTGTGAAAGGTGAATTGCGAAGGGTGAATTGTGAATAGAGAATAGTGAATAAGAATCCACTTGTTGCAATTTTTTTTTATCTTCAACGACTCAGGATGATTGCCTATTGCCTATTCACTACTCAATCTTCTGCGCCTCTTCCTGGCTGGCATATTCTTCCTCGGGATCAGGTAACATTTTCAACAGCGAATCCTGTAAAGAAATAACCGACGATGCAGAGTATAAACCAATGAAGTTGCCGGAATAAGTATAATCCATCAGCGTAAGTTTCACTATATCATCAATGGAAAGCTCGATATAACGGCCATAGCGGATAAGTTTGAAACGGAAATTTCTTTCTTTATTGGTAGTGAAAACCCCGGACTGTATATCGCTGAAAATAAAATTCTGTCGCGTATTCAATGGGTTAAACCCCCATGCCCTTATCTGGACAAGTCCATTCACGACATTGAACGAGATAAAATAACCGTTGCCGTCTTTATCCATATCCGTCACCAGGCCCAGTTTTCCCATGCCCTCTACCGTTAGCGTTCCTTCCCAGACAAAGCCGGCAGATGGTTTTTGAAAACAAAATATTTCATATCCGCTTCTTGCGCCCATTGTCCATTTATCGGGTTCAATGCTGCAAAAAGCGGTTTGATTGGAAAACAAATGTTCCACCTTATCAATTTCGGCCTGGGATATTGTTCTTGTTACCATTTTCTCCCAGCGATAATAACTTTTCAATATCAATCTTCCCCGGTCGTCTGTGTCCAGTTCTTTAGGAGGAGGTAACACACGCAATGCATCCACTTTCCCGTACGCATAAAAGAAGTTATATACCAATAAATGTTCACCATCCTGCACCGTACGGGCCGCATAGTTTCCCTGCGGCAGTAATACATCGGCATGAAATGAATGGTATTCGCCAAAAAAATCCGGCGCAAACCAATATCTTACCTTTATATCTTCCCGTATAGAACCTAAAAGATAAAAGCGTCCATGCAATTCAAAAACGCAGGGACATTCGATGTCATCATACACCCTTGGTGACAATAGTGGAGGCATCAGTTCAACCACATCATTTGTTATTTTAACGAGGCCCACACATCCCCTGCGGGATACCGGCCCGGCAATAACACGTGCGCCAACCAACAGGTACACTTCGCCGTTATAATCAAACCGGAATGGATCGCGGAAACTCAGCCATGTGCGGGGGTTGGTATCCGATGTTTCATAAAAAAAACCTTCCGGTCCGATAGGAAAAATTTTTTTCTTCTTTTTTTCCCAATCTACCAGGTTATTCGATTCGGCCAAACCGATTCGGGAAATAACACCCCGATCCTTTCTTTGTAAACCGGTATAATACATTTCAAATTTATCATTCGCTTCATAAACATGCATAGTCCATAACATGTCATCGTCCCATTCGCCGGGATGGCCGACGAACAGGGCATTTTTTACCCGTTTCCACGAAATGCCATCACGGGATACTGCATGTGCTATATAGTCATGATTGGGAATAATAAGATGAAACAAATGATATATTCCCTTGTGAATGATAACAGTTATGTCGCCAATTTCCCAGTCACTAAACCCAGATCCAGAGTACATGATTATTCCATTTTTATTAAAATTACAAAAACCAGCACTTTTTTTGCATGAAAGGGGCACAGATTTGGTAACCAGAACAATGGAGAAGATATGGACGGATATTATATTCAATTATTCAGCCCGCATGGGCTTATCCGGTATAACAACCCGGAGATCGGCAGAGATAAAGACACAGGCGGACAAGTAAAATATGTGCTTGAGTTTTTAGAAAGTCTTTCACAACATCCACAGGTAAGGAAAGTTGATCTTTTTACAAGACGTATCATTGACAAACGGGTTTCGTCTGCATATGAAAAAGAAATCGAGATTGTCAATGAAAAAGCCCGCATCATCCGCATCACCTGTGGTGGAAACTCTTATCGTGCCAAAGAAACATTATGGGACCACCTGGATGAATTTGTTGATAAAACAATCCGGTTTATTGAACGGCAGGATGATTTTCCGGATGTGGTACATGGTCACTATGCCGATGGCAATTATCTCGCGGGGCAAATAAGCGAGGTCTATGGAGTACCTTTTCTCGCAACAGGTCATTCCCTTGGCCGGAATAAAAAGAACATCTTATTGAAGGAAGGATTGGCAGAAGACACCATCAATGAGAAGTTCAATATGAAACGACGCATCGTTGTGGAGGAAAATTTATTGGAAAAAGCGGATGTTGTCATTGTCAGCACACAACATGAAATAGATACACAATACAGTTTATACAAAAATAAAAAGGCCGGAAAATTCGAGGTGGTGCCACCCGGTGTCAATACCAATCTCTTTTATCCCTTTTACCGCTTTGATATGCCTTCTTTCAAGATGACTATCGAGCAGGAACAAGCGCTTTACCGTGTTAATTCGGACATTGAACGCTTTTTATTCAACCCTGCAAAACCATTGATTCTTTCTATCGGCCGTGCAGACAAGCGCAAAAACTTTGAAACGATCATTCAATCATTTGGCGAGGACAAAGAATTGCAGGCAATGGCCAACCTGGCCATATTCGCGGGCGTTAGACGGGACATAACACAAATGCCCGTTGATGAAAAAGATATTTTGACCAATCTTTTATTGCTGCTCGACAAGTACGACCTGTATGGAAAGATGGCGGTTCCTAAAAAGAACGACCCTACCCTGGAAGTGCCTGAAATATACCGTGTGGCTGCCCGTAAGAAAGGAGTGTTTGTGAATGCGACTCCCGGGGAAAATTTTGGATTAACAATAGTCGAAGCTGCCGCCTGCGGACTTCCTGTTGTGGCATCGCCTACAGGAGGGCCGAAAGAAATTCTTGATCATTGCCAGAATGGGTTACTGGTCGATGTAGATAATCCAAAAGCAATTGCAGAAGCACTGAAAAAAATCATTTCCGACCAGGCACTTTGGGAAAAATATTCCGGTAACGGAATAGTTGCGACTAATCACCTGTATTCATGGGAAGCTCACTGCACACGGTACATGGAGATTATCGTTGATCTGTTTAAGAAAAAAGAAACAAATAAATCAGCATTTGTCAACAAATCTGCTTTTGGAAAAAAACTCGCAAAAGCGAAACAGTTTATCATCTCTGATCTTGATGGTACGTTGGTGGAAGGCAGTAAGGTAGATGGCTTAAACGAATTGAAACAATGGATACTCGATCACAAAAATGAAGTGGTATTTGGCGTAGCGAGTGGCCGGAACCGTGATATATCCAAAAAAGCATTTGAAGAATATGATCTGCCGAAACCGGATGTATTGATCTGCTCGGCAGGTTCTGAGATTTATTATACTGAAAAATTTATTCCCGATAACGGTTGGGAAAGTCACATAGATTACCAATGGAAAAGAGATGAACTGGAAAAAGAGCTAAGAAAATTTCCCGGTATCCGGTTGCAGGAGCCGGCGGCTCAATGGGAATATAAACTAAGCTATTATGTCGATGAGAATTTTGATGAAGACGATCTTGCCAATCTTTACAAGTTTCTCGACGATCGTAAATTAAGAGCGAAAATATTATTGACTGAAAATAAATATCTCGACCTGCTCCCTTTTCGTGCCGGTAAAGGAAATGCAGTACGGTATTTAAGTTATAAATGGAAAGTACCGCTGGAACAATTTATCACTGCCGGCAACAGTGGCAATGATAAGGATATGCTTACCGGTAAAACAAAGGGAATTGTGGTAGCGAACTATAGCCCTGAGCTGGAAGAATTGAAAGACAATAAATTTATCTATTTTACCAAACAACCACTTTCGAAAGGTGTATTGGAAGGTATTCATTTTTATCTTTCGTAAATTAATTAACAGCCAATGCCAGACAGGAAAAAATGTTTCGATGATTCTTTTATAGCTGTTATCTTATAATGCCGCGAAAGCCTGGCCGAGATGTTGTAACAACTCGTCAGCGTTCTGTTTGTTAAACGGCATGGGTGGTTTTATTTTTAAAACGTTATGAAAAGGCCCATCCGTGCTGAGCAGGTACCCGCGGGCCTTTACAAATTCAACCACCTGGTCTATTTCATCTACCGCCGGTTCGAGAGACACCCGGTCTTTTACCAGTTCTGCACCAATAAACAAACCATGTCCACGCACATCACCTATTATAGGATATTTTTCCATCAGTTTCCGCAAACCCTGCATTAAATAATTACCTGTTTCTTTTGCGTGCCTTTGCATTTCTTCCTGTTGTATTACATCAAGCACCGCGAGACCGGCTTCCATTGAAACAGGGTTTCCGCCATATGTGTTAAAATATTCCATTCCATTATTGAATGCATTTGCTATTTCATTGGTAACTATTACTGCTGCCAGCGGATGTCCGTTGCCGATAGGTTTACCCAACACAACGATGTCAGGAACTACATTTTGTAATTCGAAGCCCCAGAATGCATCACCAATACGGCCAAAGCCGACCTGTACTTCGTCTGCAATGCAAACACCGCCTGCGGCGCGTACATATTTATACACCTGCTCGAGGTAACCGGCGGGCAGCGGCATTTGTCCCCCTACTCCCAATAAAGTTTCGCAGATAAAAAGTGCCGGAGATTTATTTCCTTTTTGCAGTAATTCAATAATGCGTTGCACATCCTCAGCATATTTTGTTCCTGCCTGTTCATCATTGCTGCGGTATTTACCACGATATACATCGGGCACCATTGCCTTATGCACCCAATGCCTTTGGGGGAAGCCACCCCGGCCATCGAATTTATACGGGCTCATCTCCATCGCTACCGTAGATGTACCGTGATAAGCATGATCGAGTACGATCACATCGGTTTGTTTTGTAAAATGCCTTGCCATGCGGACAGCAAGATCATTCGCCTCGCTCCCGCTATTTGTAAAATAACAGACGCCCAATGAAGGCGGCAACGTTGCCGTCAATTTTTTCGCATATTCAAGAATGTTATCGTGCAGGTATCTTGAATTTGTATTGAGAGTTGCAATCTGTTTCTGCATCCGCTTTACGACTACGGGATGACAGTGGCCGACATGAGAGGGATTGTTCACGCAATCCACATAGGTCTTACCGGTGTCGTCATACAGGTATTGCAGTGCACCTTTTGTTATTTTTAATTTCTGTTTATAGCTGGTACTAAGATTGCGTCCTATATGTTCGTTTCTTTCTTTAATGAGATCGGCGTGGTCCGTACTGCCGATCAACCCAGCGAAGCCGCAACCTTTCCGGAAATGATCCTGTGCTTTTAACGGATTTATGCGCAGCAGCTCATATAGTAAATCCCAGGCGGGAGCCTCAGATACAAAATGATGTTCATTACCGGTTTCTATAAACGCGTTATACGCCGATTGGGTAACACTGATGCACAACCGCGCAGCGACCAGGTAGTATAACAGATCTGTTTCCTGTTCTGTTAACGGGTAAGCATTATGATACCCTTTAACAATCCACGTTGCCGCCTGCAGGGGATCAGTATGACCCATCATGGCGTAGGTACATGCAACAGCAAGGTTATTTACCAAAGCCGTATACACCATGTCACTGAAATCAATCAGCCCGCTTACCTGGTCTCCTTTAATCAATACATTTGTGTCATTGGCATCGTGGTGGGCATATGCGTGACGCAGTGAAGAAATATGCGGCAGTACCTCGGTTTCGAATTGAAGTAAGAAATAGCCAGCTATCCTGCGTCGCTCATGATCTTTAATGCAATGAAGTTTGTTGTTTGCATCGGCAGCACGGTTGATATCCCACACGTAGGGCCGGTGCATGGCCGGGTGAGAAAAATTCTGCAATGCTTTATCCATTTTTCCCAGGAAGTCGCCAAGGTTGTAATAAAGAGTATCCGGTTTCTCTTTTGCATGTATCCAGAATTCTCCTTCCAGGTATGTCAACAGGCGCAGGTAATATTTTTTGTTATCGGTATTTACTATTGTCATCGGGTCGCCATCCCGGTTTGGAATGAATTTATAAAACCTGTCTGCTATCCCCGATTGCTGCAAATGCTGCACAATTTTTGCCTGTGCGTCAAAAAAATCGAAGCTATGTTCGTCACTGGCTGCTTTGAAAATATATTTTGTTCCGTCTTTAGCCGTCAGTAAAAAATTGAATTCATATTCGCCGCTAAGCGCTTTTGCTGTAACTGTAAGTCCGTAATGTTCGGCAGTAAGTGATTCGACAAAAGATTCCGTAAAGATCATTTTGCAATTGCTGTTTGATAAAAAAACAGGAGATAAATATAAGTCGGTTTGGTGATTGGCTGTCGTTGCTGTATTGCGGTTGCATTTTTTTTACTGATTACCAATGACACAGGCGTTTAAGAGTAAACCTACTTTGTAAAAAAACATCGCGTTTAAGATCTTTTCCTCTTTCAATCAGAAGCCGGGGTTATTATGTTTGTACCAGAAGTTGAATGATAAAAAATCAATCATTCCAATATCACTGAAAAGACCGTTTCGATATCCTGAAAACCAATAAAATCCAATATCAGTCAACTTCATCTTTATCATCCAATATCTGAATTCGTCCTGACATTAGATTATTAAACCGGTTTTGGGCCGGTTTTTTTTATTCATTGTCATGAGTATGAAAGTGAGCTCTCATCAATCAAAGAATACATGGGCAAAGCCTTTCCTGAAGCAAATTTTTCATTTACTACTTAATAATCGCTGAATTTCGGGGACAAATAGGGTATCAATGGATTCACCTGCATGCACTTCATCGTTAAACCCGCCGCATTTAATAAAAGTTATCTTTCCGGTTTTATCGGTAATAATGGTTGTTGGGAACCCTAAATTGAATATCAGCTCACGTATATCATTCTCTGACATGGAGACTACCGGGAACTCAAGATGATAATCTCTTATTACTTTTTTAAAAGTACCGGGCCCATCGAACGTAAAAGATAGAAAAAGAAAATCGGGGTTGTCTTTAAATTTATTGTATAGGCTGTTCAATGATTTAAACTCTGAAATACACGGAAGACAACTCTCAAACCAAAAATTCAGAATCGCAATTTTTCCAGTCAAACTATCCCTGCTGTACGTTTTTCCCTCCGCCGATTTGCCTGTAAAGCTGCCTACATAACAATTTGGGTTTTTGGATCCCATAGGCGATAATGCGGGACGTAAAGCAGAATCTACCGGTATCCAATCCTGCCCACGCGAAAGCAACGAGAGCAATAACAGCAAGCAAAACAAAGAACATCTCATATCCATTAGTTTATATGATTAAGGATGTTGAATGAAACGTGCAGCAGATAACAATTATTAAACCGTTTTCATTTGACAAAACGTTTATCCCCTATAGTCCATTTTTTTTCTTATAAACATTTCCGCTTCATCTCCTACCCATTTTCTGCATAAATATAGACCCAGGTCAATGGATGCAGACACACCGCCCGCTGTAATAACATTGTTATCATCCACCACTCTGTCTGTTGATACTTCTTTACAGTATGATTTAAGCGCTTCGTATTCCTGGTAGTTTGTTGTTGCTTTCCTGTCTTTCAAAAATCCTGCAGCGCCCAATAACAAGCTACCGGTACAAATGGAAATTTTATACTTCGTTTGTTCTGCTCTTTTAATCCAGTTTATAAAATCAGTATCAAACTGCAGCTTCCGTGTTCCGTGTCCACCCGGAAGAATGATTGCATCATACGCTGCCAAATCATTTTTAACTTTTGCCGGCTTGATTTCCAAACCATCATTATCTGCCGCAGTATCTGTAAAGGCACAGAAGTCCCACGATAAACCCGGTATATAATTATAAGCTTTCAATCTTGTTACCGGATCGTATACGCCGATAAGATCAAGCCAGGTAATGCCATTGAAGACGATGAATGCAATTTTCATTGGTTAATAAACTTCAATGCTAAAAAGTTTGACAGTTAAATTTACAACCAAAATTTATTTGTTGTTCTCCGTGCAATTGAACATCCAGTTTATTCCAAATTTATCCGTAACGGATCCGAAGTAAGCACCCCAAAACATATCTTCCAATGGCATGGTCACTGTCCCATCTTTTGATAAGGCATCAAACAATCGTTTCGTTTCTTTTCTTGTTTCCGGTTCCACATTGATGTGCATGTTATTTCCGGTCGTTAATTTGAAGCCCATACTCTCGGGAGCATCGGTTGCCATTAATACATGTCCGCCCATAATAGTAAGTTCTGCATGAATGATCAGTTTTTTATCAGCATCACTCAGAGGCGGCATTTCTTTTGGTAATTCGACATCGCCAAATCGTTGCAACCCGACTCCCGTAAATTCTCCACCGAAAACTGATTTATAAAAATTAAAAGCTTCTTCAGTCTTGCCGGGAAAATTAAAAAAGGTAGTTACTCTCGCTTTATTACTCGTTTTTAATTGCCGGTGAATTTTCTTTTGTGTAGCAATATACACATCGAGTTTATCAAACGTTTTGCCAAAGCCCTCATGCATACCTTCATTGATTGAATCGAATGCTTCCTGTTGTACAGCTGTTGGATTTACCGGGCTGCCTGTCAATGTAAGCGTTGTTATACCCTTTCGCTCTGTTAAAACAATACGGTAAAAAATTTCCAATGGCAGTTCGATATCAAAGGGTGCCTTTACAACATTCGCCTTATCATCAGCAAAGGCATTGCTGAACTCCAGCAGGTCGTACGGTTCAATTTTGCCAAATAAAAAACGGCCATAGTTTACTTTACCGTTTGCTTCCATCTTAAAATGAAAGATACCGCCCGGCCTGAAGTCAAGTTTAACAACACTATTTTTCGTTTCGGCAGGACCCCACCATTCATTTAACGCGTCTGCGTCTGCAAAGGCATTAAATACTTCCTTCCTGGGAGCGTCAAACTCTCTCACCAGCGTGAAGGTTTGCTTATTTGTCAGGATTTCGTTTTGCATGTTTCTTTTTATTATTTTTTAAATATTTATCCAATGAGTCAAATTGTTTGTTCCAGAATTGTTGGCATTGAGCCACCCAATCAGTCACTTCATTGAGTTTATCCAGTTTCGCTTCGCAAAAGCGTTCCCTCCCCTGCTGGCGAAGCATAATCAGGCCACATTCCTCCAGGATTTTTATATGCAACGAAACTGCCTGCCGGGTCATGTCAAATTTTTCGGCCACAGCGTTGAGGTTGAGTGGCTGCCTGGACACCAGGCCAATGATTTGTCGTCTTGTAGGATCAGCTATTGCCTGGAATACGTCCCGCCTTGTTTCCATAATATGCAAGTATTTGCTTGCAAATTTATATGCAAGTATTCACTTGCGCAAATTTTTTTTTCAAAACCGTTTATTTCGGGAATACTTAATCACTTTAATGTTTCAGCACTTCTTCGACTTCATTTTTATACAACCGGCCAATGGGAATTTTGTGTTGCCCGATAGTAACGTGAGTAGGTGTAAACGACGATATCTTTTCAATTGTTGCAATGTATGAGCGGTGTACGCGAAGGAACCGGTGAGGTGAAAGCAATTTTTGCATGGAACTGATGCTTTGCTTTACCAGAGGACGCTTGCCATTTTCAAGATATATTTTCACATATTCTTTACTGCTTTCTATAAAAAGTATTTCGTCCAGCAATATTTTAGACATTTCCCGGTCTATCTTAAAATACAGGAACGAATTTTTATTATATGCAAACCCGTTGTTTTCGGATGCATTATTACTGTCTGAAGAAATCAGCCGGGTAGCTTTTGCCACCGCTTTCATAAAGCGGGTAAAAGACACCGGCTTTAACAGATAATCAACAATATCCAGTTCATATCCGTCAAATGCATAATCACGATAAGCAGTAATAAAAATAACTTTCGGTGGATCAGGAATGCTGCGGAGAAAATCGGTACCGATCAGCTTCGGCATCTTTATATCCAGGAAAATAAGATCAATGCGCTGATTCCTTAAAATTGTATACGCATCAATGGCACTGTTGCAGGCCGCAACTATTTCAAGGCCTGGTATTTGCTGAATATAAGAACTTACCAACCTTACGGCCAACGGCTCATCATCAACTATCAGGCAGCGAATATTCATCAGGCATGTTTTAGCGCAACAGTGTTTTTTCCCATTATATTTTGCTGAGGTAATACCGGATTTAGTTCAATAACAAGCGATACAATAAACACATCGTCTTCCACTCCATAATGCAAATGATTTTTTGAAGGATACAACAGCGCCAGTCTTTTCTTTACATTGTTTATCCCAATACCCGCATGAGTAGTATCATTATCTGCATGAGCATCCCTGCTGTTGATCACTTTAAAATACAATTGATTGTTTTTTACAGACAGGTCTATACTCATCCAGGTCTTACCCAATTGTTCTGAAATACCATGCTTAAACGCATTTTCAATAAACGGCTGAAATATCATAGGTGCAATCATCCGGTCTTCAATATCGCCGGAAAAATTCAGCGAAACTTCCAACCGTTCTCCATATCGCTCATGTTCTAGCGCAACATAATTTTTCATAGCATCTATTTCCTTTGTTAGCAATACTTCATCAGCCCTGCATTCATACAATACATAGCTCAACAAACGGGATAACCGCATCAGCATTCCCGGCGCTTTCTCCGATTTTTCATATACCAGTGTATAAAGATTATTTAGCGTATTGAATAAAAAATGTGGTTGCAGCTGTGCCCGCAGCAATTCAAGCTCTGCATTAATCTTTTCTTTTTCGATCTTCATTTTCTGCTCCTGTTCGCTATACCAATACTTAAAAAATTTGATAAACACACAAAATATGGCAAAGAGATTTATACGGACAAAACGCTCAACAGCAAATGTCAGTTTATATGCTTCAAGCAGAGTAAAATGAGGCGTCGGCACATTATACAACGGGTAAAACACATAATATGTGTCCAGGAAAATCATTATTAGTCCTATGGGGCACCAGCAACAATAAAGTAGAAAGAAAGTCAAATATTTTCCTTTCAACAGGTACGACGGAATTAACCAGTAGGTAATAACGTATGCATAAAGAAGAAGTACGGGAAAGTAAACAAAAAAAATTGCAACAGACACCGAAAGTTTGGACCGTTCATTATAGTCAAGCAGCGTCATGACAACAAATATGATCGTCCAAAGCAACACGTGTCGAAGCAATCTGTGCCGGCGTTCAAAAATAATTTCCCTGAAAGACAGCTTGCGCATTTTTTATTTGTGCTTACACCAAGTTAACATATTTCAGGTTGCGGGTTTTTCCGAATGCCAACAAATCAACCAACAGCGTTTTTTTCCGCCGAAATACATTTTTTACAAATCAATGCACTTTGTTCTCAAAGTCCGGTTGTATGTAGGTTTATCCTACGTTAAGGAGATTCTCGATTTTTTCCAATAACGAATGGCGGTAACCTTGCCCGGATATTACAGACAAAGCCCGCTGTGTGTCGATTTTTCCCACAGCGAAAATCAATTCATAGCGTGACAGCCCCGAAACAGGCTATAGTACGAAAAACACTTACCAAACATAGCCAAATGAGGCATCCGCGTTAATTACTAATTAAAACATATGATATGAAACGTTATCTCCGCTCCAAACGATCATCGTCTCTTTTTTTACCAAAAAAAATTATTATCCCTTTTTTGTTGCTTGGCGTTGCATTTATTTTTCCTGCCTGTAATAAGTTCTCAAAGGCAGACTGGTTTCAATATGAAAAAACCGGAAAGCACGATGAAAGAGATCCTGCTGTACTGTTATTATGGAATGATGCGGCCATGCAGGCAGTCGATCGCATCAATTTGCTATCAACGAATGGACCAATGCCACCCATGCCGGAATCGAGAATTTACGCTATGATAAACGTTGCGATGTATGATGCATTGAACAGTATTGTCTGCTCAGGTAAAAGTTACGCCCTGTTTCAATCATTTGACAAAAATGCATCGGTTATTGCCGCAGTGTCATCGGCAGCCCATGATGTGCTGGTGGCATTACTTCCGCCTGAAACTTATTACGCTGATTCATTACTGCAGGTGTCCCTCTCCGTTGTTCCCGATGGAAGCAATAAACAAAAAGGAATAAATGCCGGTAAAGCCGCAGCGGCGGCCATGCTGGTTAAACGCGCCAATGACGGAGCCGATAATGCGCAGACAGCTTATGTGCAGGGAACGTTGCCAGGTGAATACCGTAGTACGCCACCTTTTGATGGCGCTCCTTTCAATGGATTTGTGGCAGTGCCGGGTTGGGGAAACATCACGCCGTTCGGATTATCGGGTTCATCACAATTCAGACCCGGTGCACCTTATGCCATCAGCAGCACAGCGTACACAACAGATTATAATGAGGTAAAAAACCTGGGAGCTGCGGTGAATGGTACACGAACGGCGGAACAAACAGAGATCGCCCTTTTCTGGGTTGAAAATTGTCCGCATGGCTGGAACAATATTGCCAGAACCCTGATTGCAAATAAACACATGGATATCTGGAATGCTGCCCGTTTGTTTGCCTTACTTCATATAGCCATTGCCGATGCAAACATCAGCGCGTTTGAAGCAAAATTTTATTATAACTTTTGGCGGCCGATAACTGCGATCCGGTTAGGCGATACCGATGGAAACTCCGGCACCGTTGGTGATGCTTCATGGGATGTATTAGCGCCTCCTACTCCTCCCGTTCCGGACTATCCATCTAATCATGCAACGAATGGTGCCGCAGCCGCTGAAGTGCTCAAACTATTTTTCAACAATGATAACATCAGCTTTAACGCTACGAGCACGTCTCTTCCGAATGTAACTCGCCATTACAAAAGTTTTTCCCAGGCTGCCCGGGATAATACTTTGTCAAGAATATATGTAGGTTATCATTTTCGCAATGCATGTATGACAGGTGAAGCGTTGGGCAGGCAGATAGGTAAATACGACTTCGAACATTGCCTGAAATAGCTCTCATGTGTAAAGCAAGTATTAGTCATGTAACCGAGAGGCTTTTAAAGAGCCTCTCCTTTTTTTTAATTGATTGATGAAATCCGGTAAAGTTTACCGAATCAATGTAATATTTCCTTTTTTGAAGACAGTCTTTCCTGTATAGTCAACACCTTGTGCAACGTATACATAACTGCTCGTCGGTTGCTGCGAACCACCGATCATACCATCCCATCCCCTGCCTATTTCACTGGTACTGAAAACCAACTGGCCCCACCGGTTATAAATGCGGAAATAATTTAACTGGGAAATACCCACACAAATCGGTTTCATAATATCATTGTGGCCATCACTGTTAGGAGTAAACGCAGAGGGTACAAAAATATCCGGCGCTGTTTTAAATATGGTGACTTTGACATTGTCTTCTCCATAGCATCCGGCGGTATTGGTAGCTCTTACAACGTAAGTAATAGATCCGCCTGCCCATGCAGAAAGGCTGGCGACCGGGTTAGATATAGTTGTAGAATTTAATCCTGTTCCCGGTGTCCACGTATATTGATTGGCCGATGGGTCGTTCACAGTCATGTTCATCTGTAAAGGCTGATCTGCTACAATAGCCGTGTCGTTTCCGGCAAAAACAATGATAGGCTGTGTCACATCCACATGAACTGTATCCGTTAGTACATTGGGGCAACCGGCATTTGTTACTGTCAATACATAATTTGTTGTTTGCAGTGGGGATACGATATTATGAATAGTATGAGGAAGCGAAGGAATAATTGCACTCGCCGCACCCGCAGATGAGTTAAGATCCGTCCACGTATAGTCGGTACCGGTAGTGATGGTAGCGTTTAACTGCACCGATTTACCATAGCATATGGAAGCATCCGCAGGATCAACCGTCGCAGCAGGAAATGGCGTATTGATGAAATTTATCCTTGCTGCTGAACTGGTATCTGCAGGACATACACCACTTTTAACAATCGTTCTGTAATAGATGGTTCTGTTTATTGAATTCACATTGTATGCTGAGTCTTGATAGACCGGGGTAAAATCACTCCACGACACATTATCAAATGATGATTGCCAGTTGACGATTGCGCCTGTTTTTCCCGTAAGATTGATAAAACTATTTGTTGTTTGACCAAGACAAATATTTGTATTGTCCGGCGTCAGCGTTCCCCCGACGCTTTTTGGATTTACCGTTATAATGGCGGCAGCACTTGTATCGATGCTGCAGGAAGGTCCATTTTGTATCAACGCACGGTATTGCGTAGTTGTGTTGAGGTTCTGTGCCGTGTAAATAGTGTTTGTATTACCGGTAGAGTCCCAGTTAACCCCATCTGTAGAAGTTATCCAATTAAGAACATTCCCGGATTGTCCTGTTAAATTTAATGCAGTGCTGTTCGTACCGGCACAAACAGTATTGTCGGTAATTACCCTGCCCGCCACCGTTGGTGGTACTGTTCCGACACTAATTGTATCTCGCAGGTCGGCGCAACTGTTTACTTCATGAACCGTGATGATACCTCCGGCAGTTCCCGGTTTTACATCGATAATATTTGTTGAGCCACCTGAATTAATTGCCCAACCTTCCGGCACTGTCCATTCGTAACTTCCATTGGCTAATGCAGGTACCGAATAAATCGTTGATGTGTTTGTGCAGGCAACAGGCGCGCCGCTTATCTCGAGTCCGGCGCAATCATGCCGCAATGCCACATAAGCGTAAGCAAAATGAGCGCCGGGTGTACAGTTGTCTGATTCGAACGTAAGGCTGACCTGCTGTCCCCTGTAGGCAGAGAGATCGAAAGTAACTTCTGTCCATCCTTTTGTCCACACATCCTGCAGGTATATGCCATTATCTCCTGCCTGGCCGCTATGCGATAAAAATAATTTCGGGCTCACCTTAAATCCATTTGCCAACGCTGCTGCCGAATCGAGTGTAGCGCCTGTACCGGTGCCACCACCCTGCCCGGGATTGGCATCATTGAGTGTGGGAAGATAATATGAAGGTGAAGCACACGCAATAACACCGCCCGGAGTACTTAATGTCGCTTTGAAAAGCGGTTGATTGGTAGAGTTATGTGTTCCATTTTCCAGTACCATCGCATAGGCATACGTCATTGTATACGGAGTGCTCGCCGGACCGGCAGGCACATTGATCGAATATGTGATCGCACGGGTAAAACCACCCGGCTCCCGGGTTCCGGTATGAAGGTCCCATGACGTTGCGGTGGACCCTATTTTTATCGAGTAGCCATAAGCGTAGCCATTGATAACAGGTATGGTTTGAAAATTTCCAAAAGCATCATTGAATGATGAAGTAATTACCTGTATGCCGTTTGTTGCAATGCTGTATTCCGGAATCGTTGATACGCCGGTATTCGGTGCTGCATAATTTTTCACTGCATGACCCACCAGTCCTGTTTGAGCAGACCATGAGGAAAGATCGCCGGAAGAAAAATTGATGTTGAAAGGACATGTCTGGTCCTGCGACCACGCTGATAGTCCCCAAAAAGTAATTATACCATGTATTAAGAATAGCTTTATCCAGCGCGTCATGTCCTGTAAATCCATTAAGTAATTCCTGATTAAACGAAAGTTATACCGAAATAGCTGCCTGCTATGGCCGGTTTGACCTTATGGATTTTAAAACGATTAAATTCAATGTTACTATTTTTTTCCGGCATCTCTAAACTTTTGCCGCCTGTTTTATTGTTTCTATAATTACCCAGTTGTTCAAAAGCTGCCCCATAATTATTGAATTTGACGATCAATTACGCGGGAACCTGCTGGCATCGTGATTGTTCCTCAGGATTATGAAACAACCGGTTAAGTAATGGAACAAACAAACGATTTCTCCGAAAAAGCAAAACTGATCCGTAAGTGCTGTCTCATTTCTACTACGGAAGCAGCATCGGGTCATCCCACGTCCTGTTTATCTGCGGCAGATATCACTACCGTTCTTTTCGATAAATATTTCACTTACGATATTACCAGTCCGTTGAACCTGTTTAACGACAGGTTTGTTCTCTCCAAAGGGCATGCCGCACCTTTATTGTACGCACTGTTTGCGGTGAGCGGTGCATTTCCTGTGGATGAATTAAAAAGTTTAAGAAAATTCGGCAGCATATTGCAGGGCCACCCCGTTCCAAAATTTAAATATTCTGAGGCTGCTACCGGCTCCCTTGGACAAGGATTATCGGTGGGTGCGGGATTGGCCTTATTGGCAAAAAGGGAAAATCTTCCTTATAAAACGTATGTGCTTACAGGTGATGGTGAATTAGCGGAGGGACAAATATGGGAGGCGGCCAATTTTGCATCGTATCATAACCTGGACAACCTTATCGCCCTGCTGGATATAAACCGGTTTGCGCAAAGCGGCGAAACCATGTTTGGTCATCACATGGAACAATATGCTAAGCGGTTCGAATCGTTCGGATTTGAAGTGGCTGTTATAGATGGACACAACTACGGGGAAATTGATCGTGCATTATCCGATGCGGTAAATAATAAGACCTCCAGGCCTTATGCTATTATTGCAAAAACATTAAAAGGCAAAGGTGTTTCTTTTATAGAAAATAAAGACGGCTGGCACGGCAAGGCATTGAAGAAAGAGGAACTCGAAAAAGCATTAAAAGAATTGGGTAATGTAAATGATACCTTGAAATTTAACCTGAAAAAACCGTCTCAACAAAAAGCAGCTGTCATAACCGCAACTATTGAGAAGGCAAATAACGATTTTGACAAAATGAAAGAATATGCTACACGGGAGGTTTTTGGCGATGTGCTGGTATCAACCGGTAAGGCCAATAAGTCAATCTATGCATTGGACGCAGATGTAAAAAATTCAACGTTTACCGAAAAATTTACGAAAGAAATTCCGGAACGGTTTGTTGAATGTTTTATCGCCGAGCAGAATATGGTATCTGTTGCAGCCGGGTTATCACGCCTGGACAAAATTCCCGTGGTTGCTACGTTCGCTGCGTTCCTCACCCGCGCAGCCGACCAGATACGCATGGCCCGCGTATCCGAAGCGAATATTAAATTCGTTGGCTCACATGTCGGCGTTTCCATCGGTGAAGATGGCCCGTCGCAAATGGGACTCGAGGATATTGCTTTATTCGGTGCATTGCCCCATAGTGTTGTGCTGCAGCCTTGTGATGCTGTATCAACAGCGAAACTTGTTCCAGAAATGATAGCACACAAGGGTATAACGTATATGCGCACCCTTCGGCCAAAAACCAAAATTGTCTACGGGAATGACGAGGATTTCCGCATTGGCGGTTGCGGTATTTTGCGCCAGTCAAAAGAAGATGTATTGACAATCGCCGCAACGGGCATTACGGTATTTGAAGCATTGAAGGCGGCAGATGAACTTAAGAAAGAAAATATCTCTGTTGGTGTCATAGATTGTTATTCCATTAAACCGTTGGATAGAAAGACCATCGTTCAACGTGTCAGGGAAACAAAAAAACAAATGCTCGTGACAGTAGAAGATCACTTTGAACATGGCGGATTGGGCGATTTTGCAGAAGATGCGCTGGAGGGTACCGGATGTACGGTAGTGAAAATGGCGGTAGAAAAGATATCCCAGTCGGGCACTATGGAAGAATTATTAAAAGATGCGGGAATTGATTTTACAAGTATCATTGCCAGGGTAAAAAGTTTAACTAAGATCTTTACCGGCGCATATCATCAAAATTAAAAATTACAAGTCGATTTACCGAATGCGTTTATTCGGTCTTCGTTTAAGTATACATTTACCAACACTTGCCTGATCGCATTCAAACATAGCAACTACGGATAGTGTGAAATTGTACTATGCCATTAAAGCTTACCTTCAGGTAAATTCTATTTAATGGCACTCATTATTCTCGGCATCATCATAATCATTATCGGACTGAGCTTGGGCCACCGCAATGACACGCTCAAACGGTTTGTAAAACCTGCCCGCATTACCGGCCTGGCGTTTATTGTTATCGGCGTGCTTACTGCTTGTGTCATCCAGATTGATGTAGGTCACGTAGGAGTCCAAAAATTATTTGGTAAGGTTCAGAACAACGTTTTGCAAAGCGGGTTGCATTTTATCAATCCATTTGTTGACGTGGAACGGATGGATGTAAAAACACAAAATTATACGATGAGTGGTTTACACGATGAGGGCCAAAAGTCCGGTGACGATGCCATTCGTGTGTTGACAACCGATGGTCTTGAAGTAACAATAGATCTTTCCGTTTTATATCATGTTGTACCTGCAGACGCGCCGAAACTGTTGCGCGAAACAGGTATTGATTACGAAGTTAAAATTGTGCGACCGCTGACGAGAACAAGGATAAGAGACAATGCGGTTTACTATGACGCAGTGGCGCTGTATTCTACCAAGCGTGACGAATTTCAGCAGCGTATTTATAATAGTATTGAAAAGGATTTCAGATCAAGGGGTTTGATTCTCGAGCAATTGCTTGTGCGAAATATAACGTTGCCACAAAGCGTAAAGACAACTATTGAACAAAAGATCAACGCAGAACAGGATGCGCAGAAAATGCAGTTTATTTTGCAAAAAGAGCGCCAGGAAGCCGAGCGAAAAAGAGTGGAAGCACAAGGTATTGCAGATTATCAACGCATCATCAGTGAAAGCCTTAGCGACCGTCAATTGCAATACGAAAGTATAAAGGCCCAACTTGAATTAGCAAAGTCTGCTAATGCAAAGATCATTGTCCTGGGTAAAGGCAATACACCGTTGATATTGGATGCGAATCAGAAATGATTTATACGTTAAATTTCAAACATAGTTTCTACCAAAATGGACGGTAACCCGGGAGAAAATCTGATCTTATTTGTTTTTTACGTATCGCTGATCGGAATAGCCGGTGCAATTCTGGTTGTTGTCTGGGTTAAAGTGTCAGACTATATCTCCGGTCGAAAAGCAGGAAAAACGCCGGAGGATGAGAATAGGAATATTTAAAATTTCAAACACGCCGGCTCTACAAAATTTACCGGAGATCAAACGTACATGTAACGTTTTATACATAAGCCGGAATGTAAAAACAGATCCGGGTTTATGCATTGGCAACGTAACTACTTATCCCAGGTGATCGCGAAAAAACTGTTGCAGTATCCCTGTAAGCATTTCTTTGCTTAATGGTTTTGTTTTAAATCCCGAAACCTCCTCAATTTCCTGCGCTTTCTTTATTTCATCCGGGTTGGCTGACGTCGTCAGCATAACGATAATTGTTTTCGCTTTTTGTTTTGGGTCGAGGTCCTTGTACTGCTCAAGAAATTCCCAGCCATTCATCCTCGGCATATTAATATCTAAAAAAATAAGCTCCGGTGGAGTTGATCTTGCCTTTAAATGTTCCAACGCTTCTACTCCATCGCTTGCTTCATCAACCGTTTCGGTTATATCCATCTTTCGAATGATGATCTTATTGAAAACGTTATCGTCAAAATCGTCGTCTATCAACAGAATACAGGATAATTTTTTTTTCAGAATCATTTTGTCTATGCGATTTGTTTTGAAACAGTGAAATGGAAAGAACTGCCTTTACCGGGTTCTGATTCCACCCAGATTTTCCCGCCGTGCAATTCTACAATTTTTTTGCAAATGGAAAGTCCGATTCCTGTACCCGGGTAATCTTGTCGTGAATGCAATCGTTGAAAGATGATAAAGATTTTGTCCATATATGCTTGTTCAATACCTATTCCATTATCCTGTACGGTAAACAAATATTCCTCTCCTGTATCCCTGGCTGAAATATTTATTACAGGCATTACTCCCTGTTGTGTAAATTTAACTGCATTGCCCAATAAATTTCTGAAAACAGACTTCAGGTAAATATATCCCGTCACAACGGGTAATTTTCCAACTGTAATCTTTGCACCGGTTTCAGATATTATTGCATCAAGTTCTGAAATTATTTCTTTTACCACAATATTGCAATCAATTCTTTCCTTTTTTAATTCCTTTCCAACCCTTGAATATTCAAGCAGGTCGGTAATCAATGATGACATACGGGTTGCTCCGCCCCTGATGAAATTCATATATTGTTTCGTGTCATCATCGGCTGCATCACCGATCTTTTCCTCCAGTAGCCCGGTGAAATTTGAAATACTCCGGAGCGGCTGTTGTAAATCATGTGACGCTATATACGCAAATTGCCCGATTTCTTCGTTCTTGCGCTGCAGTTCTACTGTGTAATCTTTTAATTTTTTTTCGTGCCTGGCCCGCCGGTTTAATTCATTGATGATAACTGATGCAAGAAATAAAACGATCAACAGGGAAAAGACACCGTCACTTAAAAAGAAAATCTGCGTTCTTCGTATGCTGTTGTCCGCCACGTTTTTTCTTTCTTTGAATAAGACCTGTTCAGCTGCCTGCAATGTTAGATTATGCGCCCGTGCCTTATCCATCAGTTCTTTACCCTCGCCTGTGTTCAGCAAGGCCTTTATTGTTTTTTCGTCGTTGATTTTTTTCAGATTTATAACCGTTTCGATATACGACATCTTCCGGTTCACATAATATTCAAGCGAATCCAGTTCCGCCAGGAGGTTTGTATCTCTATGCAACATACTATCCAGCATCTTCATGTTTTCATTAAGCTGTTGACGGGCACCTGTATAAGGCTGAAGATAATTGGCATTGCCGGTTATAACATAACCCCGTTCGCCTGTTTCTGCGTTCAACAGAATTGAAAGGTTATCTTTCAGCGTTATGATAACCGTTCTTGTATCGATCTGCACTTTCAGGTTTTCAAACATCTTCCGGTTGGCATAAACGGAATAGAACAGCGTGGATAATAACAGGCAAAGGATTGCAACAATAACTATAGAAATGGTTGTCTTCGCTTTTTTTGATTTCATTCGTTATCATGGTTTAATGGTCACACTACGGTGGCAGGTTGCCATCGCTGTCTTTTTCTTTGAAACATCAGGGACGGACTGTTTTATTTCCCCGTGAAAATTTTATGCCTCATTCAGCGCATAGTAGCCGATGAATGCTGTTTTTCATAAAATAATCCAACCAGGACAGCCGGACCGCCCTCCTCCTCACTAAAGCTATGTCAAAAATTGCTTTTTTTATGCGCGGCTCCCCACAGCGCTCTATTAAAATTAGATTTGAAACAAACATTGCCAGTAAACTTTCATCATTAAATTTTTTTACCGTGAAATATTTAATCATTTTCCCGTTCCTAACTATAATGCATACGTCATTCGGCCAGGTAATGCCGCTTACCCTCGAACCCGATGGCGGTAATAAAAGGGCGTCTGTTTCGGAGCAGATCGGTATCGTCAAAATTGCGATTAACTACAGCCGTCCCGGTGTAAAAGGCCGCGAAGGAAAAATATGGAACACTACCGTCGCACATTATGGCTTCGCAGACCAGGGTCATGGCACAAGTTACGCCGCTCCCTGGCGTGCGGGAGCAAATGAAAACACAACGATGTCATTTTCGCATCCTGTACGGGTAGAAGGTAAAGACCTGGCTGCGGGTACTTACGGATTTTTTATTGCTCTTGGTGAAAATGAAAGCACATTGATCTTTTCCAAAGTAAATAATTCATGGGGAAGCTTTTATTATGATTCAACACAGGACGCATTGCGTGTACCCGTAAAAAATAAACAGCTGGATAAATCTGTGGAATGGCTCAGATATGAATTTGCTGACGAAACCGATAGTTCAGCTACCATCGCTATGTCGTGGGAAAAACGTACGATCGCGTTTCGCGTAGAAGCCGATAGAAAAGCATTGCAGTTGGCTTCATTTGTCAGCGAGTTCAGAACCACACGTCCCTATTATGATTTTATTTCTGCAGCCAATTGGTGCATCCGGAACGATTACGGCCTCGAGCAGGCGCTTGCATGGATGGACAGGGCTATTTATTTCAGGATAATGGGAGAAAAGAATTTCCGTGACTTAAGTACAAAAGCAAATGTGCTGATAAAATTGAACCGGATAGCCGAAGCAAAAAAAGTAATGGAGGAAGCAATACCGATGGGTACCATGACCGATATACATTTTTATGCCCGTCAATTAATAAATATGAACCAGGTTGATGACGCATTCAAGGTTTTTAAATCGAATTACGATAAATATCCGAATCAATATACAACGAGTGTGGGAATGGCAAGGGCCTGGTCTGCAAAAGGTAATTATAAACAGGCGTTGACCTTCGCGGAAGCGGCGCTCAGGCAAGCTCCTGATGAAGGCAGTAAAACCAATGCACAGGGAATGATTTCTAAATTGAAGGAGAATAAAAACATCAATTAATATTACTGTATAATTGTTCTGTAATTGTATGTTGTAGTGCGGGTGCATTTGATTGCACCCGCACTTCTTTTTCATGGCCAGGCCTGCAACGAATTGTTGCCTCTATCTTCGGTTGGTGAGTCCCGTTGTTTCTTTTGCTTCATCGCTTTTTACTTTCTGAACTATATACGCCCCGATTTTTTTACCCAGTTCCAATCCAACTTCATTGTC
>Ga0207648_10001163_pt1 | contig 29498 bp, 22 predicted proteins | sample KBSMisM32_FD_184310 | JGI IMG/M metagenome (GOLD analysis project Ga0207648, IMG submission 184310) | Miscanthus rhizosphere microbial communities from Kellogg Biological Station, Michigan, USA - KBS Miscanthus M3-2 (SPAdes) (version 2) | ecosystem: Host-associated > Plants > Roots >... | reverse complement strand
ATGGTTGAACGGGCCGGCGTTGGGCGTCGGCAGCGTCTTGGGCGTAATCCCGTTGCGGGCGTAGAGGTCCAGAATGCGGTCGTAGAGCACCGGCGCCGCGTGGCGTTCCCACAGCAGCAGGGTCTCGTTGGCCAGGTCTTTCAGGCTCACCGATTCACGGCATGCCAGCGGGCTGTCGGCGCACAGGATGACCTGAATGCTCTCGTGATAGAGCGGGTCCGACACGTTGAACGACGGGTCGTAGGGCGGCCGCGCGAAGGCCAGGTCGAGCTGATGCGAGCGCAGCTGCTCGTCGGAATCGAACCAGCAGTGGGCATCGCTCGCCTCGACCGTGACGTCCGGATGCTCCTTCGCGAACTCCACCCGGACCCGGTTGACGACATCCCAGAGACCCCAGGCGATCCCGACGCGGACACGGGCTCCCTCGGTCGATCGGGCTTCCTTGGCAGCGTCGTGGAAGGTCTGGGCGGCGGCCTCCCAGGCGCGAGCCTTCTCGAGCAGCTGGCGGCCGGGCTCGGTGAGCGTGACGCCCTGCCGGTGCCGCACGAACAGCGTAAGGCCGAGCTCGTTCTCGAGCTGCTGGATGTGTCGGCTCAGCGGGGGCTGCGAGATGTGAAGGCGCTCAGCGGCCTTCGTCACGCTCAGGGCGTCGGCGACGGCGATGAACGCACGTATGTGCCTGAAGTCCATGAGAGGGCGAGATTCTATACCAGATCAGCATGGCCTAGTATGAAAGATGTATTGGACAGAAATCAGTCACGAGCGCAGATTACGCCCGTCAGAACGCGGGTAAATCGGCCACTAGGAGGGTCCATGAGGGGACTGAAGGCAATTCTCTGGGCGTGCGCGCTCGTGATCGCGCTGCCCTGGGCGGCATTCGCCCAAGCTGGAGCATCCATCACCGGAACGGTGAAGGACACATCGGGCGCCGTGTTGCCTGGTGTCACCGTGGAAGCTGCCAGCCCGGTACTCATCCAGAAGGTCAGAACCGCTACCACGGGTGCGGACGGCGTGTACCGCATCACCGAACTCCTGCCCGGCACCTACACGGTGACGTTTTCGCTCCAGGGCTTCAAGACCCAGAAGCAGGAAAACATCGAGCTCTCCGGCTCGTTTACGCGCACGCTGAACGGCGAGCTCGCAGTCGGCCAATTCTCGGACGTCATCACCGTATCCGGCGAAGCGGCGACCGTGGACCTGCAGAACACCACCAAGCAGACCGTCGTGAACTCCGAGGTCATGAGCGCGCTGCCCACCGGCCGCAACATGTTCAACCTCGGCGTGCTCATCCCGGGCGTCACGCTCACGACCGGCGGCTTGGCCAACCAGGACGTCGGCGGCGCGCTCGGCCCCAATACTCTCGCCCTCGGCATCCACGGCGGCACGACCACGGATCAGCGCCTGACCATGAACGGCGTATCGCTGAGCACCATGATCGGCGGCGGCTGGGGCGGCGGCACGATTCCGAACACGGCCGGCATCAGTGAGATCTTGTTCGACACGTCGGCCGTGGACGCGAGCCTCTCCACTGGCGGCGTGCGCATCAACTTCATCGCCAAGGAAGGCGGCAACCGGTACTCGGGCACCGTCTTCGGCAACTTCGCCAACTCGTCGATGCAGGGCGACAACTACACCACGCGCGTGCAGACGCTCGGCCTCTCGACGCCCGGCGACATCATCAAGAACTGGGAGTTCAACCCCGGCTTCGGCGGCCCGATCAAACAGGACAAGGTGTGGTTCTACCTCTCAGGGCAAAGCCGGGGCGCATACCGGCAGATTCCCGGGCAGTCCTACAACTTGAACGCCAACAAGCTCGATGTCTGGAGCTACGCGCCGGATCCGAACCGCGGCGCGGACGAGCGCCGATCGTGGGTGGACTACAACGGGCGCCTCACGTGGCAGGTCAACCCGAAGAACAAGGTCGGCTTCCTCTACAACATTCAGAGCAACTGCTTCTGCCCGTTCGGCGCCGGGTTCCTCACGGCGCCTGAGGCCGGCAACGATCAGCGCTTCCCGCTGCAGCGGCCGATCCTGCTCGACTGGACCTCGCCCGTCAGCAGCAAGATGCTGCTCGAGGCCACCGCCATTCACCGTATCGAGCGGTGGGGCGGCTACACGCTGCGCACGGCGGACAACACGCAGGTGGACCCGCGGATGATCTCGGTGGTGGACAGCGGCCCGGGCGCGTTCCGCCCCGGGATGACGTACCGCGCGGCAGGGCAGTACAGCAACAACCTGAATACGACCTTCCACTACAAGGGCTCGGTCTCGTACATCACCGGCGCGCACGCCCTCAAGGTCGGCTTCAACGACGCGTGGGGCAACTCCGATGCCGGCACGACGGTCGAGCGACCCTATAGCTACGGCTTCAATACGCCAGTGGGCGCGGCACCGACGCCGGCAACAGTCACGGTCCGCGCGGCTCCCTACACGATCAGCACGGCGATCGACCACGACCTGGGCCTCTTCGTGCAGGACAAGTGGACGCACGGCCGCATGACCGCCTCTTTGGGGATTCGCGTCGATCACGCCAGCTCCAGCTATCCGGAAACGACGCTGGGGCCGACGGCGATGACACCCGACCGCAACCTGCACTTTGCCAAGGCCGACAGCTTCAGCTGGAATGACTGGACGCCGAAAACCGGGTTGGCCTACGACATCTTCGGCAACGGCAAAACGGCGCTGAAGATCAGTCTCAACAAGTACCTGCAGGGCGTGGGCACGTCGTTCAGCCAGGTGCCGGACGCCAATCCGGTCTCCGCGGCGGTCGGCGGCGGCAGCACGACGCGCGCGTGGGACGACGCCAACCACAACTACATTCCCGACTGCGATCTGACGACGCGCACGCCGGGAGCCAACGGCGAGTGCGGTCCTCTGGCCGATCCGCTCTTCGGCGCCAATAACAGCGCCGCGGTTCTGAACGCGCTCACCTGGGACGAGGGCACGCGCACGGGCTGGAACAAGCGCGGGTACAACTGGGAGTTCGCGACCGGTGTCCAGCACGAGATTCTCCCGCGCGTCTCGCTCGACGTGGGCTACTTCCGCCGCTGGTATGGCAACTTCCAGGTCATCGACAACCTGGCGCTCAACACCGGCGACTTCAACATCTTCAGCCTCGTGGCACCGAAGGATCCGCGGCTGCCCGACGGCGGCGGCTACACGGTGAACGGCTTTGCGGCCATCAAGCCGACGGTCGGGTTCGGTGGTTTCATCCAGAACCAGAACAAGATCACGCTGGCGAAGAACTACGGCACGCAGACGAACCACTTCAACGGCGTCGACGTCAACGTCAACGGCCGAATGCAGAACGGGATCTTCTTCCAGGGCGGCACCAGCACGGGCCGGACCAGCCTGAACAACTGCGAGATCATGAACGCGTTGCCCGAAGTGCAGTTCGAGTCGAACAACTTCTTCAGCCCGAACTTCTTCACCACGATGCCGCGCGACTACTGCAAGCAGAGCGGTTCGTACCTGACCCAGATCAAGGGCTTCGTGGGCTACACGATTCCGAAGGCGGACGTGGCGCTCAGCACGACGATCCAGAGCCTGCCGGGCGTGCCGATCGAGGCACGACTGAGCTCGCCGTTCAACCCGAACGTTGGTGGCCTGGCGCAGTTCCCAGGCATCGCGAACTTCCACGTGCTCGAGCCCGGGCAGGATTACGGCGAGCGGCTCAATCAGGTGGACGTCCGGATCAGCAAGCTGTTCCGCTACGGCAAGACGCGGACGATGGTCAGCCTCGACATCTACAACTTGCTGAACAAGGACACGATCACGGCGCAGAACAACACCTACACCCCGGGCGCGGTGATTGCGTGGCAGCAGGCGAGCTCGATCCTGACCGCGCGCTTCATCAAGATCGGCGGGCAGTTCGACTGGTAGGTCGTAGGGGCCGCCTTCAGGCGGCCCGTAACCTCTGAAAACGCAAACGGCCGGCGGCCAACCGCCGGCCGTTTGTCTGTACGTGGCTGCGGGTCTTTAGACCCGCCTTCCAGTGCCCTCTTTCAACACCGAATACTGGTTCGCCGGAACGTCGAAGCGCTCGATGAGCGTGCTGGGTGCCGGCCACTTCACCTCGACCCACTCCACCGAACTCGAGGCGCCGATCCCGAGCACCTCGCGCGGGTCGTGTGACGAGAGATAGCTGCCGCCGGCGATCTTGAGCCGAGACCGGCGCGTGCCGCCGGCGGACCAGGTGATGCGCGCGCCCACGGCGTCGCGGTTGGCGCGGACGCCCTGCAGCCTCACGCCGGCCCAGTTGTTCCCGGACGTGGTGTTGCGCAGCAGCACGGGTTGTCCGCCGTTGATGCCGAGCAGCACGTCCAGGCGGCCGTCGTTGGTCGTGTCGCCGACGGCGAGGCCGCGCACCGACAACGGGCGCTCGAAAATCGGGCCGGCCTGCGCGCTGACGTTGCGCAGCCGGCGGCCGTCGTGCATGAACAGCATCGGCGGCTGCCGGTACTGCACCTCCCTGGCGCGCTGGGTGATCGTGTCGTCGGGGTGGCCGTTGCCGAGGAACAGATCGACGCGGCCATCGTTGTCCACGTCGAAGAACTTCAGCCCCCAGCCGCTCGAGAGCCGCGTCGCCTCGCTCAGCCCTTGATCGCGCGCCACGTCGGTGAAGAAGTCGCCGCGTTCGTTGCGGTAGAGCGCGTACATCTCGTGATCGATGTTCGCCACCACCAGGTCCTGCCAGCCGTCGCCGTCGATGTCGGCGGCGTCCACGCCCATGCCCGAACGGGGCCGGCCGGTCTCGCCGAGCGCCACGCCCTGGCGCATCGCCTGCTCGAGCCAGCCGCCCGGCCGGTTCACGAACAGCAGGTTGGCGGCGGTGTCGTTGGCGACGAACAGGTCGAGACGGCCGTCGTTGTTGACGTCGGTGGCCACCACGCCGAGCGCCTTGGCGGCCGCTTTCGCGATGACGGTGCCGCGATCGGCACGGCGGAACGTGCCGTCGCCGTTGTTCTTGAACAGCAGGCACGACGTGGGCTTGAAGAGGTGCGGAATGCAGTAGTGATAGGCCAGCCCGCCGGGGACCTTGTCGGCGCAGAGGCGCGGCGCGCTGGGGCTGTAGTCCACATAGCTCGCCACGAAGAGATCGAGCAGGCCGTCGCCGTCGAAATCGAACCACACCGCGCTGGTCGTGAAACCGGGCGCGGCCACGCCGGCCCGCTCGGTGACGTCGGTGAACGTGCCGTCCCCGTTGTTGTGATACAGCAGGCAGCGGCCGTAGGCGGTGACGAAGAGATCGGGCAGGCCGTCGTTGTCGTAGTCGCCGACGGCGACGCCGGTCCCGAAGGTGCCGCCAGTCACGCGAGCCCGCTCGGTGACGTCGGTGAACGTGCCGTCGCGGTTGTTGCGGTAGAGCGCGTTGCGCGTCGGGCGCCGCGGCGTGTAGAAGTCCGACGGCCCGGTGTTCACCAGGTAGATATCCATCCAGCCGTCGTTGTCGTAGTCGAGGAAGGCGACGCCCGGGCCGAGCGATTCGGGCAGGAACCGGGTGACCGAGACGGCGTTGTCGTGCGTCCACGTCAGACCGCTGACCGCTGCCGGCACCTCGGTGAAGATGGGGCGAGGCGCCTGCGCCTGCGCGAACACGCCGAGCCCGGCATACAGCGATCCGCCGATGAATCCTCGACGTGAAATCAAGCGTTCTTACCCACCTGGCCCACCTGACCCACCTGACCCACCCGGCCTACCTGGCCGCTCCGGGCCGATGGACCGGGTCATCATCGGACCAGGGAATACGACACGGTTTCTTCTGTTCGTAGAGCCGCAGGTTGGCGGTGAGCCGCGCCACGAGCGCCGGCTGCTTCGCCTGGCGGGCGGCGTCGATCGTCTGGCGCTGCCAGTCCACCGCGCGCCCCCATTCGCCGATTTCGGCGAACACCATCGCCATCGTCTCGGCGCTCGAGAGCGTGTTCTGCGTCTTGAGCAGTTCGTTCATGATCGTCAGCGCGCGCTGGCCGTCGCGCACGCGATCGTCGGGTGCCGCCGCGAGCAGCCGGGCCAGCGCATGGGCGAACCCGGGCTGATCGGGATAGGCGCGGGCGGCGTCCGCCAGCCGATCGCGCGCCTCGGCGTAGCGCTTCAAGCGCACCAGCCCCAGGGCATAGCCGAAGCTCGCCTGTGACGCCGACGGGTTGGCGCGCAGCACGTCCGCGTAGTGCGGGAGCGACTCCTCTACCCGGCCGGTGCGCCGGAGTGCGTCCGCCAGACTGAGCTGCGCGTCGCTGGACGTCGGATCAGCGCGCACGGCGGCGGCGAACGCATCGAGTGCCGCGGCGTCGTCGCCCGCGGTTTCCTTCAGCACCCCGATGGCGAAGTGCGCCTTGGCCAGATCCGGCCGGAGCCGTACCGCGGCCTGATACTGCTCGAGCGCGCCGCTGGCGTCGCCGGTCATGTAGAGCGCCGTGCCGAGGTTCAGCCGCGTGAAGCCGTTGTTCGGCGCCACGGCAATCGCCTGCCGCAACTCGCGCACCGCGTCCGGCCAGCGTTTGTCGTCGATGGCCTGGCCACCGCGCGTCTCGTAGGCGGCGGCGTTCTTCAGCAGCCCGCCGATCTCGCCCATGAGCCCGTCGGCGGGGGGCAGATCCGCCTCGCCGCGCAGGCGCAGGTGCGCCTCGGCCTGCTGGGCGTTGCCGAGGCCGCGATAGGCCATCGCCAGCGGGTAGTGCACCCGGCTGGCGGACGGCACGAGGGCAAGCGCCGCCTCGAGCTGCTTCACCGCGCCCGCGAAGTCGCGCTCCTCGAGCGCCACGCGTCCGAGGCCGTAAAGGGCGGCCGCCTCGCGTGGTGCGAGCGACTGCGCCTTGACCAGGAGCGGCTTGGCGTCGGCGGGCCGGTTCTGCGCGAGACGCATCTCCGCCAGCCACACGAGCGACGGCACGTGATCGGGCTGCAGCGCCAACGCCTGCTCGAAGAGACCGGCCGCCTTGGCGGGATCGTTGGCCAGGCGCGCCACCTGCGCCAGGTAGTAGGGCCAGCGCATGTCGCCCGGCGCGAGCTGGCGGGCGCTGGCGAAGCAGCGCTCGGCCGCCTCGTAGAACTCGGTCGCGATGAACAGCTTGCCCATGTCGCCGTAGGCCGCGGCCCGTTCGGCCGGCGGCGACGACGCCTGCCCGACCACGCGGGTCATCGCGGCGTGCTGCTCGCGCAGCTGCGCCTGCACGTCGGGCGCCGCCCGCGAGATGTCCGGCAGCGCCACCACCGCCGCCTCCTGCCGAACCTCCTGTCGCGCGCAGCCCACCGTCATGGCCACGCAGGCGAGACAGACGGCGACAACGCGTCTCACCGGCCGGTCCCTTCCGTCAGCGTGGTGTAGCGGTCGGCGGGCACCGCGGTGAACGTTTCGCGGCGTCCGTCCGGCCACTGGACGGCGACGTCCGAGGGCGCGGCGGTGGCGCCCAGCCCCACGTGCACGCGCGGATCGTTCGACGACGCATAGCTCCCGTCGGCCCGCGCGCGCCGGTAACGAACCGCGCCGGCCGTCGTGACGCGGACGCGGGCGCCCACCTGATCGCGGCCGCCCGGACCCGCGAGGCGCAGGCCAAGCCAGTGGGTCCCGGCGGTGGCCTGGTTCACGAGCAGGCGCACCGGCCCGTTGTTGTTGGCGACGATCACGTCGACGTCGCCGTCGTTGTCGACGTCGCCGAACGCCGCCCCGCGCCCCACTTCCGAGAGCGCGAACGCCGCGCCGGCCTTGGCGGTGACGTCGTCGAATCGTCCGCCGCCGGCGTTGTGGAAGAGGATCCGGCGCTGGTGCACGGGGAACAGATCCCGGGCCTGCCGCAGCGCCTCGATCACCTGCACGGCGCCGTTGACGGCCAGCAGGTCCAGCCGGCCGTCGTTGTCGTAGTCGAACCAGGCCGTCCCGAAGCCGGTGAGGCCCGTGCTGGCGGGGCCGATCCCGCTGCGCGTGCTGGCGTCCTCGAACACCCCCGCCCCGTCGTTGACGAATACGTTAGTGCCCTCGCCGGTCAGCTCGGTCACCACCAGGTCGTCGTCGCCGTCGTCGTCGAGATCCCCGGCGTCCACGCCCATGCTGGCCTCGGCCTTCCCGGTGAGCGGCAGCGCCACGCCGGCGAGCAGCGCGCGATTCTCGAACGTCCCGTCGCGGCGGTTGACCCAGAGCTGGTTCTCCTTGCCGTCGTTGGCGACGTAGATGTCCATCCAGCCGTCGCCGTCGAAGTCGGCCGTGGAGACACCAAGCGCGGGCCCGAACGCGCGGGCGATCTGGGAGCGGGCGCTGACGTCTTCAAAAGTGCCGTCGTGGCGGTTGCGATAGAGGCGATCCGGCAGCGGCTGATAGCTGTCGGGCGTGCAGTAGTCCGGCGCACCAGACGGGCTCATGCAGCGCGTATTGCCCTCGAGCGTGTAGCGCAGATAGTGGCCGACGTAGAGGTCGAGCCAGCCGTCCCGATCGAAGTCGACGAAGGCGGCCGACACGCTCCAGGACCGGCTGTCGGTGCCGCTCTTCTTCGAGATGTCGGTGAAGGTGCCGTTGCCGTTGTTGTGAAAGAGCTGATTCGGCGCGTCGAACTTCGTGAGGTAGAGGTCCGGCCGTCCATCGTTGTCGATATCGCCGACGGCCACGCCCATGCCGTAGCCGCGCGCGTCGATGCCGCTCTGCGCGGTGACGTCGGTGAAATGCAGCCGCCGCGTCCCGTCGGCCTCGACGCGCAAGTCGTTCCGGTACAGCCGATCGGTCAGTGGCGTGCCGCCGCGCGAGGCGGGCGCGCCCGGGCCGAGCGGCTGCCCCTGCACCAGATACACGTCGAGGTCGCCGTCCTGGTCGTAGTCGAAGAGCGCCACGCCCGAGCCGATCACCTCGGGCATGTAGAACTGGCCCGACATTCCGTTGACGTGGACGAAATCGAGGCCGGCCTCTTTGGCGCGATCCACGAACCAGTCGGCGGCCTGCGCGGTCGATCGTAGAGGCGAACCTTTAGGTTCGCCTGCCGAGCACGCGGCGACGAAGAGACTCGCGAGGACGAGAACCGCCCGGCGCCGGCTCACTTCTCCGCCGCGCGCGCCCCGCTCAAGATGTTGCGCATCGCGTGATTGCCTTCATGGCAGGCGTACTCGTAGAAGCCGTAGGCGTCGTCGCGGCGGAGCGGAAATGCGACCGTCCAGGGCCCGGTCCACGTCCTGGGATCATCGACCGTCGCCCGGTACTGGATCGTGTCCGGCCCGGTGCGGGTAAAGCGCTCGACGACGCGCAGCGCATCGCTCGCCGGCCGCAGGCGCCCGTTGCCGGTCACGCCGATGGTGCCGTTGAAGTTCGTCGTCTCGACCACCAGCGTGTCGCCATCCCAGTGGCCGCGAGCATCGCCCATGTACTGGCGGATGCCGGCGGCCGGCGCCGGACGGCCGTCGAGCGGGATGATCCGCGTGTCGTGAATCATCTCGTAGCGGATCGCCACGTAGCCCGGCGCCTGCACGATCTCGGTGCCGTTGTTGTAGACGACCGGCAGCATCGACCCGACGACGCCCCGCGAGATGCAGCGGTCGTAGTAGTCGAGGTCGGCGGCCGAGTTGAACGGCCCGTCGCCGGTGCTGCTCTTCTGTGCGCGCGCCGCCATGCGCTCGGCGCCGTACGGTGTCATCTTCGGCATGCGGCCGTCGGCCGGGTCGACGATCAGCGAGTTCTGCCGCTGCGCCTCGCCGCGTTCGCCCCAGTGCGAGGGCGGCCCCGTGCCGTCGCCGCCACCGCCGGCGCGCGGCACCACGATCTCTTCATCGTCGGCCTGCGCCTGCCGCGCCGCCTGCGCCTGCCGCTGGTTGAACTCGGTGTCGGAGAGTGTGGCGCGGGTCCCGAACTCCACGGGGCGCTCGATTGGCACGCCCACCATGTCGGTGCTCGGCCAGGTGCCCTGGAGGTCGGGATCGCCCCACGGCGTGCGAGGCGCCTTGTAGGCGGCCGGCGACTGACCGGTCAGCGTGGCCGACGACACGACGAACACCGCGACGATACACGCGAGTCCCGCGAAGCGAGCCGTGCGTGTCATGGTTCCTCCGCGACCACCTCTCCTCAAGCGGTCATGATGGCCGTGGCCGTCGTTCGGTACACGACCTCTTCGTACGCCTCGCGCATGCGATCGATCGGCACCACGGTCGTGGCCAGCGCCCTGGCGTTGTACTGGCCGCTGTCGAGCATGGCGACGAAGCGCGGGATGTCGCGCATCGGGCTGCAGCCGCCGGCCTGGCCGGCGTGGTGCGTGCGGCCGCCGATGGTGAACATCACCGCCGGCAGGGTGATGTTGCCACGAGGCAGGCTCGTGGTCACGATGTCGCCGCCGGCCGCGCACATCTCGTAGGCCTGGCGCAGGGGCAGGATGCCGGTGGGATCCGGCCCGCGTTCGGCCTTCGGGGGCGCGGTGTCGGCGCCCACGGCCTCCACTACGAAGTCGGCGCCGGCGCCGCCGAGCAGGCCGCCGGCGTCGCGGCCGCCGAACCACAACCGGTCGTTCGGCCCCTTGGTGAGTTCGCGCACCTTGGCCACCAGCCCGTCGCCCTCGACGTTTGGATCGAGCGCATGCGTGGCCCCGACCTTCAACGCAAGGTCGCGCCGCGCCTTGATCGGGTCGATGGCGACGATCGCCGACGCGCCGGCGATGCGCGCGCCCTGCACCGCGCTCAGTCCGAGCGGACCGCAGCCGACCACCGCCGCCGTCGAACCCGGCCGGAGAATCCCGGTGCCCTGCGACGTCGTGGCGCCCAGCCCCGCCACGGCCACGCAGCTGCAGACCATGCCGAGATCCACGGCCGCCGCCTTGGTGACGACCGGCACCACCCATTCCTCGAACGTCACCATCAACTCGGCGAGCCCGCCGATGTGCGAGTTGGCGTAGACGGGCGTGCCGTCGCGCATGTCGGCCATCGCCACGAGATCGTTGGCCCCCTGGCGGCCGAGGAACTGGCACATGTCGCTGCGGCCGCGCAGGCATTGGTAGCACGCGCCGCAGTGCGGCGTCCCCGACACGCACACGCGATCGCCCGCCTGCACGCGGCGCACTTCGGGGCCCACCGCCTCCACGACGCCGACGCCGCCGTGACCCTGGATGAGCGCCATCTCGCCGAGGCGCCCGAAGCCGCCGCCGCCCGGCCCCAGCCCCAGCACCGCGCCGGTGTTCGAATAACAGAGATTGGTCGCCTCGGTGCGCACGAGCACCTGACGGCCGGTAATCGGCCGCAGGGTCAGCTCCTCGAGCGTGGTGCGGGTGGGACCGGTGCCGCGCGACACCCAGCCTTTGAAGCGGCGGCCGGTCACGACGGCCGCGGATCGGGACGGCGTCTGCGAGGCCGCAGGCCCGGCCACCGCCGCGGCGCCAGCCGCAATCCCGAGTTTCAGCAGGCCGCGCCGCGAGGACTTCGCCACTAGTCGACGATCGCCTGGAACACGGCGTTCTCGAAATCGCGCTGCAGCGGTCCGGTGGACGTCTGCATCATGATGATCGTCACCATCTTCTCGAGCGGCTCGATGTTGACGTTGGTGCCGTAGGCGCCGGCCCAGCCCCAGCTGCCCTTCGACTGGCGCAGCCCGGCCATCGCGGGATCCTCCACGATCTGCACGCCGAGACCGAAGCCCATGCCCGCCGCGGGCCGGCCGAACTGGCCGTTCACCAGATCGCCGGTGTGGTTGGTGGACATGAGCTGCACGGTGCGCGCCCCGAGATACCGGCGTCCGTTCAACTCGCCGCCGTTGAGCAGCATCTGCGCGAACTGCGCGTAGTCCTCGGCGGTCGTCACCATGCCGCCGGAGCCCGCGAAGTACGTCGTGCTGCTCAGGCCGACCTGGTTGGCCGCTTTCGTCAGCGTGCCGTCCGGCCCGCGCTGATAGAGCGTCACGAGCCGCGCCTGGTTGTCGGGACGCGCGGAAAACCCGGTGTCCTTCATGCCGAGCGGGTCGAAGAGACGCTGCTTGAGGAACTGGTCGAAGGGCTGGCCCGACGCGATTTCCACGATGCGGCTCAGGACGTCGAAGCCGGCCTGGCCGCTGTAGCGCCACAGCGTGCCGGGCTGGAAGTCGAGCGGCACCGCGCCCAGCTTCGGGATGTAGGTGGCGAGGGTGTCGTTCGGCCCGCGCTGTGGCCCCGCAGCGTTGCCGAGACCGCCGCTCATCAGGCCGGAGCCGTGGGTCAGGAGATCGCGCACGGTGATGTCGCGATTGGCCGAGACGACGTCGAACTCCTGGATCGCACCGCGACCGCCGCCAGGTCCACCGGGCCCGGCGGGGCCACCGGCACGCGCGCCGGGCTTCGGCATCGCGACCTTGGCGCCCTTGAATTCTGGAATGAAGCGCGAGACCGGGTCGGTGAGGCGCACCTTCCCTTCCTCGATCATCATCATCACCGCCGCGGCGGTGATCGGCTTCGACATCGACGCAAGCCGGAAGATGCCGTCCTTGGGCATCGGCTTCTTCGACTCGAGGTCCAGGAGGCCGTAGGCTTCGAAGTGCGCGATCTTCCCGCGGCGCGCCACGAGCGTCACGACGCCAGACACCTCGCCGGCGTCCACGTGCTTTTGGACCGCCTCCCGGATGCGCGGCATGCGGTCGGGCGCAAAGCCGAGATCGTCGGCCTTGCCGGGCATCAGCGCGCCGGAGCCGGCGCCGAGCGGCAGCGTGAAAGCGACGACACCGAGGGCAAACAACGCGAAGCGCTTCGTCATGGACGGTTCCCCCAGGGCGGTCTGAAGACCGCCCTCTACTTCTTGCCCTGGGCTTCTTCGGCGCGGGCGGCGCTCAGGATGTTGTGGAGGCCGCGGTTTCCCTCGTGACAGGCGTACTCGAACAAGCCGCCGTCCTCGGTGTCGCGCTTGAGCGGCATGGTGAACGCCCAGGGCTTCTCCCACGTGGACGGATCCTCGAAGCGCGCTTCCCACTTGATCGTGTTGGGACCGACCAGCGTGAAGCGCTCGGTCATCTTCAGCTTGCCGCTGGCGCCGCGATAGGCGTTGGCGTCCATGAAGTTGGTGGTTTCGACCACCAGCGTGTCACCTTCCCAGTGTCCCCGGGCGTCGCCGGTGTAGGTGTGCATCGACGCGGGCAGGTGCGCCCGGCGGTCGAGCGGGATGACCCGCGTCTCGTGAATCATCTCGTAGCGGATGGCCACGAAGCCCGGACCCTGCGTGATGTCGTAGGCGTTGCCGTAGATGGCCGGCATCATCGACCCGGGAATGCCGCGCGTGATGCAGCGGTCGTAGAGGCTGCGATCGGTCCACGAATCGGCCGGCCCGCGTCCACGGCGCGCGGCCTGGCGGGCGGCGGCGCGCTGGCGCGCCTCGGCGGTGAGCGCCGGAATCTGGCCGTCGGCGGGTTCGAAGACGAACCACGGCTGCGCGTTATTGGCGTCGAGATGCTCGTACCAGTGCGAGGGGCCGGCGCCGGTGTCCTCTTCCTCGGAACCGCCGATGCGGCCGGCTCCCGCCTGCGCTCTGGCCTGACGCGTCTTGCGCAGCGCCGCCATCTCCTTGTCCCCGAAGTCCGACATGCTCTTGCCGGCGAGGTCGGCCGGCCGCTCGAACGGGGTGCCGTTCTCGTCCTTGTTCGAGTAGCTGCCCTGCAGATCGGGATCGCCCCACGGGGTACGGGGCGCGGCGAACTTGCTTGCTTGCTGTGCGGAGAGAGCAGCGCCGAACAGCAGCGATGCAGCAACGGTGAGAACGGGAACCAGACGAGTGGACATGGGGCTTCCTCCGGGAATCCAGGCGAATTCTAACAGGGATCCCCGGGTCGGGCCGTCGGACAGCCTGAGCCTAAGCGGGCAAGAACTGCGCAAGAATCGCCGCCATTGCCGCGGGATCCTCGACGATGGTCATGTGGCTGCAGCCCGGGAGCTTCGCAAGACGGCCTGCGGGTATACCGGCCGCGGCCACCTCGCCGATCAGGCGATAGAAGCCGCGCGTCTGCTCGCCGATGACGACGAGCGACGGCATGCGGAGTGCGCGCAGGCTGGCGGGCGAGACGTCCGGCTGCGAGCCCGCGATCGTCGGGCCCAGCGTGCGGGCGTTGTCGAGGAGTCCCTGTCGGACGCTGTCGGGCAGGCGCGCGAATCCACCCTCGCCCCCTTGCACCCAATCGATGAAGGCCTCCGCCGCCTCGGGATGCTTCCCGGCACCGACGAGCTCGCGCACGCGGCTGAGAGCCGCGACCCGTGTGGCCTTCTCCTCGGCCAGGCCGACACCGGCTTCCGGTAGGAGGCTCCCGAACGCCGGCTCGATCAAGGTCAGGCTGCGCACGCGATCGGGTGCCTGCAGCGCCGCGAGCAGCACGACGCCGGCGCCGTACGAGTGGCCGACGAGATGCACCGGCCCCGGCTGCCGCTCCATGAGGGCCAGCACGTCGTCGCGGTGGAGCTCGTAGGTGTAGCGCTCGCTGGCCGCGGGCATCGGGCCGGGCCAGTGGTGGCGCCGGCTCACCGCGTGCGTACGGAAGCGCGGCGCGAGCGCGGCGGCAACCGGCTCCCATTGCCGCTGATCGCCGAGCGCGCCGTGCACGAGGATGACGTCGGGCCCACTGCCCCGCGAATTCGTCGGGAGCTCGAACATCGGCGCGCATCGTACTCCAGGTACGATGAGCGGCCGTGCAACCGCCCCTTGCCTGCACCGTCCGCGGCTGCGACCGCCCGCTTGCCCGCGAGGAGCGGAGGCTCATCTGCGCGGCCGGGCACACCTTCGACGTCGCCCGGAGCGGGTACGTCAGCCTGTTGCAGCCGCAGGACCGGCGGTCCCGCGTTCCCGGCGATGCTCCAGAGGCCGTGGCGGCACGCGCCCGGCTCCTCGAGGCCGGAGTCGGACGCGCCGTCATCGACGCCATCGTGGCCCGCGCGCCCGCCACCAGCGACACCCTGGTGGCCGCCGATCTGGGCTGCGGATCCGGCGAGCTCCTGGGCGCGTTGGCTGCCGCTCGCGATGTGTGCGGCATCGGGATCGACCTGTCGACGGCGGCGGCGGAGACCGCCGCCCGGAGGTTTCCCTCTCTGACGTGGATCGTCGCCAACGCCGACCGGCGCCTGCCCTTCCTCGACGCGAGCGTTGATCTCGTGGTGTCTCTGAACGCGCGTCGCAACCCCGCCGAGTGCGCCCGTGTCCTGACCGCGGCCGGGGCGCTCATCGTCGCGGTGCCGGCCCCCGACGACCTGATGGAGTTGCGTGAGGCCGTGCAGGGCGGCGCGATCGAACGCGAGCGCGCGGACGCCGTGGTGGCGGCCCACGACTCGCTCTTCGCAGTGGTCGACCGGTCCACCACGCGCGAGCACCGTCGCCTGGAAGGCGACGCGCTGCGCGACCTGCTGCGCTCGACCTATCGAGGCGCGCGCGCCAGCGCCGCGGCGCGCGTCGAGACACTCGACGCGCTCGAGGTCACGCTCGCGACTGACGTCGTGATGATGACCCGACGGGCCGCCTGAAGGCGGCCCCTACGAAGAACGGCCGGTCTAAAGACCGGCAGCCACGTCTACAGGCCAAACACGAACAGCGTCGTGCCGGCAGGGATCGCCACGAACTGCTTGCCGTCGACCGCGTAGGAGATCGGCATGCCGCGCACCGGGCCGCCAAGCTGGATGTCCCACAGGGACTTGCCAGTCTCCGCGTCGAGCGCGATGAAGTTGCCCTCCTCGGTGCCGGAGAAGACCAGACCGCCGGCCGTGGAGAGCAGACTGCTGAAGCCCGGCGAGAGGAGCGGGAACTCCCATTTCATCTTGCCGGTCGTCGCATCGAGCGCGCGGATGGCGCTCGACGCATCGTCGCCGTTCACGTAGCGGCCGCCGCCGCCGGTAAACGCCGTGCCCGGCTTGTACACGGCGTCCCCCTTGTAGTAGATCGTCCCCATCTCGCGGGCGTGCTGATAGAACAGCTTCGTCTGCGGGCTGTAGGTCGGGCTGTGCCAGTTGGCCGCGCCCTGGATGTTGGGGAACACGAGCGTGCCCTCGAGGCTGGGCGCAATCCCCTTCTTCCGGATCGGCCGTCCCTTCGGATCGAGACCGTCGGCCCACGTCTGCTTGGCGTACGGCACGCCGGTGAGGAACGCGCCCGTTTCGCGATCGAGCACGTAGTAGAAGCCGTTGCGGTTGGCCTGCCCCAGCAGCTTGCGCTCGCGCCCCGCCACCGTCCCCTCGAACAGGATCACCACCTGGTTCGAGTCCCAGTCGTGCACGTCTTCCGGCGTGAACTGGAAGTGCCACTTCATCTTGCCCGTCTCGGGATCGAGCGCGAGCACGGCGTCGGTATACAGGTTGTCGCCAGGGCGGTTGTCGGCGTTCCAGTCCGGCGCGGGGTTGCCCGTGGTCCAGTACAGCAGCTTGAGGTCCGGATCGTAGGACCCGGTCAGCCAGGTGGATCCGCCGCCGGTCTGCCAGCCGTTGCCCTTGCCCCACGTGTCGAAGCCGGGCTCGCCGGGCGCCGGAATCGTATAGGTGCGCCACAGGAGCTTCCCGGACTTCGAGTCGTAGGCGTCGACGAAGCCACGGATGCCGGTCTCGGCGCCGGAGACGCCGACGATCACCTTGCCGTCGAGCGCAAGCGGCGCCAGCGTCAGGTAGTACCCCGACTTGTTGTCCTGCACCGTCACGTCCCAGCGCACGCCGCCCGAGCGCGCGTCGAGCGCGATCAAGTGGCCGTTCACGGTGCCGAAGTAGACCGTGTCGTCGAGGATCGCGACGCCGCGATTGACCGGCGGCGACCCGATGACGATGACGTCGGGCGGAATGCTCGGCGTGTAGGTCCACACCGGACGGCCGGAGCGCACGTCGATTGCCGTGACGGTGCTCGGCGGCTCCGTGATGTACATCATGCCGTCGGCGACGAGCGGCGACGTCTCCACCACGCCGGGGCGCATCTGATACGCCCACGCCACCTTGAGGCGCGACACCGTCTGCCGGTTGATCTGATCGAGCGCCGAGTAGCGCTGCGACTTGTAGGACCCGCCGTAGGTGAGCCAGTTCTGTGGTTCGCTCGCCGCGCGGAGCAGCCGCTGATACGGCACCTGCGCGTCGATGAGCGCACCGCTCATCCAGATCGCGGCGCACGCGATGGCGGCTACGACAGCAACGTGGCTGCAGGCCTTCAGGCCTGCAACGCGGCTCTTCATCGGGCACCTCCCAGGCTGGCCAGGTAGGCCACCAGGTCGTCGAGATCCTCGTTCTTGAGGCGATCGCCGAAGGGCGGCATCAGGCTGATCCCGTCTTCCTTCTGAATCGCCTTGGTCTCGCTCTTGCGGAACGAATGCATGCGGCCGCTCTGATCGCGCACCTGCAGCGTGAACACGTCCTCGTTCAGGCGGACGCCGCGCACCACCGAGCCGTCGGCCTTGATCACGCGCACCGGCAGAAACTCGCGATAGCCGCGGGACGGAATGGGCAGCGTGCCGCTCGGGAGCACGGCGCCGGGGTCGACGATCGCCTGCCGCAGGTACGCCGCGCCGCGCAGATAGCCGATGTCGGTCAGCTCCGGACCGAGCACACCGCCCTGGCCGCGCACGATGTGGCAGGTGGCGCAGCCGGATGAGGCGTAGATCTGCGCGCCCTTGGTGGGATTGCCCTTCACGGGCGCCTGAGTGGTGGCGCCGAGCGACCGCACGTAGGCCATGAGCTGCCGCAGTTCGTCGGGCGTCGTGCGCCGCACACGCGGCATGCCGCGATCGGGAATGCCGTCGCTGATCACCACGCGCAGCGCGGCGTCGTCGGGCGCGTTCAGCAGCTTCGGGCGCGTCAGCGGCGGCCCGGCGCCGCCGGTGCCGTTGAAGCCGTGGCAGGTGACGCACAGCCCGCCGAACAACACGCCGCCGGCCTTCACGTCGTCGGCCGAATACGGCCCCTGGGCGCGAGCGGCCGAGGCCGCGAGGAGAAACGCGAGCGTCAATACCGAGATGGAGGCAGTCAAAGCGTGTGTAACATACACCCACCGAACCCCGATGCGCAGGGCCGCGACAGCTGATGCCGTCTCACAGGCCCGCAAGGCGGCAGCCGGGGGCTGGGTGGGTTCGGCGCTCGAGTACTACGACTTCTTCATCTACGCCACCGCGGCGTCGCTGGTCTTTCCGCAGCTCTTCTTTCCATCCACCGATCCGACGGTGGCAATCGTCGCGTCGCTGGCCACCTACGGCGTCGGCTACGTCGCGCGACCCGTGGGCGCGTTGGTGCTCGGGCACTGGGGCGACACACACGGACGCCGGCACGTGCTGGTGTTCTGCATGGTGTTGATGGGTGCATCGACCACGGCGGTCGGCCTGCTGCCCACCTACGAGCAGGTGGGAGCGTTGGCGCCCACGCTGCTCGTGGCCTTGCGCCTGGTTCAGGGTTTTGCCGTCGCCGGCGAGATCTCCGGTTCGAGCTCGATGATTCTTGAACACGCGCCGCCCGGCCGTCGCGGGCTCTATGCCAGCTTCTCGCTGCAGGGCGTGCAGGCCGGACAGATTCTCGCCGCCGCCGTGTTCATCCCGGTGGCGCGGTTCATGCCCCGAGAAGCGTTCCTGTCGTGGGGCTGGCGCGTACCATTCCTCCTGAGCCTGCTGGCGGTGGCGGCCGGTTACGTGATTCGCCGCCGCGTGGCCGAAACGCCCGTCTTTGCGGAGGAGCATGCCCGCGGCACGACCCCGCGGGCGCCGATCGTGCAGGCGCTCACCCAGAGCGGCGCCGACATGGTGCGGGTCGCGTGCATGTCGCTGATGAACGTCATCCCCGTGGTCACCACGATCTTCGGTGCCGCGTATGCGATTCAACCGGCGTACGGCATCGGCCTGGCGGAAGACGTCTACCTGTGGATTCCGGTGCTCGGCAACTGCGCGGCGGTGGCCGTCATCCCGTTCGTCGGATCGCTCTCCGATCGGATCGGACGGCGGCCGCCGATCATCGCCGGGTCGCTCGCGGCCGGATCGCTCGCGGCCGGCTATCTCCACGCGATCAGCGTGCGCAACGTACCGCTCGCGATCGCCCTCTCGATTCTGATGTGGGGTGTGGTGTATCAAGGCTACAACGCGGTGTTTCCGAGCTTCTATCCCGAACTGTTTCCGGCGCGCACGCGCGTGACGGCCATGGCCATCGCGCAAAACGCCGGCACCACCCTCACGGCGATGCTGCCGGCGCTCTTCGCCGCGGTGGCCCCGCCGGGATCGCCCCACGTGCCGCTGACCGTCGGCGGCCTGGCGTTCGCGATCACGGCGATCGCGGCCGTGGCGGCGTGGACGACACGCGAGACGTTCCGCGTGCCGCTCGACGATCTGGGCCGCGCGCGATGACCATCCGCGGCACGACGGCCGTCGTGGCGCACATCGGCTTTCCCACCGACGGCTTCGTCTCGCCGCTGATTTACAACCCGTATTTCGAGCAGGCGGGCATCGACGCCGCCGTCGTGCCGATGGGATGCCGCGCCGACGACTTCCCGGCATTCTTGCGAGCGGTCTTCACCCTGACCAACGTGCGCGGCGCATTGATCACGATGCCGCACAAGGTGACCGCCGCGGCGCTCGTGGACGAACCGTCGGAGGCGGTGCGGCTCGCCGGCTCGTGCAACGCCGTACGGCGCGGGCCGGACGGATGGCTGCAGGGCGATCTCTTCGACGGTGAGGGGTTCGTGCGCGCACTCGAGAGCAAGGGGTGGCAGGTGGAGGGAAGGCGCGCGCTCGTGATCGGCGCCGGCGGGGTGGGATCGGCGATTGCGGCATCGCTGGCGTGGGCCGGTGCGGCGTCGATCGCGTTGACGGACACGCAGCCCTCGGCGGTCCATGGCGTCGCCGAGCGTCTGGCGCGCCACTTCCCCAGTCTCGACCTTCGAACGGACGATGCGGATCCGCGCGACCGGGACATCGTCGTCAACGCCACCCCGATGGGGACACGCGAGGCCGATCCGCTGCCCCTCGATGTGTCGCGTCTGAAGCCGGGCACGATCGTGGGCGACGTCGTCATGACCGCGGGCACCACGCCGCTGATCGCCGCCGCGCGCGCGCACCGGTGTCACGTGCAGCCGGGCGTCGACATGCTGTTCGAGCAGATCCCGCTCTACCTGGCGTTCTTCGGCTTTCCGAGCGCGACGCCGGACGAACTGCGTCGCGTGGCGCGTCTGGGCAGGGCGGTCTAAAGACCGCCCTCTACATCCAATTACTCCGCTGACGAGCGCGGCTGCTGCGCGTCGCGGACCGCCTTGATCGCGAGGCGCTCGTCCTTGCCGGGATCGTTGACGACCTTGGCGCTGCCGGCGCCGAAGACCATCGTGGCGCGCTTTTCCGCATCCCACGGCGTCCACGCCGGCATGCCCTTGTGGTTCGGATTGCCGGTCTTGGCAAACGCCACCCACGCGGCGCTCATCTCGTCGGCAATCTTCTGCGCCGCGGGACTGTTGCCGGTATACACCGCCCCCGCCTCGAGGTTGTCGAAGGCGAACGGAATCTCCATGCAGTGCATCGCCTTCAGGCGCCCGCCGCGCACCGGCGAGTAGTACTCGAAGCGGTACACGTAGACGGGCGCGCCCTTCTGCGCCACCTTGCGCTCGGCCTGCGTCTCGACGCCGCCACGGAAGAACGACGCATCGGTTTCGAGCCGCAGCATCAGATCGATGTTGTCGCGCCCCGGCTGGTTCTTGCGGTAGAGCGCGATCATCCGATCCGCGCCCGCGTCGTCGACCTTCAGCAGGTCCTTGACGCGCGCCCTGAAGGCGGCCTCGTCGAGCGGCTGCAGACGTTCGTCGGGCACGAAGAACGTGATCTCCGTGGCGGTGGTGCCGGTGAGGAACGGCACGCTGGCCGACTGTCCCGGCGCCGTCGGATCGAACGGGTTCGACGGCAGCGAACGGCCGTCCACCACGGGACCGAAGTTGAGGCCGCCGCCTCCGGGCCCCGGCGCCGCCCCGGCGGGAGGACGCATCACTGCGATCAGCTCCTGCATCGGCACGGACTGGAGCTTGTCGAGGTCGGCCGGGGCAATCTTCAGCCGCTGCAGCACCTGCTCGGTGGTGCGCACGGCCTGCGCTTTGGCGGTCGACGTGACCGCGGCGCCGCTCTGGGCGATGGCGCGGTGGAACAGCCCCTTGGCCGACGGCATCGCCATCAGCGTGCTCACCTTCCCGGCGCCGCCGGACTGGCCGAAGATGGTGACGTTGTTCGGGTCGCCGCCGAACTGCGCGATGTTGTCGCGCACCCATTCGAGCGCGGCCACCACGTCGAGGATGCCGGCGTTGCTGGCCTCGGCCCACTTGCCGCCAAACTCGGCGAGGTAGAGGAAGCCGAAGATGTTCAGGCGGTGGTTCACCGAGATGGCCACCGCGTCGTGCTTCCGCGCCAGCTCGCGCCCCGAGTAGATCGTGTAGGCGCCAGAACCGCTGGCAAAGCCGCCGCCGTGCAGCCACAGCATCACCGGACGCTTGCCGCGATCGGCCTTCGGCGTCCACACGTTGAGCATCAGGCAGTCTTCGCTCAGCGCTTCTCGCGGGTCGGTCGACAGCATCTCCGCCGGCTCGCCGCCGAGGATCTGCGGCGAGCGGCCGCCGTACTCGAACGCGTCGCGCACGCCGGTCCACGCCTGCAGCTTCCGGGGCGGCATGAAGCGGTTCGCGCCCGCGGTGGACGCGCCGTACGGGATGCCCTTGAACACCTGCACGCCGTTGTCGACGTAGCCGCGCAGCGCGCCCGACTTCGTCTGCACGGTCGCACCTGGTGTCACCGCGCCGAAGCCAAGACGCGGCAGGGCGAGCCCCGCGCCGACGATCGCGGTCGAAGAGATGAAGGTTCGTCGTCTCATGCGGGTTTGCACGCGATGGGGTGCCACTTGGCACCGTCAGCTTCCTTCTTGAAATTCGAGCTCGTGATGAACGGCTGGCCGAGATACTGCGGATCCTCGACCACCGTCGTCACCACGAACCAGTCGCCGCCCTCGGCATTGCTGATGCGGGTGTAGTACTCGGTGATGACCGCGCTCTGGCTGTAGGGCACGCCGTTGCGCCGCAGCCAGCCGCCCGTGTGGTTCGTGGTGACCACCTTCAGCGATCCCCAGCGGCGCGCGCCGCCCGCGCCGCCGCCGCGCTCGAGGAACGCATCGAAGGCTCCGCCGGATCGCTGCCACTCTGCCACCGACGTCCCCTGCAGCGACCGGCCCGCGGGCGCGCTCACGGGTGCCGCTGCTCCGGGCGGCCCCACCGGCGCAAAGCGCAGGAGCCGCGTCTGCTCGCCGGCGTCGGTTTCGATCTTCAGCGTGTTGTCGTCCTGCCAGCTGATACGCAGCCGGCCCGGCATGCGCATGATGCCGCCGACGCCGTACGCCTGGCACTGCCCGTCCTGCGCTTCGGTCCACTTGTCCAACTCGGCGCGGCCGGCGACCGACAGAGGCACGCTCGTGAAATCGCCCTTCTTGGGCGTCATCATCCGCCACTGCCAGTCCTCGGTGACGACCGACACCCAGTTGCCGGTGAGATCGACCGGCGCCGTCTGACGCGCCGGGCCCACCGGACCGGCCGGGCCGCCGCGGCCGCGGCCGCGCTGCCCTTGCGCGCCGGGCGTCTGTGGTCCCTGTTGATCGGCCACCGCCGGTCCGGGCGCCTGCTGCGCCGCGGGCGTGGTGACGGCAAACGTCAGTCCGCATACCGCGACGGCGAGCGCCGCCTTCAAACCCTGTCCCCCGCTCATTCTCCGCTCCCCTTCTGGTTTTTCGTCGGACCCTTTCCACGCGAGGCCGGCGCCGGCGGCGGATTCAGAGCGACCATCTCCTTGTAGATCGTCTCGATGAACATGCTCGTGGTCCAGAAGCCGGTGTCCGATCCGTAGCGCCCGTCGAAATCGAGCGTCGGCTTCTTGGCCTTCACCTGCTCGAGCGTCATGCCCCGCTTCACGTACTCCTTGATGCGGTCGCGGACGATCGTCGCCATGTCGCGGTACTCGATCACGTCCTGCTCGTCCGACAGGCGCCCGTGACCGGGGATGACCATCGTGCCGCCCTCGTTGACGTTGCTCGGCACGGTGATGTCGAGGATGGCGTTGAGGCCGTCGATGTAGCCGTTCATCGATCCGCCGTTGGCCACGTCGATGAACGGATACATCACCGTCGTGAAGAGATCGCCCGTGGCCACGACGTCGCTCTTGCGGAAGAACACCACGCTGTCGCCGTCGGTGTGCGCCTTCGGCTCGTGGATGATCTGCACCGCTTCGCCGTTGAACAGGAACTCGCGCTTCTTCCCGAAGAAGGTCTCGGTGGGCCACTGCCCGAACGGCACCGCCTGCTGCCCCGCCGCTGGCGGCGCGCTCAACCGGGTGAGCACGTTCTCGTGCGCGATGACCGTCGCCTGGCTCGTGGCACCAGCGCCGAGGTCGCCGACGACGTTGCCGCCGGCGCGGGTGCGTCCGGCCTTCGCGATGGCCTCGTTGCCACCGATGTGGTCGCCGTGCATGTGCGTGCTGACCACGTAGCGGATCGGGCCGGTGCTGATGGCTCGGATCGCGTTGAGGATCTTGGTGCTGAGCGGCGCGAACTGCGTGTCCACCACCAGGATGCCTTCGTCGCCGGTGAACACCGTGGTGTTGCCGCCCGCGCCCACGAGCATGTAGACGTTGTCGCGCACCTTGACGGTGTCGATCACGACCTTGTCGAAGTCCTGCTGCTGCGCGACGGCGCGTCCCGCCACCGCCAGCGCGGCCCCGGTGACAACCGCGGCCGCTACCATGACCCCGCGCGCCGCGCGGGTCCGAAGTCGAATAGCCATGAGTCTCCTAGCGTCCCTGCGGCTGTTGCTGGCCCGGCCCTGTGACCCTGGTCGCACCACGGGTGGGCGGCGGCAGGGGCGCCGGCTTCGGCGCCTGTTTCACCACGTCCTGGAACTCGGGATACATCGTGGCGGCGCCACCGCGCGTGGCGACGTGGGGAATCCCGTGGCGCTGGTCGAATTCGGTTTCGAACGGATGTTCGCCGGGCAGGTAGGCCGGCACGGCGCCTTCCTCGCGCGTGGCGATCTCCACCACCGGATCACACACCCAGAGCCACGTCCCGGCAGGCAGTTCGCGCGGGCTGCGCACGAACTCCGTGCTCTTGACGAGCGGCTCGGTGAGATAGACCGGGTCGAAGAGCATGAAGATCTGCGTGAGCAGGTCGCCGTTGCGCACCCAGTACTCGGTCATGTGCGCCTGGTCGCTCATCGGCAGCCCGTTCCGGCGCACCCAGCCCTGCTTCAGGTGGGTGGTCTCGATCACGAGCATGTCTCCTTCCCAGTGGCCCGTGGAAAAGCCCATCCACGTGTGGGCGGCGTTCGGACCCGGGTGGGGACGGCCGTCCATGTAGATGGTGCGTGTCTGCTCGTAGGTCGAGTGGTAGTGCTTGATGGCCACGACGTCCTGCGTCTTGGGATGCTTCTCTTCCCAGATGCGCAGGTTGGTCGGCCCACGGTAGATGTAGGGCGAGACGTGGACGCGGCACTGCTCCTCGGGGAGCGCGATTCGGCCTGGATCCCAGCTGTCGGCGAACTGGCGCGCGGCGTCGTTGATCGGCAGACCCAGATAGTCTTTAAGCTCAGGCCCTGGAATACGTTCCGGCTGATCCTCTTGATATCGAGGCTGCCAGGTGCCGTCCATGTCCGCCTGCGCAAAGGCGGGGCTGGCGCACACCAGCGCCGCCAGCGCGGCGGCCGCTGGAAGCCCGCAAATTTTTGTCATTTGTGGTTCGTCCCTCGCTGTGGGCTCATGAGCCGGCAATAGACTGCCGTTTGGTCAGGCCCGAAAACCATCGGAAAAGCAACGAATCATCCCTCTAGCCACTAGTGGTTTTCAACCCCCAGAAATGCCGATCCGTTGTTGGTCCAGGGTATAATTCCGCGCTCGACATAACTGAGACATGCGCCCATTCGACATTCCAGACATCAGAGCCCGCGAGCTTCTCACGGTCATCGCCCTCTCGGAATACGGGAGCTTCGTGGCCGCGGCAGCCTATTTGAAGACGTCGCAGCCGGCGCTGACGCGCACGGTGAAGCGCCTCGAGCGCGTACTCGGCGTGACGCTCTTCTTCCGCAATACACGCCGTGTAGAGATTACGGCGGCAGGGCGCGAACTGGTTACCGCGGCCGAGCGCATCCTGGGAGATCTGGAGGTCACGGCTCGGGGACTGAGCGAGGTGCCCAAGGAGCAGCGCGGGCGCATCACCATCTCCACCCACTCGGCCTTTGCCGGCAACGAGCTGCCGCAGCTCGTCCGTAAGTTCCGCGAAAGCCGTCCGGCCATCGAGGTGCGGATTCGCGAGGGGCGCCAGACCGAGATCATCGAGGACGTGCGCAGCGGCCTGTCGGACTTCGGCATCGGCCCCATCGACTCGTTGCCGGACACGCTGACGAGCGAGCTGCTGCTGCGGGAGCCGCTCTACGCCGTCTACCCGACCACTCACCCGTTTGCCACCAAGAAGCGCGGGAAGGTCCGGCTCGAGGATCTGCGGGAGGAGACGCTGATCTCGGGCCCCGTGGACACCATGCTGCGGCGACTGGTCGACGGGGCCGCCTCGAATGCGGGCATCTCGCTCCGTTACGGCGTCACGGTCGAGCGGCTGATGAGCATTCTCGGCCACGTGCGCGCCGGGGTCGGCATCGCGGTGGTGCCCGAAGGGGTCCTGCCGCCGCGCCCCTGGAAGGAATTCGAAGCCACCGCGCTCAGCGAACCGGCGCTGACGCTGGGCTTCGGCCTGATCACGCTGCCGGGCCGCTACCTGACGCCGGCCGCGTCGAGCATGATGGCGCTCGTGCGGGAACGCGCCCGCGCGCTCGCCCACGCCTCCTGATGTAGAGGGCGGTCTTTAGACCGCCCTGTGCCCACGTCTACGGCTGACCCCCAGCCCGGACAGCCCCAACGCCAGGGCTGGCAGCTTTCTCAATCGAATCAACCACTTGCCGTCGCTCCAGGTGTGGCATGTCCGTTGATATTCATGGGGCCAGGAGGCAACCAGACATGCGTGCGTGGATTCTCATCGGCTCTCTTGCGGCAGCGGTTGGCGCGGCGGCCTGCGGCGCTCCGGTCGCCCAGCCGCTCGAAGCGAACGGCGCGATCGCGACCCCGGTGGTGGCGCCCGAGCGCATCGTCTATCAGGACGCGGTGTACGAGCGCGTGTCCCCGGCTCGCCCGGCCGTCGTGCGCACCGAAGCGCCGCCCGCGCGGACGAGCCACGTGGTCGTCGAGCGCAAGGCGAAGCGGTCGTGGCAGAAGCGCGCGGTGGTGATCGGCGGCTCCAGCGGCGCGGGTGCGGGCCTCGGCGCGCTGATTGGCGGCTCGAAGGGTGCGCTCATCGGTGCCGCGATCGGCGGCGGCGCCGGAACGGTCTATGAGTTGAACAAGAAGTAGGGGCGCCTTCAGGCGGCCCGTCAGAAGCCGAGCCCGGCCAGGGCCGCGGCAACAGTCGCCGGCGCGACACCCAGCTTGGGCGCGCCGGCGATTGCGTCTTCAAGCTCGACGCCGTACCAGTTCCTCTTTCCTGCCTCACACAAGCCAGCAACGTTGACGGGCTCGACGGCTTCGCAAACGCGAGCGGCCAACGGGCGAACGCCGCATGCTGGCGACAGCGAGCGCACCGCTTCAGCGAAACCGGCATCGCCCGCGCGGAGGAATCCCGCGGCGGCGAGTTCGGGAGCGACACGGCGCGCCATCTCGGCGTAGCTGGCCGCGGCGAAATAGAACATCGAGTAATTCACGAAGTCGTCGAACCGCGGAAAGCCGGCGTAGCACCCGGCCACGAAGCGCGCGGTGTGGTCCGCCTCGTCGAGCGTCGTGGCGCTATAGGCCTCCAGCGAGGGCAGGCCTGACGGCCTGCAGCCACGAGCGTCCTCGAAAAACGCTCCCGACTCGAGGAGGACGGCGAGCCGCTCGATGCCGAGGAGGGTGAGCGGAAACCCGGTCGAGAACAGCGGATCGACGAACGCGGCCGCCGACGGCAGCATCGCCCAGCGCGGCCCCGCGGCTGCAGCCGCCCGGTAGCTGAGACGCGGCATCCAGTCGAACTGGCGTGTCGGGCGCGCGCCGGCAAACTGCGCACGCACCGTCGGCAACCGATCGAGCAGCCGGTGCCACGCGGGCTCGCCCTCGGCCAGACGCAGCTCCTGGGCGAGCGCATCCACCACGGCCACGCCCGCGCTCGTCACCCCGTTGCCGAAGCGCAGTACCCACATCCACCCGCCGTCGAACACGTGATGCAGCGCGGCGTCGTCCACGGGATAAGGCGGCGCATCGCCCGGCAGTCCGGCGCCCGCATACTCGGGCATCTCATCGCACCGCGCCACGCCGGTGAAGTGCGAGAAGAGCGCCTGCGTGCCCGGATAGCGATCGAACGGGACCGATTCGATTCCGAGCGCGCGGCTCAGGAAGCCGCGCGGTCCGGTCGCGTCCACGACGCCGCGGGCGGCGACGCGGAACGGCGCACCCTGTCGTCGTCCGGTCAGCACGGGAAGACCGCCGGCGGTCCACTCGACGGCGTCGAGCTCGGCCTCGTCGGCGTACTCGGCGCCCGCGGCGACCGCTTCCCGCATCAGGAAGGCATCCACGTCGGCGCGCAGCCAGTGGGTGTCCGACACCTCGTCGTTCGGGCTCGCCGCCACCAGCAATTGGTTGGAGCGGTCCGGCGCGACGCAAAACGGGCGGCCGTCCTCGTGCTTGAAGTACGTGAACCCTCGCTTCAAGCCGCAACCCACCTCGGGATACGCGCGCTGCCACGCGCCGAAGGCGGCGAGCGGCTTGAGCCGCGGCAGGCCGTAGCGATCGGCGAGCTGCTCGATGAGAATGCCCGCCAGCGGAGACGACGACTCGCCGATGGCGAATCGCGGGTGGCGGCCGCGCTCGAGGAGCGCGACGCGCAGCCCCAGCCGCCGCGCAATCATCGCCAGAATCGAGCCGCCGAAGCCGGACCCGACGATGGCGAGGTCAACGTCCATTGCAGGCACAGGCGACGGGCTCGGGCGCGCGCTGTTCGCGGTTCATGTGCGCGAGGCGCGCCGCCCGCGCCGGCGAGCAGTGGCAGTCGAACAGACGCTCGACGTCCCAGAGATCGGCGAGGACGCGCATCTTCGTACGTAGAGGCGAACCTTCAGGTTCGCCTGACAGCGCTTCCTGCACCACCCATTCGAGATCGCGCAGGCCGAGTCGCGGCCGTTGCTCCACCGGCAGGGCGTCGAGGGCGCCGTTGCCGCCGCGGGTGGGAATCACCACGCACACCGACGCCCCGAGGCCACCGGCGGTCCGCACCGAGCTCAAGGCCCATTCGGCCGCTTCGTGATGCGGCACGAACGGGGGATCGAGCAGGACGAACACGCGCAACGCGATGTCCTGCCCCTTCAGGAACGCCGCCGCTTCGGCAAAGTCGTCGAGCGTCATGCGCTTGTTGAGCGCGGCCAGCGCCTCCTGGTGCGCGGTCTCGAGCCCGATCGCCACTTCGAGACGCCCACCGACGAGATCGCGAAACCGGCGGCAGGCCTCGCCATAGGGGCCGCGTAGAAATGCCGGATGCGACTCGACGACGACGCGATCGAACCCCGCGACGGCCGCGGCAATTTCGTCGTAGTCCTCGACCGGGATCGCCTGCGGGTCGAAGAAGCTCCCGGCGTTATACAGCTTGATCTGGCGAGCCGGCGGCAGTGTGGCGAGCGCCTCGCGAATCTGCTGGACGATTGCCCCCCGCGGCACCGGCGCATCGAGCGTGTTGACCCACAGGTCGCACATCACGCAGCGGAACGGGCACTCGCGATTGGTCAGGAAGATGACGGCGGTCGGCGCGAGGTGGCCGGACTCGTCCCGCTCTTCTTCCCACACGGCGGCGTAGGCGCGATGGGGATCGAGCGCAGCCTTGGGGCCGCGAAGGTCGAGCACGAGCCGGTCGTCGTTCAGCGTACGGGCACACTCATTTCGTTGCCGGAGCGGCGCGTGTTGGCGTCGGTGTCGGCGTCGCGCAGCCGTTCCCGCCACATCTCGTTGAACACTCGCTGGCACCAGGCCTTCGTGACCCGGGCGCGCGGCGTGGCCTGGGTTCCATCCTGGAAGCGGCGCTTGGGGCGCACCGGCATGTCCGCGCCGGTCACCGCCTTCACACCCGCCGCCACGACGTCCTGCTTGAGCGTCATCAGACGTTCGGCCGACCCGGCCAGTACCGGCTCGAACGGAATCGAGACCGCCGACGCAATTGCTGGGCGGCTCGCATAGGGCGAGCAGGCGACGAACCCGTAGCGGGCCGCGGGCGCAAACGTCCGCACGTAGCCGCGCGAGAGGCCGCCCGAGTACACGAGGCTGTGCTTGATGGCGTCGATGCCCCAGCCTTCCTGATAGAGCAGCGGATTCCGCAGGATGCTCGAGAGCGTGAGGTCGGAATCCTCGAGCGGATACGCCTTGAGGTTCTCGTCGCCGCCGTCGCCGTCCACCAGATAGCGCAACGATGGATAGCGCTCGCGGATGCCGCGCAGCAGGCACAGCGCCGCGGCCGCGCACTCCACATCGAGCGGGTGGTAGTCCTCGATCGTGGCGATGGCGTCGTGCAGGTCGTAGCCGCTCTCGGGTACCGCGACGCGTTCCCACG
>Ga0207648_10001162_pt1 | contig 29501 bp, 10 predicted proteins | sample KBSMisM32_FD_184310 | JGI IMG/M metagenome (GOLD analysis project Ga0207648, IMG submission 184310) | Miscanthus rhizosphere microbial communities from Kellogg Biological Station, Michigan, USA - KBS Miscanthus M3-2 (SPAdes) (version 2) | ecosystem: Host-associated > Plants > Roots >... | reverse complement strand
GGGGACGGCGGCGGCGGTGGAGGCGGTGACGTCCCGGCGGGCGGGGGCGGGGATCGGGAGCCAGGGGCTGCGGGTGTCGCACGCGTTTCACTCGGGGCTGATGGCGCCGATGCAGGCGGCGTTCGGGGCGGCGGTGGGGGGCGTGGCGTGGGGGGCGCCGGGGGTGCCGTGGGTGTCGACGGTGACGGGGCAGGTGCTGCGGGCGGGGGAGGTGGGGGCGGAGTACTGGGTGCGGCAGGTGCGGGAGCCGGTCCAGTTCGCCGCGGCGATGGAAACCGTTCAGCGCCAGCTCGGTGAAGGGCTGTGGCTCGAGCTCGGGCCGCATCCGGTGCTGACCGGACTCGGCCGGCCCTGGCTCGCCCACGGTGAATGGGTGCCGACGCTCCGCCGGGGTCACGACGACTGGCAGGCGATGCTGGCCGCGGTCGCCACGCTGTGGACGCACGGCGTGAGCCTCGACCGGCGCGGTGGCGAGCCGACGCGCGCGCGCCGCGTGGTGGGAGGCCTGCCGACCTACCCGTTCGAGCGTGAGCGCCACTGGGTGGAGCCGCCGCCTCGGCCCCAGGCCGACGACGCGACCCCGGCGGGCGCGCATCCGCTCCTCGGCCGGCGCCTTCGCTCGGCCGCGCCGACGCCCCAGTTCGAAGCACGGCTGTCCGCGAACGCGCCCGCGTTCCTGGCCGACCACCGCGTCCACGGCCTGGCGATCATGCCGTCGCCGGCCCAGATCGAGATGGCGGCCGCGGCCGCGGCGGAAGTGCTCGAGGACGAGCGGCCGGTGCTGAGCGATTTTGCGATCGAGCAGCCCCTGGTGCTGCCGGGCGACGAAAGGCTGGTCGTACAGACCGTGGTGACGCCTGCGGAGAGTGGCCGCGTCACCATCGAGATCGCAAGCCTCGAGGACGAGAAGGCCGCGCGCTGGCGCGTCCACGCACGCGCTACCGCGCACCGTCGTCTCGATGGCGACCCGGCGGCGGGTGTGCCCGCCGACCTGTCCGCGATCAGGCTCCGCTGCCGGGAGGAGATCGTCGCGGCCGACTACTACGCGATGCTGCGTGCCCGCGGCCTCGACTTCGGTCCGCGCTTCCGCGGGATCGGCCGGCTCTGGCGCGGCGAGCGCGAATCGCTCGGCGAGATCGTGGTGCCCGATGCGCTGCCGGCCGAGTACGGCCCCTACCGTGTGCATCCCGCGGTTCTCGACGCGTGCCTTCAGGTGCTGGGCGGGGCCTGGCCCGCTACCGACGAGGAGACCTACCTGCTCGTCGGCGCGGAGCGGATCATCCTGCCCGCCGCCGGGGGCGCCGCCGTCCCACGCTTCAGCCACGCGATTCTCCGGGACGGCGGCGCGAGCGCCGAGGTGGTGATCGGCGACGTGGAGGTGCTGGACGAGCAGGGGCGGCTCATCGCGCGCGTCGAGGGCGTGGGCCTGCGCCGGGCCCGGCCCGAGTCCCTGGCGCGCCATCGGGCAACCGTGCCGGGCGACTGGATCTACCGCGTGGCGTGGGCGCCGGCCGGGTCCGTGACGATCGCGCCGCCCGCCGACCTCGTCGATGGGCTCGATCCGCAGGTCGAGACGATCGCGGCCACCGAGGGCCTGGCGATGTACAACGAGCTCTTGCCCGCCCTCGAATCACTGAGCTTCCAGTACGTTCTCCGCGCGCTCGGCGAGCTCGGGTGGGCGCCGGCCCCGGGCGAGCGGGTGGAAGCGGCGACCCTGGCCGACGCCCTCGGCGTTGAGGTCAAGCATCGTCGGCTCTTCGCCCGGCTGCTCGAGATCCTGGGGGAAGAGGGCCTGCTTCGACGCGAGGGTCCGGCCTGGGAAGTGGTGAAGCCGCTGCCCTCTGCTGACGCCGACGCCCTCGAGCGGACGCTTCCCACGCGATTCCCGAAGGGGGCCGCGGAGGTCAGGGTCACCATCGACTGCGGCCGGGCGCTGGGTTCGGTGCTGCGCGGCGCGACCGACCCGCTCGATCTGCTCTTCTCGCCCGCGGCGCTCGCGAACACCGAGTCTCTCTACACCGCCTCGCCCGCGGCGCGCACCTACAACGCGCTCGTCGCGCGGGCGGTGGTGGCGGCGATGGCCCCCGGGGCCGGCGGACGCCGCGTGCGGATCCTCGAGATCGGAGCGGGGACCGGCGGCACCACGCGCGCGATCCTGCCGCTCCTGCCGCCCGACCGGGTCGAGTACACCTTCACCGACGTCTCGCCCACTCTCGTCGCGCGTGCGTCCGAGCGGTGGGGCGGGCCCAACCGCACGTTCCTCACCCTCGACATCGAGCGCGACCCGGCCACGCAGGGACTGGCCGAGGAGCGCTTCGACATCGTGGTGGCCGCGAACGTGCTCCACGCCACGCGTGACCTCCGGCAGACCCTGGCCCACGTGCGTCGCCTGGTCGCGCCCGGCGGAATCGTGATCCTCCTCGAGGGCACCGCGCGGTACCGCTGGGTCGATCTCACCTTCGGCCTGACGGACGGCTGGTGGCGCTTCACCGACTTCGAGCTCCGTCCCCAGCACCCGCTGCTTGGCGTCCCGGAATGGCTCGACCTGCTGGCCGCGTCGGGCTTCGGCGATCCGCATCGCGTCCCCGCGCTCGCGTCGAGTCGTGCCCTCGCGAGCCAGACCGTTCTCGTCGCGCGGGCGGAGGTGGAGGCCACGGCGCCCGCGGTCGCGCGCGGCGACTGGGTGATGTTGGCCGATCGCGTGGGGATCGGCGCGGCGGTGGCGGCGCGGCTCGGCGCCCAGGGCGGGCAGGTCACGCTCGTCGAGCCGGGCGGAGACGCGGGAGCCGCGATCGAGCGCGCGAGGCGCTCTGGACGCCCGCTTCAGGGCGTCGTGGACCTGCGGGCCGTCGACGTGACGCCGCGCTCCGCCGAGGCGGCCGCCCAGGCCACCGCGTCGGCCACGCGGGCGCTCGCGGTGGTGCGCCGGCTCGCCGGCTTCGAGGGCGCGCCGCGGCTCTGGCTCGTCACGCGCGGCGCCCAGCCGGTCGTGGAGCGCGTCGCCACGGTGCCGGCGCAGGCGCCGGTGTGGGGGCTCGGTCGCGTGGTCGCGCTGGAGCACCCGGAGCGCTGGGGTGGCCTGATCGATCTCGATCCGGCGGAAGGACCGGACGAGGCGGCGGCGCACGTGGTCGCCCAGCTCCTCGCGGGTGACGACGAGGACCAGGTCGCGTTTCGCGATGGGACCCGTCACGTGCCGCGGCTGGTTCGCGCGCCGAGCATCGCGGAGGGAGCGATCACGGTGCGAGCCGACGGCGCCTACCTCGTCACCGGCGGGCTCGGGGGCCTCGGGCTGCAGGTGGCGCGCTGGCTCGTCGAGCAGGGGGCGCGCCACCTGGTGCTGCTGGGGCGCCGCGGTCTACCTCCCCGCGAGACGTGGACGGCCGCGCAGCCGGGTGAGGAGCTGGCCCGGCAGGTGACGATGATCTCGCAAATGGAGGTGGCCGGGGCCCGGGTCGACGTGGTCAGCGCCGACGCCGCCGACCGGGACGCGATGGCCGCGCTGCTGGCGTCGTTCGGCGCGGCGCGGCCGCCGCTCCGGGGTATCGTCCACGCGGCGGCCCAGATGCGCGCGGAGCCGCTCGACGAGATGACGGACGAAGCCCTCGCGGAGGTGTTCGCGGCCAAGGTGACGGGCGCGTGGCTCCTGCACGAGCTGAGCCGTGAGCTCCCGCTCGATTTCTTCGTGCTCTTCTCCTCGACGACCGCCCTGATCGGATCGGCCCGCCTCGGTCATTACGCGGCCGCCAACCAGTTCCTCGACGCGCTGGCCCACCACCGCCGGCAGGCGGGACTGCCGGCGCTCAGCGTGAACTGGGGGACGTGGGACGAGATGCGCGCGGTCTCGGAAGCCGGCCGCCGGAGCTTCGCCCAGGCGGGCCTGCTCCCGATGCGGACCGCGGACGCGCTCGCGGCGCTGGGTCGGCTGGCGGGCGGGCCCGCGGTCCAGGCGGTCGTGGCCTCGGTCGACTGGGATGCGCTGGTGGCGCTGTACGAGGCCAAGCGGTCGCGACCGTTCCTCGCCGAGCTGCGAGCGCGCCCGAGCGGCGCTCCGGCCGTCGCGGCCCGGTCCCACGCGGTCGATCTTGCGGCGCGTCTCGAAGCGGTGCCCACGGAGGCGCGCCACGATCTCCTGGTCGCGCACGTTCGTGGTGAAGCCGCAGTGGTCCTGGGCCTGGCCGAGAGCCGCATCGATCCCGAGCAGGGACTCTTCGACATGGGCATGGACTCGCTGATGGCGGTCGACCTCAAGGCCCGGCTCGAGGCCGCGGTCGGCCACCGGCTGCCCTCGACGCTCACCTTCAACTATCCGACGGTGACCGCCCTGGCCGCCTACCTGGCCGATGAGATGCTGGGCGGGCGGACGGCGTCCGCGGCGCCCACGGCCCCGCCCGCCCCCGTACCCGCGGCGGAAGCCGGATCGCGGGACGATCTCTCCGAGGACGAGCTCGCGGCGCTGCTGGCCGACAAGCTCGGACGGGTGCGATGAGCGCCACCCCGCCCCCGAGCGATCGCCGCGCCCTGCTCAGGGAAGCGCTGGAGGCGGTCGAGCAGATGCAGGCCAAGCTCGACGCCGAGCGCCGGCGCGGCTCGGAGCCGATCGCGATCGTCGGGATGGCCTGTCGCTTCCCCGGCGCGGTCACCACGCCGGAAGCCTACTGGGCGCTCCTGAGTCACGGCGTGGACGCGGTCAGCGAGGTGCCCGCGGAGCGCTGGGACGAGGCGACGCGCGCCCGGCTCGCGCGCGGGGTCGACGGCAAGCCGCTCGTGCACTACGGCGGGTTTCTCACGGACATCGATCGATTCGACCCGAAGTTCTTCGGCATCTCGCCCCGCGAGGCCATGACGATGGACCCGCAGCAGCGTCTCGTGCTCGAGGTCGCGTGGGAGGCGCTCGAGCGGGCGGGGCAGGCGCCGGACCGGCTCGCCGGGAGCGCCACCGGCGTCTTTCTCGGCATCACCACCGGCGACTACGCGGACCTGGTGAAGGCGGCGGGGCCGGAGGCGCTCGACGTCTACATGGCGACCGGGAACGCCCACAACGCGGCCGCCGGCCGTGTGTCCTACGTGCTGGGTCTCAACGGCCCCTCGATGGCCGTCGACACCGCCTGCTCGTCGTCGCTGGTCGCGGTGCACCTGGCTTGCCAGAGCCTGCGCACGGGCGAGAGCCGGCTCGCCCTCGCCGGGGGCGTCAACGTCATCCTGACTCCCGATCCCTTCGTGATCTTCTCCCGCTGGGGCATGATGGCGCCGGACGGCCGCTGCAAGACGTTCGACGGGCGGGCCGACGGCTTCGTGCGCTCCGAGGGCTGCGGGATCGTGGCCCTCAAGCGCCTCTCGGAGGCGCAGGCCGACGGGGACGAGATCCTCGCGGTCATTCGCGGCTCCGCCGTCAATCAGGACGGCGCGAGCAGCGGCCTCACCGTGCCCAATGGCCTGGCCCAGCAGGCGGTGGTCCGACAGGCCCTGCGAGTGGCCGGCGTCGAGCCGAACGATGTGTCGTATGTTGAGGCGCACGGCACCGGCACCGCGCTGGGCGATCCCATCGAGCTCGAGGCGCTGGACGCCGTCCTCGGGACGGCGCGTCCGCCGGACCGGCCGCTCGTGCTCGGCTCGGTGAAGACGAACCTCGGCCATCTCGAATCGGCCTCGGGGGTGGCGGGGCTCATGAAGGTGGTGCTGGCGCTGCGTCACGGTGTCATCCCGCCGCATCTCCACTTCACCAGCCTGACGCCGCGGGTGTCGCTGCGTGGGCCCACACCGGTGGTGCCGACCTCCGCGCTGCCGTGGCCCGCCGTCGAGGGCCCGCGCCTCGCGGGCGTGAGCGCGTTCGGCTTCAGCGGGACCAACGCGCACGTCGTTCTCGAGGCCGCGCCGCCGAGCTCGCCGGTGACACCGCGCCCGAGCGAGCGCCCGGTGCACGTGCTCGCCCTCTCCGCGCGGTCCGAGCCGGCGCTGGACGATCTGGCGCGCCGCTATGCCGAGCGGCTCGGGAGCCTGAGCGGCGAGGGCCTCGCCGACGTGTGCTTCTCGGCGGGAGTGGGACGCGCCCACATGCCGCACCGCCTGGCCGTTCCGGCCGCCGGCGCCGAGCAGGCGATCGCCGCCCTGCGCGCCGCGCGCGCGAAGCCGGTGCGGCGGCGTTCGGCCGATGCGGCCCGCCCGCGAGTGGCCTTCCTCTTCTCCGGGCAGGGCAGTCAGTATGCCGGCATGGGGCGGCAGCTCTACGAGGCCTGCGCGCCTTTCCGGCGGGCGCTCGACCGCTGCGCCGAGCTGCTCGATGGCGTTCTCGATCGGCCACTGCTCGAAGTGCTCTATCCCGGCGAGGGTCGGCCCTCTCCGATCGACCAGACCGCCTACACGCAGCCCGCGCTCTTTGCGCTCGAGTACGCGCTGGCCGAGACGTGGCGGGCGTGGGGCGTCGTTCCGAGCGCGGTCCTGGGGCACAGCGTTGGCGAATACGTCGCCGCGTGCGTGGCCGGCGTCTGGCGGCTCGAGGATGCGCTCGCGCTGATCGCCATCCGCGGTCGCCTCATGCAGGCCCTGCCCGCCGGCGGAGCGATGGCCGCGGTCTTCGCGAGCGAGGGGAGGGTGGCGGACGCGGTGCGCGGCTCGAGCGGGCTCGCCATCGCGGCGGTCAACGCGCCGGACAACGTGGTGGTCTCCGGCGTGTCGGCCGAGCTCGAAGCCCTGATCGCCCGGCTCGGGAGCGACGGCATCGAGGCGCGTCGCCTGGCCGTCTCGCACGCGTTCCATTCGCCGCTGATGGACCCGATCCTCGACGAGTTCACCGCGGCGGTCGCGCGCTGCGATCGCGCCGCGCCGCGAATCGGGCTCGTCTCCAACCTGACCGGTCGGCTCGCCTCCGCCCGGGAGCTGGGGAGCCCGGAGTACTGGCGCCGCCACCTGCGCGAGCCGGTGCGATTCGCGGCCGGGCTCGAGACGCTCCGCGAGCAGGGCATCGACGCCTTCGTCGAGATCGGCCCGTCACCCGCCCTGCTGGGCATCGGCCGGCGCGTTCTTGGGGACGCCGCCGGCGCGTGGATGGCCTCGCTGCGGCCGGGCCGGGGTGACTGGGAGCAGATGCTGGAAGGCCTGGCCGCGCTCTACACCGCCGGGGTCGACGTCGACTGGGCGGCCTTCGACCAGCCCTACCGTCGGCGCCGCGTGTCGGTGCCCACCTATCCGTTCCAGCGGGAGCGATACTGGGTCGAAGCGCGCCCGGCCCCTCCGGCCCCAGCGAGCGACCGGCCGGCGGCCGGCCACCCGCTGCTCGGCCGCCGCGTGGAGCTGGCCGGTGTCGCCGGCACTCGCGTCTGGGAGCAGGTCGTGTCGCTCACCGCGCTGCCGTTCGTCGCCGATCACCGGGTCGAGGGCCGCGTGATCGTGCCCGCCACCGCGTATCTCGAGATGATGCTGTCGGCGGGCGCCCAGAGCCTCGGCGACGGGCCGCTGAGACTCAGCGAGATCCAGCTCGAGAAGCCGGTCTTCCTCGAGCCCGAGACCGCCTATCGGTTGCAGCTCAGCCTCGCGCATCGGTCCGACGACGCGGCGGTCGTGCGGATCCACGGCCGTCAGGCGTCGGCGACGGGCACGGACTGGGTCCTCCACGTCAGCGGGGCCGTGTCGCGCGATCGCACGGCCGCGCCGGTGGCCGGGGTCGACGTGGATGCCATTCGCCGCCGGTGCGGGGCGAGCGTGTCGGGCGCGGAATTCTACGAGCGGCTCGCCGAGCGCGGGAACGAATGGGGGCCCGCGTTCCGGGGCGTCACGCGGCTCTGGCAGGGCGCCGGCGAGGCGCTGAGCGAGATCGGGGTGCCGTCGGGAATCGCCTCCGAGCTCGGATCGTACCTGATCCATCCCGCGGTCGCCGACGCGAGCGGACACGTGCTCGCCGCGACCATCCCGCTGCAGAAGTCAGACGGCGAGAAGGGCGGGGCCTTCGTCGGGGGCGGGATCGACCGGATCACGCTCCACCGCCGGCCGGTGGCGGGCCCATTGCTCGCGTACGCGGTGAGGCGGCCGGCCCCAGACGGTCCGCCCAACATCCTGTCGGGTGACGTGACTCTGATGGACGAGGTGGGTGTCGTCGCGGAGCTGACCGGTGCGCGCCTGTGGTATCTCGACGATGGGGCCGGGGCGACGCCGGCCGGTCGTGGCGACGACTGGTTGTGCGCGGTGGAGTGGCGCTCCACGCCTCGTCTCGCGGCGCCGGCGGAGCCCTCGGCCCGTCTGCGATGCCTCATCCTGGCCGACCGCCAGGGCGTGGGCGACGCCCTCGCGGACGGCCTCGAGGCCGCGGGCCACGATCCGCTCATCGTCCACGCCGGGCCTCACGCCGCCGACCTGGCCGCTGTCGTGGACGCCTGGCTCGCCGACTCGGACGGCCCCGCGCGGGTGATCCACCTGTGGAGCCTCGACGGACCTTCCAGCGCCGACACCACCGCCGACGGCCTGGCGATGGCCTGGAGCGTCGGGCCCGCAAGCGTGCTCCGGCTCACCCAGGCGCTGGCCCGGCCCGGCCGCCCGGCGCCGCGGCTCTGGCTCGTGACCCGCGGGGCGCAGCCGGCGGGCCCGGAGGGTGACGTGAGCGCGGTGGCGCCGGCGCCACTCTGGGGCTTCGGGCGGGCCCTCGCGACCGAGCACCCCGAGCTCTGGGGCGGCCTCGTCGATCTCGATCCCGGCGCGGCGGTCGAGGAATCCGTCGCCGCCCTTCTCGCGGACGTGACCCAGCCCGACGGCGAGGACCAGCTCGCTTACCGGCTGGGCGTGCGCTACGCGGCGCGCCTGGTCCGCGATCCGGAGGCCGCGTCGGATGTGCCCGTCGGCGCCTGCCGCGCGGACGCGACCTACCTGGTCACCGGGGGCCTCGGCGGACTCGGTCTGCTGGTGGCGGGCAAGCTGGCGGAGCTGGGAGCGCGGCGACTCGTGCTCATCGGCCGCTCCGCGATCCCCGCCCGCCACACGTGGAGCACGCTCCCCGCGGGAAGCCGCTGGGCGCGGATCGCGGCCGAGGTCGAGCGCCTGGAGGGATCGGGTGTCGCGGTGCGGCTCGAGGCGCTCGACGTCGCGGACGAGCCGGGACTCCGGGGTCTGCTGGCGCGCCTCGACCGGGAGGGCTGGCCCGCGGTGCGCGGGGTGGTCCACGCGGCCGGGATGGTGCGCTACGCTTCCATCTTGGACTCCACCGAGGAAGAGCTCGACACGGTCGCGCACGCGAAGGTCGTGGGCGCGTGGCGACTGCACATGGTGCTCGAGAAGGCGCCGCTCGATTTCTTCGTCCTCTTCTCGTCGGCCTCGGCGGTGCTGGCCTCTCCGATGGTGGCCGCCTACGCGGGAGCCAACGCGTTCCTCGACGCCCTCGCGCATCACCGGCGGGCTCGTGGCCTGCCCGCGCTCAGCATCGACTGGGGGCTCTGGGGCGGCGTGGGCATGGCGGAGGGGCTCGGCGCCGCGGACCTCGCCACGCTCGTCGCGCGCGGGATGGGCACCATCGACGTGCCGCGCGGGTTCGATCTCTTCGCACGGCTTCTCGGGAGCGGACGGGCCCAGGTCGCGGTCCTGCCGGTGAACTGGCGTCGCTGGCGCGAGCTGTATCCCGCGTTCACCGCGTCGCGGTTCCTGGAAGGCGTGGTCCCACCGGAGGGAGGCTCGCGCGTGGACGCGTCCGGTTCGCCGGCGCACCGGGCGACCCTCCTGGCGGCATCGCCCGAGGAGCGGGTCACCCGGCTGCGGGACTACTTGCTGGGACGGGTCGCGGACGTGCTGCGGATCACGGTCACCGAGCTCGACCCCGCCGAGCCGCTCGGCACTCTCGGCCTCGATTCGCTGATGGCGCTCGAGCTGCGGAGCCGGGTGGAAGCGGACACCGGCATCTCGGTCCCCATGGTGCGCTTGCTCCAGGGGCCCTCGGTCGATGCGCTGGCCGCCGAGCTGGCGGGCCGCACCGGCGACACGCCGCCGGGCGCCTCGGCCCGGCCGGACCGCGCCGCCGCGGAGGGCGACGAGTCCAATCTCCTCGCCCATGTGGTCGCGCAGCGACCGGCAGGTGCGGACTCGCCGCATCCGCTCTCGTACGGGCAGCAGGCGCTCTGGTTCCTCCACCACCTCGCGCCCGAGAGCGACGCGTACAACGTGCTGTTCACGGCTCGGATCCGGCAGACCGTCGACCTGGATCGCCTGCAGGGGGCCCTCACCGCGCTCACCACGCGCCACCCGATGCTGCGGACGACCTTCGCCCTCGGCCCGGCCGGACCGGTGCAGCAGGCCGGGCCGCCCGACGTCACGATCGAGCGCGAGAACGTGGCGGGCCTCGACGCGATCCAGCTCCGGGAGCGGGTGACCGCGTTCGCCCGACGGCCCCTCGACCTGGCCCGCGGGCCGGTGATGCGGGTGACCCTGTTCAGCCAGGCGCCCGACGCGCACGTCCTGCTGATCTCGGTGCACCACATCGCGACCGACGCGTGGTCCTTCGAGATCCTGCTCGGCGAGCTGCGGGAGCTGCTCGCGGCCGCGGCCGAGGGCCGGCCCGCCCGTCTGGCGCCCACGTCGGTCGAATACATCGACTTTGCCCGGTGGCAGACGGAGCGGGTGGGGGGAGCCGCGGGACGCCGTGAGCGCGCGTACTGGGAGACGAAGCTCGCCGGCGAGCTGCCGGTGCTGCGGTTGCCGTTCGCATCCACCCGGGGCGAGCGGCCCGCGTCGCGCGGGGCCGCGCAGGAGTTCGTGATCGAGGCCGATCTGGCCGGCCGGCTCCGGCAGGTCGCCCGGGGCGCCGGCGCCACGCTCTACATGCTCCTGCTGAGCGCGTATGCCCTGCTGCTGCGGCGGGTCGGTGGCCAGGACGAGGTGATCGTCGGCTCCCCCGTCTCGGGCCGCCAGCGCCGGGAGTTCGCGCCGGTGATCGGTTACTTCGTCAACATGGTGCCGATGCGCCTCCGCGCGCGCGGGGCCGACCACTTCGCGGCGCTGCTGGACCACACCCGGACCGAGGCGCTCGAGGCATTCGACCACCAGGACTATCCGTTCGCCCTCATGGTGAAGGAGCTGACGGGCTCGCGCGACGCGAGCCGCACCCCCGTGTTCCAGGCCGTCTTCAACTTCATCCGCTCGGAGGATTCCGGAGCCCTCGCGCAGTTCTTCGTCGCGGACGGAACGTCGGGCCGGCTCGATCTCGGCGGGCTCGTGCTGGAGCCGTACCCGGTGCCGCAACAGGAAGGTCAGTTCGAGCTGGTCCTCGAGATGACCGAGTCGGCGGGGACGCTGCACGGGCGCTTCAAGTGCGACACGGAGGTCTTCGCCCCCGAGACCGTGCGACGTCTCGCCCGCGGCTTCACCGGCCTGCTGCAGGCGATCGCCGGGCGGCCCGACGCGACGATCGCCGAGCTGGCGGCCGCGATCGAGGCGGTGGCCGGGCCCGCCGGGGTGGATCGCGAGGAGATCGATCTATGAGCGCCGGCTCGGGGACGTGGCTCGTACGGATGAAGCCCCGGCCCGCCGCCCGGCTGCGGCTCCTCTGTGTTCCCTACGCGGGGGTGGGGCCCTCGGCCTACCGGCGGTGGAGTGACGCACTGCCCCCGGATATAGAGGTGGGGGCCGTCCACCTCCCGGGTCGGGAAGCCCGGCTCCGGGAGCCCGCCCTGACCCGCCTCGAGCCCCTGATCGACGTGACCGCGGAGGGCCTCAGGCCCTTTCTGGATCGACCGTTTGCGCTGTTCGGACACAGCATGGGGGCGCTGGTGGCCTTCGAGCTGGCCCGACGGTTCCGGGTGGAGGGGTGGGGCGAGCCGACCCACCTCTTCGTCTCCGGGCGCCGGGCGCCTCACCTCCCCCCGCGCCACCCGGAGATCGCCCACCTGCCGGACGCCGAGTTCGTAGAAGAAATTCGCCGCCGTTACAATGGAATTCCGGACGAAGTGCTGCGGCATCCGGACCTCCTCGCGCTCCTGCTGCCGGGACTCAGGGCCGATCTCACGCTGATCGAGGCCTATGTCCATCGGCCGGACCGCGCGCTCCGGTGCCCGGTCTCGGTCTGCGGAGGTATCACGGATCCGGAGGCGACCCAGGCCGACCTGGCCGGCTGGCGCGAGCACACCGAGGGTGCGTTCTCGCTGCAGATGTTTCCGGGAGGGCATTTCTTCGTGCAGTCGGCACATGAGGAGCTGATGCAGAGCGTGCGAGCCGCGCTGGCGGTCGACGCGGTCCAGGTTCCGGGCGGCAGAGCGTGAGCACCGTGATCGCGGAGTGGCCGGCGGTGTCCCGAATCATCGCGCCCGCTCCGGGAGAAGTGCGGATCTGGACCGCTGATCTCGAGCCGGGGGCCTCCGTCATCGACCGGCTCGTGCCTCTGCTCAGCGCGGACGAGCGGGAGCGAGCGGCGCGGTTCCACTTCCGGCGGGACGCGATGCGATGGATCGCGGCCCGCTCCGCGCTCCGCGAGATCCTGGGCGGATGCCTCGACGCCGATCCGCGGGCGCTGGTCTTCGCCTACGGCGACAAGGGCAAGCCGGCGCTGGCAGAGCCGGCGGGCGAGTGGGACCTGCAGTTCAGCCTCGCGCATTCGGCGCACCTCGCGGTGTACGCGGTGACCGTCGGCTGCCCGGTCGGTGTCGACCTGGAGCGGATGCGCCCGCTGCCGGACATGGATCGAATCGCGGAGCGGACCTTCTCGCGGCAGGAGTGCGCCGCGCTGCGGGCGCTGCCGGCGACGTTGCGGCCGTCCGGCTTCTTCAATTGCTGGACGAGGAAGGAGGCCTATATCAAGGCGGTCGGTCTCGGGCTGTCCTATCCGCTCGAGCGCTTCACGGTGTCGCTTGCTCCCGGCGCTCCGGCGCGGCTCGAGACGGTGGAGGCCGAGCCCGGTCACGTGGAAGGGTGGACGATGGCCGCCCTCGCGCCCCGCTCCGGATTCGTGGGCGCGGTCGTGGTCGGCGCGCGTCCGGTCGACGTCGTGTGCGAGCGGTGGGGAGAGGACCGGCGATGACGGCGGCGGAGCTCGTCGCCCACCTGCGCGCGCTCGACGTGCGCCTCTCGGTGGACGGCGACCGGCTGCGGTGCAGCGCGCCCAAGGGCGTCCTGACCGAGGAGCTCCGGGATCAGCTCGCTACCCGCAAGGTCGAGCTCCTCGGGTGGCTGCGAGAGCACGCCGAGCGCGACCGGCTGGAAGCGAACACGGACCGGGAGCCCGCCTCGTTCCCGCAGCAGCGCCTCTGGTTCATGGACCAGCTGAGTCCCGGCGGGTTCGCCTACAACATCACCGGCGGCCTCCGGCTCCGGGGCGTCCTGAACGTCGAGGCGCTCGAGCGGAGCCTCGGAGAGCTGGTGCGCCGCCACGAGCCGTTGCGCACCGTCTTCGCCGCGACCGACGGGCAGCCGGTGCAGATCGTCCGGGAGGCCGGCGCCTTCCATCTGCCGGTCCGGGAGCTGGAGTCGAAGGGGCCCGCGCCTCGCGAAGCGGAGGCCGGGCGGCTGATGGTCGACGAGGGCCGCCGCCCGTTCGATTTGAAGACCGGCCCCCTGTTCCGCGCCCAGCTGCTGCGGCTCGCCCCCGAGGAGCACGTGCTCCAGCTCACGGTTCACCACATCGTGGCGGATGGGTGGTCCCTCGGAGTCCTCTCGAAGGACTTGACCGATCTCTACGCCGCCGCGGTGGGAGCGTCTCCCGAGATCGGGCCGCCGCCCGCCCGCTACACCGACCTCATGCGCCGGCAACGGCAGCGCCTGACCGGGACGACGTACGACGCGCAGGCCGCGTACTGGCGCGACCGATTCACCCCGCCGCCGCCGGTGCTGGAGCTGCCCGGCGATCACCCCCGCCCCACGATCCAGACCTTCGACGGCGGGATCGAGGCCTTCGTGCTGCCGTCCGCGCTGGCGGGCGCGCTGCACCGACTCGGACGCGAACAGGGCGTCACGCTCTTCATGATACTGCTCGCCGCGCTCGACGTGCTGCTCCACCGTTACACCGGGCTCGACGACATCGCCGTCGGCACGCCGATCGCCAACCGCACCGACGTCGAAGCCGAGAAGGTCGTCGGCCTCTTCGCGAACACCCTCGTGCTTCGCGCCGACCTGAGCGGCGACCCCACCGTGCGCGAGCTGCTCCGCCGGGTGCGCGACGTCGCGCTCGGCGCCTACGCGGCCCAGGAGTTTCCCTTCGAGCGGCTGGTGGAGATGGTGCAGCCGGTGCGGGACATGAGCCACTCGCCGCTCTTCCAGGTGATGCTCATCCTCCAGAACGCGCCCTTCGAGGCGATCGAGCTCGCCGGCCTGACGCTCAGCTACCTCGAGATCCGTACCGGCAGCGCGAAGACCGACCTGACCCTCGAGGTCTGGGAGAAGCCGGAAGGCCTGCAGGTGTTCGTGGAGTACAACACCGATCTCTTCGAGGCCGAGACCGTCCGGCGCCTCGGCGAACATCTTCAGCGCGTGCTGACCGCCTTCGCGGCCGATCCCGAGCAGCGCGTGTCGCGGGTGCCGCTCCTGGGCGAGACCGAGTGGCGCCGGGTGACCGTCGAGTGGAACGACACCGCGACGCCCCTGGCCGAGGGCCCCGTGACGCGCCTGCTGGAGGCGGAAGCGGTCCGGGCGCCGGAGGCGATCGCGGCCCGCTTCCACGAGCACCGCCTCACCTACCGGGATCTCAACCGGCGCGCCAATCGTCTCGCGCGCCACCTGCGGCGGCATGGGGTCGGGGCCGACGTGCTGGTCGGGGTGTTCGTGGAGCGCTCTCTCGAGATGCTGGTCGCGGTGCTGGCGGTCATGAAGGCGGGCGGAGCCTACGTCCCGCTCGACCCCGCCTACCCGCCGGACCGGCTCGAGTTCATGCTGCAGGACGGACAGATCGGCCTCGTGATCACTCAGGAATCGCTGCGCGATCGGCTCGCGATGCCCGCCGAGGCTCGCGCCGTGTGCCTCGATCGCGACGCCGCCCTCGTGGCCCAGGAGGTGGAGGACGACCTCTCGACCGCGCCGGCGGCTCACGACCTCGCGTACGTCATCTACACGTCGGGCTCGACCGGGCGGCCGAAGGGTGTGCAGATCGAGCATCGGTCCCTCGTCAACGTCCTGTCCGCGTTCCGGGAGATGCTCGACGCGGGTCCCCGCGACGTGCTCGTCGCGGTCACCACGCTCTCCTTCGACATCGCGGGGCTCGAGCTCATGCTGCCGCTCGTCGCCGGCGCTCAGGTGGTGATCGCGGATCGGGAAACCGCCGCCGACCCGGCCAAGCTGATGGGACTCTTCGCGGACGCGACCCTGGTCCAGGCGACGCCGGCCACCTGGCGCATGCTGCTGGAGGGGGGCTGGCAGCGCGCGGAGGGGCTGCGCGTCCTCTGCGGCGGGGAGGCGCTGCCGGTGGATCTCGCCGCGCGCCTCGTCGCCACCGGAGCGGCGGTGTGGAACGTCTACGGGCCGACCGAGACCACGATCTGGTCCACCGCCCACCGGCTCGACGGGGCGCGGGGCTCCGTCCCGATCGGGCGGCCGATCGCCAACACCCGGCTCTACGTGCTGGACGCGACCGGTGAGCCGGTGCCGGTGGGGGTGCCCGGCGAGCTGTTCATCGGCGGCGCGGGAGTGGCGCGCGGCTACCTCCGCCGGCCGGAGCTGACCGCGGAGCGATTCCTCGCGGATCGGTTCGCGCCGGCTCCGGGGGCCCGGCTCTATCGTACCGGCGACGTGGTCCGCTACCGGGCGGACGGCACGCTCGAGTTCCTCGGGCGGGCCGACCACCAGGTGAAGGTCCGGGGTTTCCGCATCGAGCTCGGCGAGATCGAATCGGTGCTGGCGGGGCACCCGTCGGTGGCGGAGGCGGTGGTGGTCGCGCGAGAGGATCGTCCGGGCGACCGGAGCCTCGCGGGCTACCTGCGGGCGGCCGGGGCCGCGCCCACGGGGGCCGAGCTGCGTGCGTTCCTCAAGGAACGCCTGCCCGACTACATGGTGCCCGGCACGTTCACGGTGCTCGACGCGTTTCCCTTGACCCCGAACGGCAAGGTCGACCGTCGCCGGCTGCCCGCTCCCGAGGGGCGCCGCGCCGCCGCGCGCGCCGCGTTCCTGGCCCCCCGCGACGGGATCGAGCGGGCCATCGCCGGCGTCTGGCGCGACGTGCTTCGCCTGGACGACGTCGGCGTCGACGACAACTTCTTCGATCTGGGCGGGCACTCGCTCTTGCTCGTCCAGGTGCAGGCGAAGCTTCGGGACGTGCTCGAGCGGGAGATCGCGATCGTGGAGATGTTCCAGTACCCGACGATCCGGGCGATGGCCACCCACCTCGCGCGCTCCACCGCGGGAGCGCCGGCCCGATGAGCGCGAAGACCGCCCCGGTGGAGCCCATCGCGATCGTGGGCATGGCCGGCCGCTTCCCGGGCGCGGCCGACCTGCGCCAGCACTGGGACAACCTCCGTCGCGGCGTGGAGGCGATCACGTTCTTCAGCGACGAGGAGCTCACCGCCGCGGGGGTGGATCCGGGGCTGCTGGGCAATCCCCGCTACGTGCGAGCGCGGGGCGTGCTGCAGGACGCCGAGCTCTTCGACGCGGTCTTCTTCGGCCTGAGCCCCCGGGAAGCCGAGATCATGGACCCGCAGCACCGGGTGTTCCTCGAGACGGCCTGGCAGGCGCTCGAAAGCGCGGGGTACGCGCCGGGAGCGGTCGCGCGGAACGTCGGCGTCTACGCGGGGGCCAGCCTCAACAGCTATCTCATCGCCAGCCTCCTCACCAACCCCGACGTCATGATGGCCGCGGGCGGCTACCAGGCGATGCTCGCCAACGACAAGGACTTCCTGGCCACCCGCGTGTGCTACAAGCTGAACCTCCGCGGTCCGGGCGTGACGATCCAGACCGCGTGCTCGACCTCGCTGGTGGCGGTCCAGATGGCGTGCCAGGCCCTCCTGGCGCGAGAGTGCGACATGGCGCTGGCGGGGGGCGTGTCGATCAACGTGCCGCGGGTGACCGGCTACCTCTACGAGCCCGGCATGATCCTCTCGCCCGACGGGCACTGCCGCGCCTTCGACGCGGAGGCCCAGGGGACGGTGGCGGGAGAAGGGGTGGGCGTGGTCGTGCTCAAGCGACTGCGCGAGGCGCTCGCCGACCGCGATCACATCCACGCGGTGATCCGCGGGGCGGCGATCAACAACGACGGCTCGCTCAAGGTCGGCTACACCGCGCCGAGCGTGGACGGTCAGGCCGCGGTCATCGCGCGCGCCCACGCGATGGCGGGCGTCGACCCCTCGACGATCACCTACGTCGAGGCGCACGGCACCGGGACCGAGCTGGGCGATCCGATCGAGGTCGCGGCCCTCACCAAGGCTTTCCGCGCCGCCACCGATCGCCGCGGCTTCTGCGCCCTCGGCTCCGTGAAGAGCAACATCGGCCACCTGGACGCGGCCGCCGGCGTGGCCGGTCTCATCAAGGCGGTGCTGGCGCTCGAGCATCGCGCCCTGCCCCCGAGCCTGCACGTCTCGTCACCGAATCCTCGCATCGACTTCGAGAGCACCCCCTTCCGGGTCAACACCGCCCTGACCGAGTGGGCGGCGTCCCCCGACGGCCCGCGCCGGGCGGGAGTGAGCTCCTTCGGAATCGGCGGCACCAACGCCCACGTGGTGCTCGAGGAGGCACCGGCGCCGGCGTCGGCCGGGCCCTCGCGTCCGGTCCAGGTATTTACCCTCTCCGCCAAGAGCGCCGAGGCGCTGGATCGGACGGGGGCCGTCCTGGCCGCGCACCTGGACGAGTCGGAGGGGCCGGCGGCCGACGTCGCGTACACCCTCCACCACGGGCGCGCCACGTTTCCGCACCGGCGGATCGTGGTGGCGGAGAGCGGGGCCGAGGCGGCGCGCGCGCTCCACGAGGGCGACCCCCGCCGCGTGCTGAGCCGTCTCGAGGCGGGGAAGGATCGCCCGGTCGTCTTCCTGTTCTCGGGCCAGGGCTCGCAGTACGTGGGGATGGGCCGCGGGTTGTACGAGTCGGAGCCGGTCTTCCGCGACACCGTAGACCGGTGCGCGGCGGCGCTCGCCCCGCGACTCGGGATGGATCTGCGCGACGTGCTCTACCCGCCGCCCGACGGCGTGGAGACGGCGCGCGCGCGCCTGGCCACGACCGCGCTCACCCAGCCCGCGCTGTTCGTGGTCGAGTATGCGCTGGCCACGCTGTATCTCGAGTGGGGCATCACGCCGCAGGCGATGCTGGGCCACAGCATCGGCGAGTACGTGGCGGCCTGCCTCGCCGGGGTGATAAGCCTGCCCGACGCGCTCGCGCTCGTGGCCGAGCGTGGACGGTTGATGGAGGTCCCGGGCGGGGCAATGCTCGCGGTGCCGCTGCCGGAGCAGGAGGCGCGGGCCCTGCTGCCGCCCTCGCTCTCGATCGCGGCGATAAACGGACCGGCGCTCTGCGCGGTCTCCGGTCCGGCGGCCGACGTGGCCGCGCTCGAGGCGAGCCTGACCGGTCGGGGAATCCGCGCCCACGCCATCCACGCGGCCTCCGCCTTCCACTCCGCGATGATGGAGCCGATCCTGGACGCGTTCCGGGCCGCGATCGGCCGGGTGAGCCTCTCGGCGCCCTCGATTCCCTATGCGTCGAACGTGACCGGCGCCGAGATGACCGAGAAGGACGCGACCGACCCCGCCTACTGGGTGCGGCATCTGCGACACACTGTCCGCTTCTGGGACGGGTTGCAGGCGGTGACCGGGGAGCAGTCGCCGGTGCTGCTCGAGGTCGGGCCCGGCCGCACGCTGGCCTCGCTGGCTCGCCCGGCCTCGACGGCGGCGCGCCCGCTCGAGATCCTCTCGTCGATCCGGCATCCTCAGGATGATCTCGACGACGCGACGGTGCTCCAGACCACGCTCGGGCGGCTCTGGCTGGCCGGCGTGCCGATCGACTGGACCGGCTACCACGGGTGGGAGACGCGGCGCCGGGTCCCGCTTCCGACCTATCCGTTCGAGCGGCAGCGTCACTGGATCGTGTCCGGCACCGCGGCGGCCGCGTCGAAGGCGGAGCGAACGCCGACCCTCGGCAAGCGCTCCGACGTCGCGAGCTGGTTCTACGTGCCGTCGTGGCGCCGCGCGGTGGCTCCGCGGCCGGCCGCGGCGGGTGCCGAGGCGGGCTGGCTCGTGTTCGCGGACGACGTGGGGCTCGCCAGCGCGGTGGCGGGACGGCTGCGAAAGGCCGGCGCCGATGTCACCACGGTGGTGGCGGGCGAGAAGTTCTCGCGCCTCGAGGGCGGCGACTTCACGCTCGGGTCGGATGGGCGGCGCGACTACGACCGGCTCGTCGCCGAGCTCACGCGGGGCCGCGCCTTTCCCTCGCGGGTTCTCCACCTGGGGTCGGTGGTCGCGGAGGGGGAGCCGTCCGCCGAGCGCCCGGATGAGGCGGCGCGGGGATTCTACAGTCTCCTGTTCCTGGCCCAGGCCCTCGCGGACGCGTCGGTGCGCGCGCCGATCGCGCTGGGCGTGGTCGTGAACCGGCTGCACGACGTCACCGGCGACGCGGTCATCCGACCGGAGCGCGCGACCGTGCTCGGTCCCGCGAGGGTGATCCCGCAGGAGTACGCCAACATCCGCTGCCGGGTGATCGACGTGACGCTCCCGGAGGACGGACGGGCGGCCGAGGCGCTCGCGGCACAGCTGATCGCGGAGCTGGACGAGCCGGATGACGCGCCGGTCGTCGCGTACCGCGGCGCCCATCGCTGGCTGCAGACCTTCGCGTCGGCCCCGCTCGCCGTGGCACCCGTCGGGGCCACGCTACGGCCACACGGCGTCTACGTGATCACCGGCGGGCTCGGCGGCCTCGGGCTGGTGATCGCGCGACACCTCGCCGAGACGATGCAGGCGCGGCTCGTGCTGATCGGGCGCAGCGCGCTGCCGCCGCGCGAGGCGTGGGGGCCGTGGCTCGAGTCGCACCCGGACGACGACGCGACGGCGGCGCGGATCCGCGCGGTCCAGGCGATCGAGACGGCGGGTGGCGAGGTCCTTGCCCTGAGCGCCGACGTGGCGGATCGCCCCGGGCTCGCCCGGGCGCTGGACGAGGCGCGGCGCCGGTTCGGGCAGATCCACGGGGTCGTGCACGCGGCCGGCACCGCGGGCGGCGGGATCATCGCGCTCAAGACCACCGAGATCGCCGACCGGGTGCTCGAGTCCAAGGTCCAGGGCACGCTCGCGCTGTGGGATCTGCTGGGAGACCAGGAGCTGGATTTCCTCTTCCTGTGCTCGTCGATCACCGCGGTGGTGGGAGGGCCCGGCCAGGTGGACTACTGCGGGGCCAACGCCTTCCTCGACGCCTTCGCGCGCAGCCGGGCCACCAGCGGCGCGGGGCCCCGGGTCATCTCGGTGAACTGGGACGCGTGGCAGGAGGTCGGCATGGCCGCGAGCACGGTGGTGCCCGCGGCGCTGGCCGGGCGGCGCGCGCGCGACCTCGCCGAGGCGATCCGGCCCGCCGAGGGCGTCGACGTCTTCCGCCGGGTGCTCGCCGGTCCGCTCTCCGAGGTGATCGTGTCCACCCGCGACCTGCCCGGCCTGGTCGCGCTCGCCCGCAAGGTCGCGGAGCCGCCCGCGGAAGCCTCCATCGTGGAGACCGTGGCCGCCGCGGCGCCGGCATCGAGTGGACGGGCCGGCCTGCCGACGCCCTTCGTGGCTCCCTCCACCGACCTCGAGCGCACCATCGCCGAGGTATGGCAGGAGCTGCTCGGCATCGAGCCGATCGGGCTCCAGGACGATTTCTTCGAGGCGGGCGGGCACTCGCTCCTCGCCACCCAGGTGATGTCCAGACTTCACCAGCGCCTCGGCGTGGACGTGCCGCTGCGCACCCTCTTCGAGGCCAGGACCATCGCGGTGTTCGCGGAGCGGGTGGCGGAGCTCTCGCACGGGGCGAGCGAGGATCGAGAGGAGATCGAGCTGTGACCCCCGCGGCCGATCTGCTCGCGCGCCTCCGAGCGCTCGACGTGAAGGTCACCGTGGACGGCGGCGGCGCTCTGCGTGCCAGCGCGCCGAAGGGGGTCCTCACCCCAGCCCTCCAGGCGGAGTTGACGCGTCTCAAGCCGGAGGTGATCGAGCTCCTCAAGAGCGCGGGCGGAGCGGCCGGATCACGGCCCACCCGGATGACCCGGACCGGCGACGTGCCGCTCTCGTTCGTCCAGCAGCGGCTCTGGTTCCTCGACCAGCTCGATCCCGAGACGTCGACGTACACGATCGCGGTGCGCCAGCGGCTGCGCGGCCCGATCGACGAAGCCGCCCTGGCGCGCACCCTCACCGAGCTCGTGCGGCGCCACGAGTCGCTGCGAACGACGTTCGTGACCCGCAACGGTGAGCCGCATCAGCACGTCATGCCGGCGGGGCCGGTAACACCCAGGACGATCGACCTGGAGCACGTGGCGGCCGGTGACCGGGAGGCCGCCGTCGAGGCTCACGTGCAGACCGAGGTCCAGCAACCGTTCGACCTGGCCCGGGGCCCGCTCTTCCGTCCCCTCCTCCTCCGGCTGGCCCCGGACGAGCACGAGCTCGTCATCTCGATCCACCACATCGTGGCCGACGGCTGGTCGCTGGGCCTGATCACCCGGGAGCTCGAGATCCTGTATCAGGCGTACATGACGGGGGGCTCGTCTCCGCTCCCCGAAGTACCGCTGCAGTACGCGGACTTCGCGATCTGGCAGCGCCAGTGGCTCGCCGACCATGTCCTGGAGGCGCAGAGCGCCTACTGGCGCGCCCAGCTGGCCGCCCTGCCGGCGCCGCTCGAGATCCCGACCGATCTCCCGCGCCCCCGCCAGTCGAGCTCCGCGGGCGCGTCGCTGGAGTTCGAGCTGCCGGCGCCCATCGCCGAATCGCTCCGCGAGCTGGGCCGGAACGCGGGGGCGACCCTCTTCATGACCCTCCTGGCCGGGTTCAAGGCCCTGCTCGCGCGCTATACCGGAGAAGAGGATGTCGTGATCGGCACCCCCATCGCGAGTCGGAACCACCTGGAGCTGGAGTCGATCGTCGGCTTCTTCGCCAACACCCTGGTGCTTCGGACCGACCTCTCGGGGGACCCGACGTTCCGGCAGCTGCTCGGGCGGGTGCGGGAGACGAGCCTCGGCGCCTACGCCCACCAGGACATGCCCTTCGAGAAGCTCGTGGAGGAGCTCCGCCCGGATCGCCGGCTGGGCCGGAACCCGCTCTTTCAGATCAGCTTCGCCTCCCAGAACTCGGGCACCGGCCCCGGCTTCAACTTCGTCACGGTCGCGTCTCCGTTCGATCTGACCCTGTTCGTCCGGGGCGGGAGCGCGGGGCCGGTGAGCGCAACGATCGAGTACCGTCGGGACCTCTTCCGGCCGGAGACGATCGCCCAGCTGGCTCGCCACTACCGGACCCTGCTGGAGGGGGCGGTCGCAGATCCCGACCGTCCACTGTCCAGATTGCCGTTGCTGAGCGAGGACGAGGCGCGCCGGATGCTCGTGGAGTGGAACGCCACCGCCACCGACGATCCGATCGATCGCTCGATTCCGGAGCTGTTCGAGAGTCAGGCCACCGCCACCCCGAGCGCGGTGGCGGTCGTGTTCCACGGGGTGTCGGTGACGTATGGCGAGCTGAACCGACGGGTCAACCGGCTGGCCCAGTATCTGAGGCGCCACGGCGTCGGCCCCGACGTCCTCGTGGGCATCTACCACGAGCGCTCGGTGGAGATGCTGGTGGCGGTCCTGGCGGTTATGAAGGCGGGTGGCGCCTACGTGCCGCTCGATCCCGCCTATCCCGCCGAGCGGATCGAGTTCATGATTCAGGACGCGAGCATCCCCATCGTCGTGACGCGGAAGGCGCTCCTGGGCCGGATAGCGGTGCGCGAAGACGTGCGGATGCTGTGCGTCGACCGCGAGGCGATCGCCATCGCGGCGGAATCGGACACCCCGCCCGCGGCCGTGGCGGCCGACCTCGCCTACGTGATCTACACGTCGGGCTCGACGGGACGCCCCAAGGGCGTTCAGATCTCGCATCGTTCGCTCGCCAACGTGGTCGCCGCGTTTCGAGCGACCCTCGCGGTCCGCCCCCGGGACGTCCTCGTCTCGGTCACCACCCTGTCGTTCGACATCGCGGCGCTCGAGCTCTTTCTCCCTCTGGTGACCGGCGCGCGGCTCGTGATCGCGAAGCAAGAGGTGGCCGCGGACCCGGTGGCGCTCCGAGCGCTCATCGCCGAGTCGCGCGCCACCATCGTGCAGGCGACCCCCACGACGTGGCGAATGATGGTGGAAGCCGGACCCTGGCGGGCCGAGCGACTCCGCATCCTCTGCGGCGGCGAGGCCTTGCCGACCGAGCTCGCCAGGCTGCTGCTGGCGACGGGGGCGTCGGTCTGGAACGTGTACGGACCGACCGAGACCACGATCTGGTCCACCCTCCACGTGGTCGAGGAGACGGAGCGAGCGGTCCCGATCGGCCGGCCGATCGCGAACACCGAGACGTACGTGCTCGGCCGCCACGGAGAACCGTTGCCGATCGGCCTTCCCGGCGAGCTGCACATCGGCGGGGTCGGTGTCGCCCGCGGCTACCTGAACCGACCGGAGCTGACCGCGGAGCGATTCGTGCCCGACCCCTTCTCGGGTCGGCCCGGCGCGCGTCTCTACCGGACGGGAGATCTCGCCCGCTACCGGGAGGATGGAACGCTGGAGTTCGTGGGTCGGGTCGACTACCAGGTGAAGGTCCGCGGCTTTCGGATCGAGCCGGGCGAGATCGAAAGCCGGCTGGCGACGCATCCGGCGGTCGCGGAGGCGGTCGTCGTGGTGCGCGAGGATCATCTGGGCGAGCGCGGCCTCGCGGCCTACGTGAGGCCCAACGGCTCCTCGCCGCCTCTGGCCGACGATCTGCGCGCGTTTCTCAAGGAGCGGCTCCCGGCGCATATGGTTCCGTCGACCTTCACCGTGATCGACGCATTCCCGCTGACCCCGAACGGCAAGGTCGATCGCGGCGGGCTGCCGGCGCCGTACGACCGGAGAGCGCCGGCGACTTCGGTCGCGCCCCGGGACGAGGTGGAGCAGCGTCTGGTCCGGATCTGGGAGGACATCCTGGGAGTCGAGGGGATCGGCACGCGCGATAGCTTCTTCGACCTCGGGGGCCACTCGATGCTCGCGGTGCGCTTGTTCGCGCGGATGGAGGAATCCCTCCAGGTTCGACTCCCGCTCGCGACGCTGTTCGAGGCGCCCACCATCGAGGCGCTGGCGAAGCTGATCCGCGACCGAGCGGGCTCGGCGCCCTCGCGCTCCCTGGTCCCCATCCAGCGCGCGGGAAGCCGAACGCCGGTGTTCGCGGTTCCGGGGGTCGGGGGCAACGTCCTCTGCTACTACGATCTCGCGAGCCGGCTGTCATCCGATCAGCCGTTCTACGGGTTGCAATCGCGCGGCCTCGACGGGTTGGAGAAGCCGCTCACCCACGTCGAGGACATCGCGGCCGCGTTCCTGGCCGAGATTCGCGAGGTGCAGCCCCGCGGACCCTACACCCTCATCGGCACCTGTATGGGCGGAGTGGTGGTGTACGAGATGGCCCAGCAGCTCCATCGGGTCGGCGAGGAGGTGGGGCTGCTGGTACTGCTGGAGACCTGGCAGCCCCGTGGCCCCTCGGGCCAGATACTCCGACGGAACAGCAGCGGGCGAGAGGTCCGAGACCTGATCGCGAGCCGACTGCGGCTGTACCTCAAGGAAGCTCGGAGCCGCAGCGGCCGGGAGCGCCTCAAGTATCTGTTCGAGCGAATCAAGGTGGTCGCGGAGATGGCGGCCCGACGAGATCTGTTCCGCGGAGACCGCCGCGAGTTCGATCAGCACATCGTCACGAACGCGAACCTCCGGGCATTCCATCGGTACAAGGCCCGGGCCTATTCGGGGCGTGCGGTGCTGTTCCTGGCGGAAGCGCGCGAGGTGCCGTCCGAGGACGATCCCCGGCTGGCCTGGCGTCGGCTGCTCGCGGGCGGCGCCGAGATCTACACGGTGCCGGGGCACGACTCCGGTTCCATGCTCGACGAGCCTCACGTCCGGGCCCTCGCCGAACAGCTCAAGGTGTGCATCGAGCTGGCGCCGAGCCGCGCGACCGCGGCGGAGTGAGGGTGAACCCCTTTCCGATCTTGCCGCCGCGGGCGTGGCTCGTCTCGGCGCTCGCGGTGGTGGCGGGACTCCTCGGGGGAGCGCTCAGCGCGGGCCTCATCGCACTGATCAACACCGCGCTCGCGAATCCCGGCCCTCCTCGCCCCCTCCTCGTCGTCGGCTTCTTCGGGCTCGTGATCGGTAGAACCGTCGCGAACGGGGTGGCCCGCCTCCTCCTCAATTACTTCACCCAGCGCGCGCTCCTGGATCTGAGCCGGAATCTGAGTCGGCGCGTGCTCGCGACCCCGTTGTGGCAGCTGGAACGGGTGGGAATCCCCCGGGTTCTCGGGATGCTGACCCACGACATCCCGGTCATCGGATGGGCCGCCCAGATCGTCCCCACCTTCGCCATGAACGTGGCGATCATCGTCGGGTGCGCGATCTACCTCGGATGGCTGTCGTGGCTGTCCCTGGTCGGGCTGGCGTCGTTCGTCGTGGTGGGGGCGCTCGGCTACCACCTGTTGCTCAGACGGGCCTACCGGTATCTGGAGCGGGCCCGCGAGACCCGCGATCTCCTGTTCCGACACTACCGCGCGCTGACCGAGGGCATGAAGGAGCTGAAGCTCCACGCCGCTCGTCGCGAGGCCTTTCTCACCGACCGGATCGGGACCGCCGCCGAGACGCTTCGACGCGACGCTCTCGTGGGAGTCTGTCACCACGTGGTGGCGGACACCTGGAACCAGCTGCTCTTCTACGGACTGCTCGGCGGCATGCTGTTCGTGGCTCCCACCCTGCAAGACGTCAGCGCGAGGACGGTCACCGGCTACATCGTGGCCTTGCTCTACGTGATGAGCCCGATATGGGGCGTCATGGAGGCGTCGTCCACGTTCGCCCAGGCCCGGATCTCACTGAAGAAGGTGAACGAGATCGGCGTCTCGCTGTGGGAGCGCGACGCCGAATCCGGCGCGGCGGAGGGGCACGCCGTCGACGCGGACTGGCAGCGACTCGAGCTGGACGGGGTGACCTTCGCCTATCCGTTCGACAGCGAGGGGCGGCGATTCGTCCTGGGCCCGCTCGACCTCGAGCTGCGGCGCGGAGAGCTCGTCTTCGTGATCGGAGGGAACGGGAGCGGGAAGTCGACGCTCATGAAGGTCCTGACCGGGCTGTACGGCCAGGAGCAGGGGACGATCCGGCTGGACGGGGTGGCGGTGACGGAGCGTAATCGAGAGTGGTACCGTCGCCATTTCTCCGCCGTGTTCACCGATTTCTACCTGTTCGACAGCCTGCTCGGCATGGATGAATCCGACCTCGACAAGCGGGCGACTCGTGGTCTCGAAGAGCTCGAGCTGGACGACAAGGTGCAGGTCTCGGACGGGGTGTTCTCGACGACGGCCCTGTCGCAAGGGCAACGGAAGCGTCTGGCGCTCCTGACCGCATTCCTCGAGGATCGGCCGATCTACGTTCTCGATGAGTGGGCCGCGGACCAGGATCCGCACTACCGGGAGATCTTCTACCGGCACCTGCTGCCCGACCTCAAGGCCCGCGGCAAGGCGATCGTCGTGATCAGCCACGACGACCGGTACTACCACCTCGGGGATCGAATCGTGAAGCTGGAGGACGGCAAGCTCGTGCCGAGCCCGAGGGTGGCCGCGGGCTAGCCGCTCCCCTTCGCGGCCGCCGCCGCCGGATGCCCCCCCGAGCTCCCGTTGTCGGGCGTCGCGCACGCGTCCACCGAGCTCCGGTGGATCGACAGGTCGGTGATGGTCGGGTGCTCGCCGCAGAGCGGGCACTTGGGATCCCGCCGCAGCTTCACCTCGCGGAACCGCATGCCGAGCGCGTCGTAGGTGAGGAGACGCCCGATCAGCGGATCGCCGAGGCCGAGCAGCAGCTTGATGGCCTCGGTGGCCTGCACCACGCCGATGATGCCTGGGAGCACGCCCAGGACGCCGGCCTCGCTTCAGCTGGGGACGAGGCCCGGCGGTGGCGGCGTGGGGTAGAGGCAGCGATAGCACGGGCCCTGGTTCGGGGCGAGCACGGTGGCCATGCCCTCGAACTGGAAGATCGAGCCGTGCACGTTGGTCTTGCCCGCGAGGTAGCACGCGTCGTTGACCAGGTAGCGCGTGTCGAAGTTGTCCGAGCCGTCGACCACCAGGTCGTAGTCCTTGATGATGTCCATCACGTTGTCGACGTCGATGCGGGTGGGCAGCGGGATCACGTTCACGTCCGGGTTGAGCGCCCGGATCATCTCGGTGCCCGACTCCACCTTGGGACGGCCCACGTTGGCGGTGGTGTGGAGGATCTGGCGCTGGAGGTTCGAGACGTCCACCACGTCGCCGTCCATGAGGCCGAGGGTGCCCACCCCGGCGGCGGCCAGGTACATCGCGGTCGGCGAGCCGAGCCCGCCCGCGCCGATCAGCAGCACCTTCGAGCGCAGGAGCTTGCGCTGGCCCTTCTCGCCCACCTGGCTCAGCAGGAAATGCCGGCTGTAGCGCTGGATCTGCTCCGCCTGCAGCGGGCGGTCCTTCACCACCGGCAGGCCGGACTGGGCCCACTTCTGGAAACCGCCCTGGAGGTTGGTGACGTTCTCGTAGCCCAGGTCCTTGAGAGCCTTGGCCGCGAGCATCGAGCGCAGGCCGCTCTGGCAGTACAGCACGATGGGCGTCGACGGCTCGGCGGCCGCGCCGCCGATGCGGAACTCGAGAAAGCCCCGGCTGATGTTGGTGGCGGGCTCGATGAAGCCGTCGCGGTACTCGTCGGGATCGCGCACGTCGATGAGGACGAGGGGCTCGCCCGCGTCGATCCGCTTCTTGACCTCGGCCGGGCCCTGCTCGGGCACCACGGTCCGGGCCTGCGCCAGCATCTCCTTCAGCGTTTTCATGCGCTGCTCCTTGGCCGAAGCCTATACTATCGCCAAAGCTCCTGCAAATTCAGTGGGTTCATATTACCACCAATTCCGGTCGGATCCAGCAAGGCCACGCTCCGGGGCGCGGCGCACAGGGCAAGACTGCTATAATCAGCCTCCAAATGAAAGCGCCAATCGAGGCCAGCGGAAAGACGAGGCCCTGAGCATGACCGGACCAGACCCCATCGAGCTCACCGATCTCGCCAAGCGGTCCATGGCGCTTCAGGACTACGGGCGGGCGCCCCAGATCGACGGGGTCGCGCTGGTGGACATCAAGCGCTTCACCGACGACGGCGGCTCCTTCCAGGAGCTCGTCCGCCTCGACGCCGGGATCGCGGCGGCCATGCCCGGCTTCCAGTGCCGGCAGGTGAACTACAGCGAGATGGATCCGGGAGTCATCAAGGCCTTCCACATCCACCGCCGGCAGACCGACGTGTGGTTCGTGCCGCCCGGCGACAAGATGCTGGTCGTCCTCCTCGACGTGCGGGCCAAGTCGAAGACCCCGAACGTCCAGATGCGGCTGGTCCTCGGCGACGGGCACTCGCGCCTGCTGCGGATCCCGCCCGGAGTCGCCCACGGGGTGAAGAACCTCACGCCGAACCGCGGCCGCATCATCTACCTGGTCGATTTCCAGTTCTCCCCCGATCCGGACGTGACGGAGGAAGGGCGTCTGCCCTGGGACTTCGCGGGAGCCCACGTCTGGGACGTGACCCGCGGCTAGCGGGATGAAGATCCTCGTCACCGGCGGCGCCGGATTCATCGGCTCCAACTTCGTGCGGCACGTGCTGGAGACCCACCCCGACGACGCGGTGGTGAACCTCGACAAGCTCACCTACGCGGGCAATCTGGCCAACCTCCGGGACGTGGAGGGCGACCCGCGCTACCGGTTCGTCCACGGCGACATCTGCGACGGCGCGCTCGTGCGCGAGGCCATGCGCGGGGTGGACGCGGTGGTGCACTTCGCGGCCGAGACGCACGTGGACCGCTCGAACCTGGGCGCGGACGACTTCCTCCGCACCAACGTCACCGGCACCTTCACGCTGCTGGAGGCGGCGCGAGAGCTGCGGGTGGGCCGGTTCCTCGCGATCAGCACCGACGAGGTCTACGGGAGCATCGCGCAGGGCGCGGCCCGCGAGGGCGATCCCCTGAACCCGTCGAATCCCTACTCGGCGTCCAAGGCGGCGGCCGACCTGCTGGCCCGCGCCTACTGGACCACGCATCGTCTACCCGTGCTCATCACCCGCAGCAGCAACAACTTCGGGCCGTACCAGTACCCGGAGAAGGTGGTCCCCCTCTTCGTCACCAACGCGCTCGAGAACACGCCGCTGCCCCTCTACGGTGACGGCAAGAACGTGCGGGACTGGCTCTACGTCCTCGACAACTGCGCGGCCATCGACCTGGTGCTGCGCCGAGGGCACGAGGGCGAGATCTACAACATCGGCGGGAGCACCGAGGTGGAGAACGTGGCCCTCACCCACCGCATCCTCTCGCTGCTCGGCAAGCCGGAGAGCCTGATCAAGCCGGTCACCGACCGGCCCGGGCACGACCGGCGCTACGCGCTCGACTCCAGCAAGGTTGCGGGCC
>Ga0207648_10001158_pt1 | contig 29542 bp, 33 predicted proteins | sample KBSMisM32_FD_184310 | JGI IMG/M metagenome (GOLD analysis project Ga0207648, IMG submission 184310) | Miscanthus rhizosphere microbial communities from Kellogg Biological Station, Michigan, USA - KBS Miscanthus M3-2 (SPAdes) (version 2) | ecosystem: Host-associated > Plants > Roots >... | reverse complement strand
GTGTCACACCGATACAAGAAGCGTGACGAGCACGGCAACCCTGGAGGCGGTGAAGACCGTTGTCGTAGCCGACGACACGGCCTTCGTCCGGGACCGTTTCCGTGCGGCGCTGGCCCAGGCTGGCCACGAGACCCTTACGGTTCGTACCGGAGCCGAGCTGCTCGGACTGATGCGCCGCAACGGCGAACGCGTCGATCTCATCGCGCTCGACCTGCGGCTGCCCCAGGGGCAGGGCGTGCAGCTGGTTCGCGACCTCCAGAAGCTCAGCAAGCACAAGCCAACGATCGTGGTCTTCAGCGGCACCATCGCCAACGCCACCGAGGTGCGCGAGCTCACGACCCTCGGCGTGGCCGGCTACGTCAACGAGTACACGGCGGTGCAGCACATCCTGCCGTCGCTTTCGCCGCACCTCTATCCCGATCTCTACAACCGCCGCAGCAGCCCCCGCGTGACGCTCGGCATCCCCGTGGCCTATCGCGTCGGCAACCAGATCTCGTCGGCCGTCACGCTCAACATCAGCCAGGGCGGTCTGGCCATCCGCACCACGAGTCCGCTCGATGTCGGAGCCGTGCTGCGGGTCCGCTTCCGTCTCTCGACCAGCCGCTTCGATCTCGAGTCCGAAGCGCGCGTCGCGTGGTCGGTGCCGCGCCTCGGCATGGGCGTCGAGTTCATCAACCTCGAACACGAGTCGCAGGCCGCCATCCACGCGTTCGTCCAGTCGCACTTCTTCAGCAATAGAAAGGCGTAGGGAGCTAGGGGGCTGTTTTGGCCGGACGCCGGGTCGAGAGCGTACGCACTTCCTGCAGATTGCCGCTGGCTCACTGAGCGAGGTCGGCTACTGCGTTCACGCCGCTCATCGCCTTGGCTATGTTTCAGGTGAGACGCTGCAAGAGTTCGAGAGCGACGTGCGGCGAGTGGCAGCGCCACTCAAAGGTCTGATCGACAAGCTTCGTGACAGCCACTCCGCTATTTCTCAGCCCTCAACCTAGCCCACCGTTCCCCAGCCCCCCAGCCCCCCAGCCCCCTAGCCCCCCTGCCTGTTCGCCGCGCTATCATCAGCCGTTTCTATTAGGGAACTTCTTCGCCCGAGGTGGCCGATGTTGAGACTTGCGTCGACCCTGGGACTCCTCTTCGCCATGGCGGCGTCAGCGCACGCGCAGTGGCTGAATCACCGCGATCCAAAGACTCCGCGAACTCCTGACGGCAAGGCGAACCTGTCCGCGCCCGCCCCGCGCGTGAGCGGCAAGCCCGATCTCACCGGAATGTGGCAGACGCAGCGGACGCCGGTTGACGAGCTCGTCAAGGTAACGGGACCAGAGCTACCGCTACTGCAGGTCGACCTGAACGACATCACCAAGTACGCGCTCAACGTGTTCTGGGGGACGAAACCCGGAGAGGAGCCGCTCCGGCCCGAAGGCGCCGCCGCCTTCAAGGCACACCAAGCCAGTGGCCTGGAGAATCAGAGCGCGTACTGCCTTCCGGCGGCACTGCCGTCAAATCTCGAAATCACCGAGTTCAAGATGATTCAAGCGCCCGGACAGCTCGTCGTCATCCCAGGAACCGGCGACCCTCCGCGACAGATCTACACCGACGGCAGGAGCCTCCCCAAAGATCCCGAGCCGAACTGGACGGGATACTCCGTGGGCACCTGGCGGGGCGACACGCTGACGGTCGAAACGGTGGGCATCACGACGCGAGCCTGGCTGGACGGATTCGGGCATCCGCGCAGCGACGCGATGAAGGTCACCGAACGCTATCGGCGCCGTGACTTCGGACACATGGATCTCGAGATTTCTTTCGAGGATCCCAAGTACTACACGCGGCCGTTCGGCTACAAGACGACGCTGACGCTGCTGCCCGACACTGACATCCTCGATTACGTCTGCGCTGAGAACCAGAAGCTCCGCGCGCGCTAGCCATGGGCCGCCTGAAGGCGGCCCCCACGACTGTCAACGAGCGCGCAGAAGTCTCAACGCGTTCGCGACCACGATCACCGACGCCCCGGTGTCCGCGAGCACGGCCATCCACAGCGTGGCGTGGCCGGTAATCGCCGCGACGAGAAACACGGCCTTGAGCGCAATCGACACCGCGACGTTCGTCTTCACGTTGCGCAGCGTGGCGCGCGCGAGGCGCAGCGCGAACGGCAGTTTGAGCAGCTCGTCGGACATCAGGGCCACGTCGGCGGTCTCGAGCGCGACATCGGAGCCCACGGCGCCCATCGCGATGCCGACGTCGGCCGCGGCGAGCGCCGGGGCGTCGTTGATACCGTCGCCGACCATCGCCACCGGCCCATAGGCCTTGCGCAGCCGGCCGATGGCCTCGTGCTTCTGATCGGGCATCATCGCCGCCTGATACTCGTCCACGCCGACATCCGCCGCCACGCGTTCGGCCACGCCGCGCTCGTCGCCGGTCAGCATCGCGATGCGGCGCACGCCCGCGCGCCGCAGCAGGTCGAGCGCGTCGCGCGCCTGCGGCCGCGGCCGATCGACGAGCGACAGCGCGCCGGCCAGGCGCCCCGCAATCGACACGAACACGCGGGCGCCGGCCGCCCCGGGGGGCGCGGCGGACATGTCGATGCCATGCAGCGCCATCAGCCGCGCGTTGCCCACCACGATGTCCCGCCCGTCGACTCGTCCTTCGACGCCGAGGCCGGAACGCGCCCGCACGCCGGTGACGGAGGGCACGGCCACACCGTCGTGGCGTGCCTGCGCGACGACGGCCACCCCCACGGGGTGGCTGGAATGCGCGTCCACCGCCGCCGCCGCGGCAATCACCTCAGCGCGCGTCACGCCCGGGACCGTCTCGACGCCGGCGACCGCCAGTTCGCCCGCGGTCAGCGTGCCGGTCTTGTCGAACGCCAGCGCGCGCACCGCGGCGAGGCGCTCGAGCGCGGCGCCGCCCTTCACCAGCACGCCGCGGCTCGCCGCGGCCGACACCGCCGCCACGATCGACACCGGCGTCGAAATGACGAGCGCGCAGGGGCAGGAGACGACCAGCAGGACGAGCGCGCGATAGATCCAGGGCGCCGCCGGCGCACCGAAGAGCGGCGGCAGGATCGCGATGGCCACCGCGGCCGCGATCACGGCCGGCGTGTAGATGCGGCCGAAGCGATCGACGAACGACTGGATCGGCGCGCGTTGGGCCTGCGCCTCTTCCACCAGGTGGATGATGCGCGCCACCCGGGTATCGCGGCCAACGCGGGTCACGCGCAGTTCGAGCGCCCCATGGCCGTTGATGGTGCCGGCATACACCTCGGCGCCCGGACCCTTGTCGGACGGCAGCGATTCGCCGGTGATGGGCGCCTCGTTCACGTCGCTGGAGCCCACCGTGACGATGCCGTCCACGGGAATCTTGTCGCCGGGCCGCACGATCACCGCGTCGCCCGCCGCCACGTCCTCGATCGGGATGCGCTGCTCGACGCCGCGCCGCCGCACGAGGGCGTCGCGCGGCGACAGATCGAGCAGCGCGCGAATGGCGCCGCGCGCGCGGGCGAGCGTGCGCGCCTCGAGCCACTGCGCGAGCGCGAAGAGAAACACCACGGTAGCGCCTTCGCGCCACTCGCCGATGGCCACGGCGCCCGCCGCGGCAATCACCATGAGCGCGTTGATGTCGAGGGTGCGCGCCCGCAAGGCGCCCACCGCCCGCCGCGCTGGGAACACGGCACCGGCGGCGGTGCCGGCCACGTAGGCGGCGATGGATGCGGCCGCGTGTCCCTGTGCCGAGGCGGCCATCCCCGCGAGGATCGCGACGCCCGATGCGGCGGTGAGCCAGAAGCGGGCGCGGACGTCCACACCCAGCGCGCGCGGCTCTTCGTGCTCGAGCCACATCCGCATCCCCGCTTCGGCAACGGCGTCCACCATCGTGGCGGTGTTGAGCTTGGCGGCGTCGTAGCTGACCCGGAGCCGCTGCCCGACCACGTCGGCCGCGATCGCCTCCACGCCGGCAATCGGCTTGAGACGGCGCTCGAGAATCACCACCTCGTCGTTGCAGTCGAGGCCTTCGACGCGGAACACCGCCTCGGCGTGCACCTCGCAGACCGCGCAGGTCACTTGCGTGGTGGCCATCAGCGTGCGCCCCCGCGGCGCCCTTCCTGGGCGTGCCGCAGCCCCTGCTCGAAGAGCGCGAGCACGTGGTGATCGTCGAGGGCGTAGAACACGTTGCGGCCCGCCCGGCGAGTGCGGACGATGCGGGCACTTCGCAGCAGCCGCAGTTGGTGCGAGACGGCCGATTCCGACAACTTCAACGCGCCGGCCAGGTCCTGCACGCAGACCTCCGCGCGCGACAGCACGTCCAGGATGCGCACGCGCGTCGGATCGCCGAGCACTCGGAAGATTTCGGTCAGGTCGTCGACGTCGGAGTTCTCAAGCACTAACATATGAACAACTGCTCATATATAGTATCAGTACCGGCCACCAAGCCGGGCTCGACGTCCAATGGGCCATCGGATAGGATCCCTGGTTGCATCACCCGTAAACAACCGGCCAGAAAGACCTTAACCGGAATTAATCAACCGCTCGGAGACCAATCGTGATCGAGGTCCAACACCTCACCAAGCGCTACGGGCCCTTCACCGCCGTCGACGACATCAGCTTCACAGTAGACAAGGGAGAGATCCTCGGGTTCCTTGGCCCGAACGGCGCCGGCAAGACCACCACCATGCGCGTGCTCACCGGCTACATGCCGCCCACCGAGGGCATGGCAGTCGTCGCCGGTTACAGCCTGCTCGACAAGCCGATCGAGGCCAAGCGGCGCACCGGGTACCTGCCCGAGACGCCGCCGCTGTACCCGGACATGACTGTCCGCGAGTACCTCGAATTCTGCGCGCGCATCAAAGGGCTGCCGCGCGCCGACCGCAAGGCGCGGGTGGGCTCCGCGATGGAGCGCACGCGGGTCGCGGACATGGCCGATCGCCACTGCGCGAAGCTCTCGAAGGGCTATCGCCAGCGCGTCGGACTGGCGCAGGCGCTGCTCGGCAATCCCGAGGTGCTGATCCTCGACGAGCCGACGGCCGGTCTCGATCCGAAGCAGATCAACGAGACGCGGCAGCTGATCAAAGAGCTGCGCGGCGACCACACGGTGATCCTGAGCACGCACATCCTGCCCGAGGTGAGCCAGACGTGCACGCGCGTGGTCATCATCAACCGGGGCAAGGTGGTGGCGGTGGACACGCCGGACAACCTCACCTCGCGGCTGCGCGGGTCGGAAACGATGTACGTGCAGGTGGACGCGATGGGCGCCGACGCCGGCGGCGCGCTCGCCGGCCTGGCGGGCGTCACCAAGGTCACGGCCGCGGACGCGCGTGACGGCATCGTCGGCCTCGAAGTGGAAAGCGAGACCGGCCGCGACATGCGGCGCGAGCTCGCCGCGACCATCGTGGGGCGCGGCTGGGGGCTGCTGGAGCTGCGGCCGATGCGTATGAGCCTCGAAGACGTGTTCCTGAAGCTGACCACCCAGGAGAGCGACGCCCCTGCGGCGACAGATGTCGTGGCCTCCGAGCAGCCGGTGGAGGTGGCCCATGAATAACGTCCTGGCCATCGCCGGCAAGGAGCTGCGCTCCTATTTCGCGTCGCCCATCGCCTACGTCGTCATCGGCTTCTTCGCGCTGATGTTCGGCTTCTTCTTCTACTCGCTGCTCCTCTACTTCGATCGCCAGAGCCTGCAGGCGGCCGGGCAGGCGGTGAACGTCAACGAGCAGTTCCTCCGGCCGGTGTTCCTCAACGCGACGGTGATCTTCCTGTTCGTGCTGCCGCTCGTGACGATGCGCACCTACTCGGAGGAGAAGCGCTCGGGCACCATCGAGCTGCTGCTCACGGCGCCGCTGACCGACCTGCAGATCATTCTCGGAAAATTCCTCGGCGCGATGGGGCTCTACGCGGCGATGCTCGCCATCACGCTCGTCCACGTGGGGCTGCTCTTCATGTTCGGCAACCCCGAGTGGCGCCCGGTGGTCACGACCTACCTGGGGCTGCTGCTCATGGGCGGCTGCTTCATCTCGGTCGGCCTGCTCATCTCGAGCCTGACCAAGAACCAGATCGTGGCCGGCATGATTACGTTCGGCGTCTTCCTGATGTTGTGGGTGATCAACTGGATCGCCTCGTTCATGGGGCCGACGACGCAGCAGGTGCTGAACTACCTGTCGATCACCGATCACCTGGATGATTTCACCAAGGGGATCATCGACACCAAGCACCTCGTGTACTACGTCAGCTTCATCACCTTCGGGCTGTTCCTGACCGCGCGGTCGGTGGACACCGAGCGGTGGCGGGGGTAGCCGATGACTCGCACCTTCAACGCTCTCGCCTGGCTGGGCACGGCGATCGTCTTCGCCGCCGCGGCCGTTCGCATCCTCGGCTGGGCCGAAGTGATTCCGGTGTCCGCGCGCCTCGATCAATACGCGATGTACGCATCGTGGGTCGGCCTGGCGCTCGTCGTCCTTTATTCGCTGTCGCAGTGGCGCCAGATCGTGGCGTGGTTCGGCGGCCGCAACGCGCGCTACGGCACGCTGGCCGGCGTCAGCGTCATCGTCGCGCTCGGCATCCTCGTGGCCGTCAACTACGTGTCCACGCGTCAGAACAAGCGCTGGGACCTCACCGCCAACCAGCAGTTCTCGCTCTCGGACCAGACCACGAAGCTCCTGACGGGGCTGACGGCGCCGGTGAAGTTCCTGGTCTTCGAGCAGGCCACCGGGCTCGACCGCTTCAAGAGCCGGCTCGGCGGCTACGAGTACGCGTCGAAGCAGGTCAACGTCGAGTACATCGACGCCGACAAGTATCCCCTGCGGGCCAAGGAGTACGAGATCCAGCAGTACGGCACGGTGGTGGTCGAGTACATGGGGCGCAAGGAGCGCGTGACGACCGACGCCGAGCAGGACCTCACCAACGCGCTCATCAAGGTCCTCAACCCCACCAAGAGGAAGATCTACTTCCTGACCGGCCACGGCGAGAAAGACACGGCGAGCCAGGCCAGCGATCGCCTCGGCTTCAACGCGATCGCGGCCGCCCTGAAACTCGACAACTACGAGTTCGACAAGCTGGTGCTCGCGCAGACCAACGAGGTGCCCGCCGACGCCACCATGATCGTCATCGCGGGCCCCCGCACCGACCTGTCCGAGCCGGAAGTGCCGCTCCTCGAAGGCTACCTGGCCAAGGCGGGGAAGCTGATGGTGCTGCTGGATCCGCCCGACGATCTGAAGGGCGGCAACCGCACGCCGCGCCTCACGACGCTGCTCGCGGCGTGGGGCATCAAGGCCACCGATACCGTGGTCGTGGACCTGAGCGGCCGCACCAACGTGGCCACGGTGGCCGTCGTGGGGCCGCCGTACCCGAACCACGCCATCACCGACCGCTTCGACCTGCTGACGGTGTTCCCGCTCGCGCGCGCGATCACCGCCGAAACGGGCGCCGGCGAGGGCCGCACGCCGCAGCCGTTCCTGCAGACGGCGCAGCGCAGCTGGGCCGAAGCCACGGTGTCGCAGCTCCAGGACCCCAATCAGTTGAAGCCGGAAGAGGCCAAGGGCGACATCCTGGGACCGGTGACGATCGGCATGGCCGTGGCGGTGCCGTCGAAGCCGCCGGCGCCGCCGGCCGGCGACGCGGCCAAGACCGATCAGCCGCCGCCGCCGGAAACGCGCGTGGCCGTGATCGGCGACTCCGACTTCGCGTCGAACGCCTATCTGGGCGGCGAAGGCAACCGCGATCTGTTCATGAACGTCGTGGGCTGGCTGTCGCAGCAGGAAAACCTGATCTCGGTGCGGCCGCGTGAAGCGGCCGATCGCCGCCTGACGCTCACCGCGAGCCAGATCACGGGCATGTTCGCGCTCTCGATCTTCCTGGTGCCTGGCGCGATTCTCGGCGCCGGCGTCTACTCCTGGTGGCGGAGGCGGTAGGCGATGTCCCGGTTCGTTTCCACGGCCGCCCTGGTGCTCGTGCTCGCGGGGCTGGCCGGCTACATCTACTACCTCGATCGCAAGCCGCCCGCGGCTGATACCGTCAAGGAAAAGCCGTTCGGCGAGCTCAAGGCCGACGACATCGAAGAGGTGCAGATCACGGCGGCGGACGCAACCACGCGGCTGAAGAAGTCGGGCGCCACCTGGGCGATCGTCGAGCCGGTGCAGGCCGACGCCGACGCCGGCGAGGCCTCGAGCATCGCCAGCAACCTGTCGTCGTTCGAGGTGAGCCGCGTCGTGGACGAGAAGCCGGCCGACCTCAAGGGCTTCGGCCTGGAACCCCCGCGCATGGACGTGCGCTTCAAGGCGAAGGGGCAGGGCGCCGAGCGGCGCGTGCTGCTCGGCGACAAGACCCCCACCGGCGGGGATCTCTACGCCAAGCTGCCCGACTCGCCGCGTGTATTTCTGGTGCCGTCGTACCTCGAGTCGTCGTTCAACAAGAGCACCTTCGCGCTGCGCGACAAGGGCATCCTGAAGGTGGACCGGCAGAAAGCCGACGGCCTCGAGGTCACGGCCGGGACCACCCAGCTCGCCTTCAAGAAGGCGGGCGAGAGCTGGTCGATCGTGAAGCCGATCGCGGCGCGCGCGGACTACGCCGCGGTGGAAGGCGCGATCGAGCGGCTGTCGTCGGCGCAGATGCAGGGGCTCGCCGAGAAGCAGAACGGGACGCCGAAGGAGTACGGCTTCGATGCCCCGACGGCCACGATGACGATCAGGACCGGCAGCTCGAGCGCCACGCTGACGCTCGGCAAGACCGAGAACGCGGTGGTGTTCGCCAGAGACGCGTCGCGCCCCCTCGTCTTCACGGTGGCGCCGACGCTGCGGACCGACGTCGTGAAGGACGTCGCCGACTTCCGTCGCAAGGATCTGTTCGACTTCCGCTCGTTCACCGCGACGCGCATCGAGCTCTCGCGCGGCGGAGCCACGCAGGCCTTCGAGCACTCGAAGGACAAGGACGGCAAGGACGTGTGGAAGGACGCCGCCGGCAAGACCGTGGATACGACGAAGGTCGAGGATCTGCTGGCCAAAGTGTCCGGCCTGCGTGCCTCATCGTTCGAGACCGCCGCTCACCCCTCGCTCAAGACGCCCGTGCTCACCGTCACCGCCGTCTTCGACAAGGGGAAGGACGTCGTGACGTTCGGCCGCGCCGGTATGGACGTCTACGCGAGCCGCCCGGACGAACCGGGCTCGGCGAAGCTCGACGCGGCGCCGTTCGACGAGGCCGTCAAGGCGCTTGACGCCCTGAAGTAGCATTTAGGGATGAGCGGACGCCGCGCGCCGGGGGCGTTGGCCGCGGCCGCAGCGGCCTGCCTTGTCGCGCAGGCATTCGCCGGCGCCCAGAAGCCGGGCCCGCCGCGCCAGAGCGCGGAGCGCGAAGGCGGGGCCGTCGAGCGCCTCCGCCAGACCCTGCTGGCCGAGACCACCGGCCCCAACGTCAGGCGCGCGGTGTGGGGCATCGTCGTCCACTCGCTCGACAAGAACGAGCGCCTGCTCGAGCTCAACCCCCAGACCCTGTTCGTCCCCGCGTCCACGGCCAAGGTCGTGAGCGCCCTGACGGCCGCCGACGCCGTGGGCTGGGACTACACCTTCGAGACGAAAGTCTTCACCACCGCTCCGATTCGCGACGGCGTGCTCACCGGGGATCTGATCGTCGTCGGCTCCGGCGACCCGACTCCCGAAGGGCGCGCCGGCGACGGCTTCCGCGTGTGGGTGGACGCGCTCAAGGCCGCCGGGCTGAAGCGCGTCGAGGGGCGGATCATCGGCGACGACGACGCCATCGACGAGCCGCGACCGGGCGCCGCGTGGTCGTGGGAAGACCTCGGCTACACGTCCGGCGCCATCTACGGGGCGCTGAACGCGACCGAGAATCGCATGGCGCTCACGATCGCGCCGGGAGCCGCCGAGGGGCAGCCCGCCACGCTCTCGGTCGACGACTTCGCCCAGAACCGCCCGCTCGTGAACCGCACGCGTACCGCGGCCGCGACGCCGACGTTCATCTGGCCCGAACAGCGCATCGGGGAGGAACCGCTCTCGATCGAAGGCACCGTCCGTCCCGGCACCGCGCCGTTCCGCCTGTTCATCTCGTCCGGCAACCCGACGCAGTGGTTCGTGATGCAGCTTCGCGACCGGCTGATTCGCGGCGGCATCGAGGTGACGGGCCGCGCCGCCGACATCGACGACGTGCAGCCGCGGCCCGACCGCTCGGGCGGCACGCTGATCTACACCCATCGATCGCGGCCGCTCTCGGCGATCGCCATCGCCATGCTCAAGGACAGCATCAACTTGTACGGCGAGGCGTTGATGCGCCTGAACGCCGGGGACATGCCGGCCACCAACGACGGTGCGCTCGAGGGGCTGCGCAAGCGGCTCGCGGCCTGGGGTATTCCCAAGGACGGCGAGCATCTCGTGGACGGATCGGGTCTGTCGCGCCGCGACCTGATCGCTCCCGAGACGCTCTTCGTGCTGCTGAAGCGGGCGTTCGAACCGGCCGGGACGTCGCCCTTCGTGAGCGGTCTGCCGCTGGCCGGCGTGGACGGCTCGCTCGCCGCGCGCATGAAAGGCACCGCCGCCGAGCGCAACCTGCGCGCAAAGACCGGCACGATGAGCAACATCCGGTCGCTGGCCGGCTACGTGACCACGCGCGACGGCGAGCACCTCGCGCTCGTCATCATGGTCAACAACTACGAGGGCGACGGCGAGGACGCCAACCAGGCGATCGACCGGATGGCGGTGCGCCTCGCCGAGTTCAGCCGTCGCCCCTGACCCCTCCTTAAGTCTGCCCTGCAGCCCCCTTCGCGAAGCCAGATCGCCGGTCGCGCTCGATCGCGTCAGGCCGGCAAGCTAACTCATCTGGTACTGCTCTTGCGAGGGCGTGGCCTCTTGGAGGTTTCATGAAATCGATTACGCGCATTGCGCTGGCGGGCATGCTCGCGGCCCTGATGCTGCCGGCCACGACGTTCGCCGGCCCGATCTTCCTCACCGGCCACGACCCCGACTTCCACTCTCAGGGCCAGCCCGATGCCGCGGAGTTCTTCACCACCGCGCTGAACTACGTGATGAACGGGACGTTGAACGACAACGTTCACAAGCTGCTGTGGGTCGAATCGAAGATTGCCCCCAACAGCGGCCACCTGACCGGAGCAAACGGGCTGAACACGATCGGCCTCACCCTTGGCGTCGACTACGACTGGGTGGACGCGGCCGGCTTTGCCGCGGCGAACCTGGCCAACTACGCGGCGATCGGCGTCGCGTCGACCTTCGGCGGCATGTTGACCAGCGCCGAGCTCAACGCCCTGATTGCGCGGTCTGCCGACATTGCCGCGTTCGTCAACGCCGGAAACGGGATTTTTGCGTCGGCCGAGTGCAACGCCAACCAGTGCGGCGGTGCCGACAACCTGACGGTTCCGCACGGGGCGTTCTATTCGTTCCTCCCCGTCGTCGCGTCATCGGTGGCGAACGCGGACCCGTACACGCTGACGGCGTACGGCAACGCATTCGGCTTCACTGCCAACGGCAAGCTCTACATCAACGAGTGCTGCACGCACAACTCGTTCGGGCTGACCGGCGGGCTGAACGTCATCGATTTCGACAGCGCCGGCAAACCAACCACGCTCGCGGGCGACTTCAGGATTGAAGACGGCGAACTGCACCCGGTGCCCGAGCCGGTCACGATGTCGCTCTTCGGGGTTGGCCTGGCTGGCTACGCGTTCAAGCGCGCGCGCCGGCGCCGCTAGACACGGCCCTCACACCGTGGACGAGCCTCGCGGCTCGTCCACGACTCGCTGCCTTCGTAGGGGCCGCCTTCAGGCGGCCCGTTCATAGGGCCACTCCCCCGCTCGGTTCGCCCGCCACAAGTACGAGCCCACACCTACGACCAGCAGGCTGACGCCGGCCAACACATACCAGATGCCGCTCGTCACCAGGATGGCGATCCACCCGGCCGCGGCCACGAGACTCGGCAGCGGGTAGCCCCACATCGAGAACGGCCGTGCGACATCCGTCCGGCGCCGCAGCGCGGTCACGGCGCCGATGATCGGCAGCGCGCCGATGACCACGTAGATGGCCATCAGCGCCGTGATCAGCGCGTCGAGTTCGAGCAGGCTCGCCAGCGCCGACGTCACGCCGATGAAGGCCACCGAGAAGGACGGAAAACGCCCGGACGGATGCAGCCGGCCGAACGCCGCGAAAAAGTGCCCGTCCACGGCGGCGGCGTAGGGAATCCGTGCGGTGGCGCACATGGCGGCGAAAATCGCCGCGAAGATCGTCACCAGAATCAGCCAGGTCATCACCGTCGCGGCGGCGGCAGGGCGCAGGCGCGCGATGAACTCGCTGACGACATACTGCGATCGCGCCGCGTCCTGCCACGGCATCGCGCTGATGATGCCGACGTTCATGGCCAGATAGAGCGCGGCGACGATCGCCACCGACAGGACGATCGAGCGCGGGATGGTAACGGCGGGACGCTGCACTTCCCCGGCGTAGCTGCAGATGTTGTTGTAGCCGAGGTAGTCGTACACCGAGTAGAGCGTCGCCGTTCCGAAGCCGGCCCAGAACGACGGCGTGATCTGCCACGCGCCCGCCGGCACCTGCAGCGCCGCGACGCGTCCCCGCAGGAGGCCCTCGAGAATCACCCACAGGATCGCCGCGAGTACCAACGCGCCGAAGAACGTGCCCCAGCGGCCCACGCGGTCGATGCGCCGGTACACCAGCGCCGCCGAGAGCAGGCACACGAGGGCGGCCACGGCCTTCATCTGCCACGGCCCGAGCGACGGCACGAGGTATTGGAGGTAGTGGGCAAACCCGACCGCGCCCGACGCCATCATCAGCGGGAACGCGATGATGGTCTGCCACAGGAACAGGAACGCCAGGAGACGGCCCGGTCCGCGCGACCCGTACGCCTCGAGCAGATAGCGGTAGCCGCCGCCCGATCGTGGCAGTGCCGCGCCGAGTTCGGCCCACACCAGGCCGTCGGCCAACGCCACCACGGCCCCCGCAATCCAGCCGAGGAGCGCCTGCGGCCCGTGCATCGACTCGAGAATCAGCGGGATCGTCAGGAACGGGCCGGCGCCGATCATGCTCAGCATGTTCAGCGTGGTGGCCGCGCGCAGCCCTATGCGGGGCGCGCCGTCGCTGGTCACGCGGCGGTGGCGCGAATGGACGATTGTCCCGACGCCAGCAGCGACGCCCAGTCGGCGCGCCGCTGTAGCGCCTCAATCGGCAAGGGCGCGTCGGGCGACGCGTCATGGGCCCGCAGCGTGAGCTGCCACCAGCCGACGTCGTGCCAGGCCCCAAGCTTGAACCCGACGCGGCGATACACGCCGAGCGGTTCGAAGCCGGCCGACTCGTGAAGCGCCACGCTGGCGGGGTTGGGCAGCGCGATACCGGCAAAGGCGTTGAAGAATCCCTGCGCCGCCAGAATCGCGAAGAGCGACTGATAGAGGCCGCGGCCCACGCCCAACCGGCGGCACGCCGAGTCCACGTACACCGACGTGTCCACCGACCACTGATAGGCGGCACGCACCCGGTGCTTTGTGGCGTAGGCGTAACCTGCCACACGGCCGTCGACCTCGCAGACGAGCCAGGGATGCGACGCCAGCGTGTCGGCAAGCCGTCTGGCCATCTCGTCGCGATCCGGCGCGACGGTTTCGAAGGAGATGGTCGTGGCCTCCACGACCGGGCGGTAGATGGCGGCGATCGCCTCTGCGTCCGACAGCGTCGCGAGCCTGATGCGCGGCGTCATGCCGGCGATCTTACCGCTCGAGCAGCGCGCGGGCCGCGGACGCGATTTCGGCGGTGTGGCCGGACAGCCCGCCCGCCTGCGCCAGTTCGGGGCGGCCACCGCCGCGGCCGCCGAAGCGATCCGTGAGCTGCTTGACCAACGCGCCGGCATCGAGTCCGAGTGACGGTGCGCAGGCGACGACCACCGTCGCGGTGGGCCCGCTGGTAACGAGCGCCACGGCCACAGGATCGCGCGCGATCAGCGACGACGCGATGGTCTTGAGGCCGGCGGCGTCCCAGTCCTCGTAGATGTCGGTGATGACGCGCCGGCCGTCGCCCGGGTGGGCGGCGGCGAGCAGTCGATCGGCCTCGTGCACGGCCAGCGCCGCCTGGAGCCCCGAGATCGTCTTGCGCAGCCCCCTGCCGTCGGCCTGCAGCTTCTCCACCGCCGACGGAAGCTCCTGCGGCAGCACCGACAGCACCCGTACCGAGCCGGCGACGGCGTCGCGCAGCTGGCGCAGCGACCGCAGCGCGCGCCCCCCGCAGACGAACGTGAGGCGCAGCCCGCCCTTGAACTTCTCGGCCGCCGTCACGGCGATGAGGCCGATCGCGCCGGTGCGCGCCACGTGCGTGCCGCCGCAGGCCGAGAGGTCGAACTCCGGTATGTCGACGAGACGCAGCTCGCCCTGCCGCGCCGACTCCTTGCGGAGCGGCAGCGCCTTCGCTTCGTCCTCGGACGCAAACCGGATGGCCACCTCGCGGTTCTCCCACACGATCCGGTTCGCCTCGTCCACCGCCTGCTCCACGTCCGCCGGCGACACCACGGTGGAAATGTCGATGGTGGACGCGTCGCCGCCCAGGTGAAAGCTCACGGTGGGGGCGTGGCAGACCCGCACCAGCGCCGCCGACAGGATGTGCTGGCCGGTGTGCTGCTGCATGTGGTCGAACCGGCGCGTCCAGTCGATCCGGGCGTGCACCCCCGTGCCCTCCGGCAAGGGCGACGACAGCACGTGCACCACGTCCCCGTCCACGTCCACGACGTCCACCACGCTGGATCCGCCGAGCACGCCGAGGTCGTATGGCTGGCCGCCCGACGTGGGGTAGAAGGCAGTTCGGTCGAGCACCGCGGCGGGCCGGCCCTCGTAGTCGAACGCGCGGACGACGCGCGCGTCGAACGCCTGGCAGTAGGCGTCGGTGTAGTAGATGCGCGACGTCATTCGCGTGGCGCCTCACGTGGCTGCAGGCGTTCAGGCCTGCCCTCCACCAGCGGATCCGGCACCCCAGCCTGCGCGAAGCCGGCGGCGCGCAGCACGCAGCTGTCGCAGCGGCCGCAGGGGGCGCCCGACGGCAGCGGGTCGTAGCAGCTGTGCGTCAGTCCGTAGTCGAGACCGAGCGCGAGGCCCCGCTCCACGATCTGCGCCTTGGTCAGCGCGATGAGCGGCGTGTGCACGCGGAAGCGGGCGCCGCCGACCCCTTTGGCCGTCGCCAGCGTGGCCAGCTGCTCGAACGCCGCGATGAATTCCGGCCGGCAGTCCGGGTAGCCCGAGTAGTCGAGCGCGTTGACGCCGATGAAGATGTCGCGCGCGTCGAGCACTTCGGCCCAGCCGAGCGCGAGCGACAGGAACACGGTGTTCCGAGCCGGCACGTAAGTGGACGGGATCTCCGTCGGATCGATGGGGCGATCCTTCGGCACCGGCAGATCGCTCGTCAGCGACGACCCGCCGAAGGTGGCGAGATCCACCGCGATCTCGACGTGGCGTGCGACGCCGAGCGAACGCGCCACGGCGCGCGCCGCTTCGATCTCGCGGGCATGACGCTGGCCATACGCCACCGTGAGGGCGTGCAGACGGAACCCCTCGGCCTGTGCGATGGCCGCGGCCGTGTAGGAGTCCAGGCCGCCGCTGAGCAGAACGACCGCGTCAGACACCGCGCGTCGAGGGGTCCCAGATGTACTTGTGGAGCTGCACCTGCACCCGGACGGGCAGCCGATCGGCGAGCACCCATTCGGAGAGCGTGCGCAGGTCCATCTCGCCGTGCACCGGGGAGAAGTGGATCGCGGCGGCCCGCGCCGCCAGATCCCGCCGCTGGACCACGTCGCGCGCGTACTCGTAGTCGGCGCGGTCCTTGATCACGAACTTGACCTCGTCGTGCGGCCGGAGGCGATCGAGGTTGGCCCAGTCCATCCGGTGTGCTTCGCCGCTGCCCGGGCACTTCACGTCGAGAATCGTGACCACTTCGGCAGGGACGCGCTCGGTGCTGCGATGCCCGCCGGTTTCGAGCAGGACGGTCTTGCCGCGTGCGAGCAGCGCGTCCATCAACGGATAGACGGCATCCTGCAGCAGCGGCTCGCCGCCGGTCACCTCCACGAGCGGACAGCCGTAGCGATCGACGTCCTGCAGCACCGCGGCGAGCTCGCGCTTCGAGCCCTCGTGAAACGCATAGGGCGTATCGCACCACGAGCAGCGCAGGTCGCAGGCGGTGAGCCGCACGAAGACGCACGGCTGGCCGGCGTAGCTCGACTCGCCCTGCACGGAGTAGAAGATTTCGTTGATGGTGACCAATACTGAACCTTGTCGGCCTTGGGCCTTGGGCCCTGGGCCTTTTGTTTATTATCTGAGAGAAGAGCCGCCCCGCCCATGAGCCTGCGAATCGGCACGTCCGGCTGGAGCTATCCCACGGGAAAGGGCACGTGGAACGGGGTGTTCTACCCCGCCACGCGGTCGAAACGCGACGGCACCAAGGACTTCGACGAGCTCAGGTTCTACGCCGAGCACTTCGACACCGTGGAAGTGAACACGACCTTTTACGGCATGCCACGCGCCGAGGTGGCGCGGCAGTGGGCCTCGCGCACGCCGCCCGGGTTCGAGTTCTCGCTGAAGCTGTATCAGAAGTTCACCCACCCGAAGATGTTCAGGGAAGCGGCGCTGAAGGCCGCGCCTGGCTCGGAGGGGCCGCTGCTCGATCTGCTGACGCAGGTGACGCAGAGCGACATCGACGACTTCCGCTCGGGCATCGAGCCGCTGGCGGCGAGCGGGCGGCTGGGCGCGCTGCTCGCGCAGTTTCCCCCCAGCTTCAAGGACACGCCGCCGTCGCGCGACTACCTGGCGCAGCTGCTGCGCGCGTTTCACGACTACCCCGTGGCCGTCGAGCTCCGGCACAAGAGCTGGAGCGACGCACTCGGCGACACGCTGTCGCTCCTCGATTCCTTCGGCGCCGCCTTCACGCAGATCGACGAACCGAAGTTCCGCCTGTCGATCCGGCAGAACTACCTGCCAAACGTCACCAGCTTCTACTACATGCGGCTGCACGGCCGGAACGCCGCGCAGTGGTGGAAGCACGACAAGTCCGAGGACCGCTACAACTACCTCTACTCTGCGCGTGAGCTCCAGGAGTTCTCGGATGTCGCCGGCGCGGCGCGCCGCCTGGTGAAGAAGTCATACCTCTACACCAACAACCACTACTCGTCGAAGTCGGTGGTGAATGCGCTGATGCTGAAGGCGCAGCTGGGTGAGCCGATCGAGGGCGAGTATCCGCCGGAGCTCGTCGAGAAGTATCCGGATCTCGACGCGCTGATCGATCCCGGACAACGAATGGCGTGGAGCGCGCGGCTCCACGCGCCTCTACTTGAGTAGCCCCTCGTCGCGCAGCCGCTGCTGCAGCCGCTCGAGCATGCGGGGCACGTTCTGCTGCGCCCACTTCTGACCGGCCGCGGCGCCCTCCTGGGCCAGCCGCGGCAGCACGGTGATGGCCTTGCGGCCTAGATCGGTCGCGTAGAAGGCGAGCAGCCCTTTCACCTCGTCGGGGGTGAAGTTGTTGGCGTAGATGACGACCATCGCGCCCATCAGCTCACTCTTGGGCTCGAACGCCCTCGTGAACTCCTCGGTCAGCGCCTCTTTCACGATCGTCACGACCCGCTCGGGGACGTCCGGCGACGCCTTTCTCATGGAATCGATGACCTGAGTGGAGACGAGCGTCGCCATCTGCGCGCCGAGCGCGCCGGCGCCCGTGACCTGCAGCAGCCGCTCGATATCGGCACGAAACTGCGGGTCGATATTCTGGGCCTGCGCCGGCGCCGAAAGCGCCAGCGCCGCAAGCGTCAGCGCAGCAGTCAACAGTCGGATCACTCGGGTCACCTCGGCCTCCAGTCCCAGGAGTATCGGCCGCCAGACGGAACGGCTGCAGTCAGTCGAGGACGGCGCCCTGTTCGGCCAGCAGCGCGCGCAGGATCGAGCGGTGGCACTCTGCTTCATCGGCGCAGTAGCAGCCGACGGAGAAGTCGGTCTTCGCGGAAAGCGCCGCGAGCAGCCGTAGCAGGTGCACCTTGTCCGGCGTCGCCATCTCGCGCCGGTAGCGCTTCGCGAAGGTCGACCACTCGCGTCCCGGGCTCGAGGTGCGCCCGCTCTTGACGAGCGCCGCGCTCGGCGCGAGCTCCGGCACCCACACGTCGTAGAAGTCGCGCGCGGCGAGCTGATCCTTCCGTACGCCGCGCGGCGGGTGGCGGACAGTGCCCAGACGAAGCCCCTCGCCGCGCTGGCGTGGGGCGCCGAGACGGACGATCCGGATCGCCACTACTCCTTCACGGTCACGCGCCGGATGATGTCGCCCTTCGCCAGCTTCTGCACCACGTCCATGCCCGCGATCACCTGCCCGATCACCGTGTAGTCGCCGTCGAGCGAATGCCGGGGCGCCAGCATGATGTACATCTGGCTGTCGGCCTGGCGCGGATCCTTGCCTGGATACGCCATGGCGACGGCGCCGGTCACGTGCGTCCGCTTCGGACTGGGCTCGCCGACGCCGACGATGTTGAAGCTGCCGCCGGTGCCCCACATCTCCTGCTTCGACAGATCGCGCGAGAGGGGATCGCCGAACTGAGCGATGAAGCCGGGGATCTGCCGGTGGATGCGCAGGCCGTTGTAGAAGTTCCGCTTCACGAGCCCCAGGACGTGCTCGACGCTCTTCGGGGCCTCGTTCGGATACGTCTCGAATTGGAACGTGCCTTTCGTGGCCATCTCGACGACGACGACCGGTCCGGCCCCCGGCGACTTTTTCGGCTGCGCCGGCGTCGCCGTGGGCGCGGCGCCGCGCGCGCCGGTGGTGCCGCGCCCGGCGGGCGCCGCCGGCTTCTGCGTTGCCGGCTTCTGTCCCGCCGCGGCCGGCTTGGCCGTCGATCCCTGCCCGGCCCACACGCCGGCCGTCGCCATCGCCACCACCGCCATCACCGCCAGCGCGCCGTGTCTCATCGGAGCCTCCCGTTGACGCCAATTCTTGGACAATCCGCCGCGATCGCGCAATCGCCGCACCGCGGATGCACGGGGCGGCAGACGTTCTGCCCCCAGGTCACGAGATAGAGGTTCAGCGACGCCCACCAGCGCTGTTCGGTGGCCTTGTAGAGCGCCTGCTCGGTTTCTTCGGGCGTCTTCGTCGCCACCCACCCGAGCCGGTTCGAGATCCGGTGCACGTGCGTGTCCACGCAGATGTTGCGGCGGCTCTTGAACGCGAGGATCAGCACCAGGTTCGCTGTCTTGCGGCCGACGCCCGGCAGCGTCACGAGTGCCTCGAGCGTGTCCGGCACGCGCCCGCCGAAGCGGGTCAGGAGCTGGTCGCAGCACGCCTTCACGTGCTCGGCCTTGTTGCGGTAGAAGCTGACCGGGTAGATCAGCCGTTCGATCTCGCGGACGGGCAGCTTCGCCACCGCCCGCGGCGTGCTCGCCCGCGCGAAGAGCCGGCCGGACGCGGCCGCGGTGGTGGCGTCCTGCGTGCGCGCCGACAGCAGCGTGGCGATCAGGATCTGAAAGGCGTTGTCGGCCTCGGCCTCGGCGACCTTCTCGACCGCCGGCAATTCCATGCCGGTGATCGCCTTCGCCAGCGCGCGCATCGTCCGCGCGACCCGTACTCGCGTCGGACGTGGCGTGCTCACGTGACCGGGGTGAGCGGGGGCTGGCCGGTCAGCACCGCCACGATGTTGCGCGCCGCCAGGTCCGCCATGGCGGTCCGGGTCTCGCTCGTCGCACTTCCGAGGTGCGGGCACAACAGCACGTTCTCGAGCGCCATCAACTCGGGCAGCACCGCGGGCTCGTTCTCGTAGACGTCGAGCCCGGCGCCGGCGATGAGCCGGTTCTTGAGCGCCCACGCCAGCGCGGCTTCGTCGACCACCGGACCGCGCGAGGCGTTGATCAAGTAGGCCGAGCGCCTCATCCGCGCGAGCGCCGTCTGATCGATCAGGTGGCGTGTCTCCGGCGTCAGCGGGCAATGCAGCGACACGATGTCGGAGGTGGCGAGCAACCGATCGAGCGGCATCGGTTCGGCCGGCATCTCTCCGAGCCCGACCTTCGGCGCCTGCGGATGGCGCGCGAAGTAGGCGACGCGCACGCCGAATGCCGCCGCACGTGCCGCCACCGCGCGGCCGATGCGGCCGAAGCCGACGATCCCGAGCTGCTTGCCCCGCAGCTCGGTGCCCAGCATGAAGTCGAACGCCCATGCCTTCCACCCGCCGCGGCGCACGAGCCGATCGCCTTCGGTGACGCGCCGCATGATGCCGAGGATGAGCGCCCACGTCAGGTCGGCGGTGGACTCGGTGAGGACGTCGGGCGTGTTCGTCACGGCGACGCCGAGCTCGGCGGCGGTCTTGGCGTCGATGTTGTTGATGCCGACCGCCACGGCGGCCACCACTTTCAGATCCGGCAGCCCGGCCTCGAGCACCGCGCGGTCCACCGTGTCGGGCAGCAGGGCGATGAGGCCCTGCTTGCCGCGCACCCGCGCGATCAGTTCGTCGTGCGACAGGAAGGTGTCGCGATCGTTGAGGTCGACGTCGCACGCCTCCTCGAGGCGCGTCATCGCCAGCGAGGGCAGGCGCTTGGTGACGAGAACGGTGGGCCTGGACATCTAGTACGGTCCTTGGTCCCTGGTTCCTGGTTCCAAGTCCGTCCCTGGTCCCTGGTCCGTCCCCGGTCCTTGGTCCTCGGTCCGGTCACGATCAGCCGCCGCGGACGACCCGGAATATGGGCCGCGGACCACGGACCGGGGACCATGGACGGACCTGGGACCAAGGACGGACCTGGAACTAAGCACCAAGGACCAAGGACCCTAATGGCCGTACGACTTGCAGTAGCCGCAGTGATTGCACGCCACGCCCGGCTCGATCAGGCAGCGGCCCTCGGGATCGCCCGGCGCCAGCGTGAACATCGCATGGCTGCTGTGACCGGACGTCTCGGCGGAGCTGAAGCCCCGCCCTACGTACGTCGCACCGTAGGGCGCGGCTTTGGCCGCGCCGACACCAGCCTTGGCGATCGCCTCGCGCACGAGCGCCCGCAGTTCCTGTTCGGTCATTCCGTCACGTCCACTTGATCGACGATGCCGATGATCGCCGCATCGACCGGTGCGCCCTTGCGCCCCAGCGCCTCGCCCGCCGCCCGCCCTTCGATGACGATCAGCACCCTCTCGTGGACCCCCGCTCCCACCGAGTCTACGGCGAGCAGCGGCACGCCGCGCGGCTGATCGTCCACGGTCGTCGGCTGCACGAGCAGAAGCTTGGCCCCCTCGAACTTCGCGTGTTTCTGCGTGGCCACGACGGTGCCGATGACGCGCGCGAGCAGCATGGGGTGTGGATCCGCCTCAGCCGAGATCCCAGTGATCGACGATGCCGACGACGCCGGCGTCGGCCGGCACTTCCGTGGGATGGAACGGAAAGCTGGCTTCCTTGCCGCGGACGAAGAACACGATTTCGCCGACACCGGCGCCGGCCGCGTCGACCGCCACGAGCGTGCGGCCGATGCGGCTGCCGTCGGCCGCGATCGGCTGCAGCACGAGCAGCTTCACGCCGGTGAGGTTTTCGTCCTTCCGGGTCACCACCACGTCGCCGATTACTTTTGCGAGCTGCATGGATCAACGGGCCGCCTGAAGGCGGCCCCCACGACTGTCAGTCCCCCGCCGCGACGTCGACGGTGTCCACGATACCGACGATGGCCGCATCCACCGGGCAGTCCTTCAGGCCCGACGCCATGCGGGCGGAGCTGCCGCTGACGATGAGCACGGTTTCGCCCACTCCGGCGTCCACGGTATCGACGGCCACGAGATAGCTGCCCTCGGCCTTGCCATGAGGGTCCATGGGCCTGGCGATCAGAAGCTTGTTGCTGACGAGCCGCGGGTCCTTCCGCGTAGCGACGACGGTCCCGACGATGCGGGCGAGGATCATGCTCGACTACACCCTACGCCCGCACGAAGTGCGGGCCAGAGATGCTGTCTGCGAGGCTGAGCCAATTCATGGACAACGCGGGCGAAGCCTCGCCCTCTCTAGCCCTTGGAGACGGTGGACTTGCCGATGGGCAGCGCGTCCTCGAGGTTCGCGTGCGGGCGCGGGATGACGTGCACCGACACCAGTTCCCCCACGCGGCGGGCAGCGGCAGCGCCGGCGTCGGTGGCGGCCTTCACGGCGGCCACGTCGCCGCGCACGATGGCGGTCACATAGCCCGCGCCGATCTTCTCCCAGCCGACCAGCGTCACCTTGGCGGCCTTGACCATCGCGTCGGCCGCCTCAATCATGGCGACCAGCCCCTTGGTCTCGACCATTCCGAGCGCCTCACCCATCGTCTACCTCAATCCCGTAGCTGCTTTACGGCGTCGGCAATGAGCGCCGTCAACTCGCCGTATGTTAGCCGAATTTCTCCGGTCCTGCTCGCGGTCTTGAGCACCGCGTTCACGTCGGGAATGAGCCGTTCGCCCGTGCCTTCGGGCGCCTCGAGCACCTGACACAGCGCGGGATCGTTGACGTCCAGCTCCGCGGGATCGGCGCAGAGCGGCGCCGGCGCGGCGATGCCGTACATCCCCCGCAGCCCCTGGAGGCGCTCGACTTCTTCCCGGGAGATCAGGTTCTCGCCGCCGAGCAGCCGCGCCACCAGGCTGATCTTCGCGAAGTGCTCGATCGTTTCCATCTTGTAGTACGCCGACATGACGTCCTTGCCGCAGGTCACGGCCCCGTGATTGGCGAGGAGCATGCCGTCGTGCGCCTTGATGTACTTGCGGACGGCCGCGGGCAGTTCCGCGGTGGAGGGCGTCCCGTACTCGGCGATGGGAATGCTGCCAAGCGTCGTGACCACCTCCGCCAGCACTGCGCGGGTGAGCGGCACGCCGGCGGTGGCAAAGCCCGTCGCAGTGGGCGGATGGGCGTGCACGACCGCGTTCACGTCCGGCCGGTTGCGGTAGATCTCGAGGTGCATCGGCAGCTCTGAGCTCGGGTCGCGGTCGCCCGCGAGCTTCCGCCCCTCGTAGTCCACGATCACCATCATGTCCGGGGTCATGTACCCCTTGGGGACGCTCTTCGGTGTCGTGAGGAGGCGGTCCGGGTCGAGGCGCGTGCTGATGTTGCCGTCGTTCGACGCCACGTAGCCCCTGGCGTCCATGCGGCGGCCGGCTTCGACGATGTCGGCGCGCAGTTGCTCTTCGAGACGCGAGCTCACGCGGATTTCCTGAAGCGCTCGCGGCATTCGACCGAGCAGAAGTAGTGGGTCTCGCCGCCGGCGCGGAACGCAAACGACTCGCCGGGCGCCACGAAGGTGCCGCACATGGGATCGCGCACCAGCTTCATTGGCGCCGATCGCTGGCGCCGCTGCTTCGTCGTACCGCCGAACGCCTCGATGATGCCGTCCACGAAGCGCCAGAAGGCCCACGCGAGCACGAACATCAACGCGAAGATGAGAAGGACGCGCGTCACTGCTGGTTCGTGGTGCCCTGATTGTTGTGGACCGCCGCCGCCACCCCCTCGAGCGCGCGCTTGGCGGCCTCGCCCTCGGGCGTGCCCGGCGCCAGGTCCACGACCTTCTGCCATTCGGCGGCGGCGCCCTTGAGGTCTTCCTTGCCGAAAGCGAGCACGATGCCCTTGTTGAGCAGCGTCTTGGTGTGCTTCGGATTGATCTTGAGCGACTCCTCGAAACGCTTCAGCGCCTCGTCGGTGCGGTTCGTGTAGTAGTAGCTGACGCCGAGGTCGGTGCTCACGTCGGCGTTCTTCGGGTCGAGCGCCAGCGCCTTCTCGTACCACGAGATGGCGTCGGTGAAGCGCTCGGCGTCGAAGTACACGTTGGCGAGCTGGACGACGGCGGTCGTGTTCTTGGGATCGGTGTTGACGGCGGCGGTGAGCTGATCGACCCTCGCCTGGTCGAGCGGCGGCGCCTGGCGCCCGCCAGTCTGGCCGGCGGCCGGCGCGGCGCTCTGCTGCACCGGCGCCGCGGCCGGCACGTTCGCGGTCCGTCCCAGCTGCTGGCTGCCGATCACCCACCCCAGAATCACGCCAAAGGCCATCCCGGCCACGGTATAGACGACGGCGTCGAGTCTCATGCCTCTGGCGATCTTAATACCTCCAGGTAGTCCCGGACGGCCTGGTCGAGCCCCACGAACAGGGCATGGCTAATCAGCGCGTGGCCGATGGACACCTCGTCGAGGTGCGGCAGGGCGCGGAAAAGCGTGAGGTTGTCGAGATCGAGGTCGTGGCCGGCGTTCACCCCGAGCCCCAGCGACGCGGCGAGCGCCGCGGCGTCGGCATAGACGGCAAACGACGTTTTGCCCGCCAGCGCGCCCTGTTCATAGGCCCGGGCGAACGGCTCGGTGTAGAGCTCCACGCGGTCGGCGCCCGTGGCGGCCGCCCATCGGATCGGCTCCTCCTCCGGGTCCACGAACAGGCTCACCCGCACGCCGGCGGCGCGAAGATCGGCCACCGCGCGCAGCAGCGCGTCGGAACGGGAGTTTGGCGACCAGCCGGCCTGGCTCGTGATCTCGCCGGCCTTCACCGGGACGAGCGTGCACTGGTGCGGCCGCACCTCGAGCACGAGCGCGATGAAGTCGGGACGCGGATCGCCCTCGACGTTGAATTCCACCCGGTCGCGACGCGAAGCGAGGTGACGGGCGAGCTCGCGCACGTCGTCGGCGCGGATGTGCCGCTCGTCGCCGCGCGGATGCACCGTGATGCCCGGCGACCCCGCGTTGATGCACACGTCCACCGCCTGCACCACCGACGGGATGCTGCCGCCGCGCGAGTTGCGAACCGTGGCGATCTTGTTGACGTTTACCGAGAGCTTCGCCGCCACGTCACGCCGCGCCCACGTGCCGCGTGACGGCATCAATGATCTCCTGCCCCCAGCGGCGGATCTCGGCCTGATCCTGGCCTTCGAGCATCACGCGCAGGAGCGGCTCGGTCCCCGAGTAGCGCACGAGCAGCCGGCCGCTGCCTTCGAGCCGCGCCTCGACGGATTGCATCACCGCGGCCACCTCGGGCACGGTGTTGAGGTCCACTTTCTCCTTCACGCGCAGGTTCATCAGCACCTGCGGGTAGGCCGTCATCTCCGAGCCCAGGTCGGCCAGCGTGCGGCCACTTGCCGCCATCACGCGCAGCACGCTGAGCGCGGTGGCCAGCCCGTCGCCGGTGAACAGATAGTCGGCGAAGATGATGTGACCCGACTGCTCGCCGCCGAGCGACAGCCCGCGGCGCAGCATCTCCTCCATCACGTACTTGTCGCCCACGGGGCAGCGCACGATGCCCATGCCCGCATCGCGTAGCGCGATCTCGAGGCCGATATTGCTCATGACCGTGGCGACGACGGCGTTGCCCTTGAGCCGCCCCTCGGCTTTCAGCCCCTTCGCGCACATCAGCATCACCGCGTCGCCGTCGACGATCGCGCCGCTCGCGTCGACGAAGATGGCGCGATCGCCGTCGCCGTCGAACGCGATCCCCATCTCGAAGCCGCCCTCGACGACGCGCCGCGACAGCCCCTCGGGGTGCGTCGATCCGCAGTCCAGGTTGATGTTGCGGCCGTCGGGATGCACGCCGATGAAGCTGGCGTCGAAACCCAGGTGGGCGAAAATCTGGGGCGCGACCGTGGTGGTGGCGCCGTTGGCGCAGTCCACCGCAATCTTCATCCCCGGGCGGCGGGACGCCGGCGGCAGGATCTCGACCAGGTGCCGTTCGTACTCCTCGCGGTAGTCCACCGCCGGCACGGAGGCGGCGTCGGGCGACACGCTCCAGGACGCGTCGTCCATCATCGCCTCGACCTGCCGCTCGAGCACTTCGGTGAACTTCTCGCCCGCGCCCGAGAACACTTTGATGCCGTTGTCGCCAAACGGGTTGTGCGACGCCGAGATCACCACGCCGGCGGTGAAGCCCTGACGCGGTGTCAGGTAAGCGATCGCGGGCGTCGGCACCACGCCGGCACTGACGAGCGTGGCCCCCTCGCCCACCATGCCCGCGGCCAGTTCCTGCTCGATCCAGGATCCCGACTCGCGGGTGTCGCGCCCGGAGAGAAAGCGCAGCGGCCCGCTGACCCGATTCGGAGAGCCGTCGTGGCGCAGCACGCGCACCAGCGCCGCGCCGAGACGGCGGACGGTGGGGGGATCGAGCGGGTAGGCGCCGGCTTTGCCGCGCACGCCATCGGTACCAAACAAACGGGCCATGGGTCCTTTCACTCTGTGCCGCGCCGGGCAATCGTCACGGTCACCCGCACGGCTTCCGCCGAGCGCAGGTGCACGGCGGGATCGGCGACGCCGACGTTGACGAGCTCGGTCACCGTCGACGTGGCGCCGGCCACCGATACCGGCTCGGTAATCGCTTCGGCGGTGGCGCGCACCGCGGTCGTGGGGCCCGACACGACGACGATCGCCGGCTCGGACGTGACCTGACGTACCTCGAAGCCGCTGGCGGGTTGGCCTTCGACCACGGGCGACACCGCGACCTGCTTCTCCGCATGCGGCTCGAACGTGATGGCGAGGCTCGACGGCGCCACGAACGCGACGTCGACGCCGAACGGCGCGCGCACGTCGCTGCCGCTCAGCGAGAACAGCCGCCGCCCGGCGCGCGCCTGCCGCAGATCGAGGATCGCGACCAGGTCGCCGGTCGTCAACCGGCCGAGCGCGCCCGACGAGCCGCGCACCCGCACGTCCACCACGGTGGGCGCATCGCTGGCCAGCTCGAGCCCGGCAGGCAGGTTGGAGAACTCCAGCGGGATGCGGAACCCGCGCTCGACGATCTGCTCTCCGGACACGACCAGCCAGATGAGCGCGGCCAGCACCACCGAGACGACTTTCAGGCCCAGACGGCGAAAAGGTTTGAACGCCATCAGGCCACCGAGCTCCCGGCGGCGCCGGCGGCGGCGCGCGCCCGCTCCCGCCGCCGGATCCCGAGCAGCGCGCGCAGCTTCACCCGCAGCGTGTCCGGCGTGAGCCCGCGCTCGAGCCCGCCGTCGAGCGCCAGCGAGATCACGCCCGACTCCTCGGACACGACAATGACTGCGGCGTCGTTCTCCTCGGTCAAGCCGATGGCGGCCCGATGGCGGGTGCCGAGCTCGCGCGAGACCTTCGGGTTGACGGAGAGCGGCAGGAAGCACGCCGCGGCGGCGATGCGATCGCCCTGCACGATCACCGCACCGTCATGCAGCGGCGACGCGACCTGGAAGATGCTGGCGAGCAGGTCGTAGGAGATCGTGGCGTCGAGCGGGATGCCGCCCTCGATGTAGTTGCGCAGGCCGATGCGGCGCTCGATGGCGATGAGCGCGCCGATCTTCCGCGCCGACAGATTCGCCACCGAGATCACCAGCTCCTCGACCGCCTCGTCGAGGTTCGTCGTGCGATCGAGGTAGCGGAAGAGCGGAGCGCGGCCGAAGTGCGCGAGCGCGCGGCGGATGTCGGTCTGCAGCAGGACGATGATGGCGAACACGCCGTACACCGCCATGTTCCGGATCAACCAGTTGACCGTCTCGAGACCGAGCCACTCCGACAGGAAGTAGAGGGCGATGATGAATCCGCCGCTGAGGGCGATCTGCATCGCGCGCGTGCCCTTGATGAGCACGAGCACTTCGTAGACGAGCACCGCGACGATGGCGATGTCGAGCAGGTCCACCCACTCGATGGGCGGACGCTGAAGCACCTGTGCCACCTGGGCCAGCCAGTCCATCACCGCTCGCGATAATACTTCTGAATTTCGTCGGCCACGCGCACCACCTGGGCCATCTCGCGCACCGCATGCACGCGCACCACGTGCATGCCGGCGAGCGCCGCGGCGGCCACCGACGCCGCGGTCGGCCATTCGCCGTCGGCGGTGAGCGCCGCCTGCTTGATCGGGCGGTTGAGGAACGACTTCCGCGACGACCCGACGACGAGCGGCCGGCCCAGATCCGCGAACTCGGCGAGCCGGCCGAGCACCTCGAAGCTGTGCGTCGCGTCCTTGGCGAAACCGAGCCCCGGATCGACGAGCATCTGCTCGCGCGGGACGCCGGCGCCGGCGGCAAACGCGAGGCTCTCGCGCAGCTCGTCGAGCACTTCGTCCACCACGTCGTGGTAGTGCGCCTGCTCGTACATGTCGCGCGAGCGGCCGCGCGTGTGCATCAGGATGATCGGCGCGGCGCGGCGCGCCACCACGCCGGCCAGCTCGGGGTCGTAGCGCAGACCGCTGATGTCGTTGACGATCGAGGCACCCGCTCCCAGCGCCGCATCGGCCACCGACGCCTTGTAGGTATCGATCGAGATCGGCACGGTTACGCGGCCGGCCAGCGCCTCGATCACCGGCAGGACCCGGCGCAGCTCTTCGCCCCCGTCGACCGGCAGCGCGCCGGGCCGCGTGGACTCGCCGCCGATGTCGAGCAGGTCGGCCCCGTCCTCCACCATGCGCAGCGCCGCGGCGACGGCCGCCTTGGGATCGAACATCCGCCCGCCGTCCGAGAACGAATCCGGCGTGACGTTGACGATGCCCATGACGAGCGTGCGCTCGCCGAGCGCCAGCGGCGCTCCGCCCGGGAGCCGAAGGGTGAAGCGTCGTCGCATGCGTTCGTACGAAGAAAAAGCCCGCGGTTACCCGCGGGCTTTGATTGTGGATCGAACTGGCCCGTCCTACTCCTGCGTGACCGGGCGCGGCGGCAACGTGGGCACGAGCGGGTTTCGCTCTTTCCAGTTGGGCTCACGCGCCGGCGTGTCGTGTCCGCTCGGAGGCGTAATCGGCGCCGGGTCGTCGAGCAGCTGGCCGTTGGACAGGCGGATCACCTGCTCGGCGTCCAGCGTCTCGCGCTGCAGCAGCGCGTCGGCCATCGCCATCAGCGGCGCCTTGTGCTCGGTGAGAATGGCCAGCGCCCGGTTGTAGTTGTCGGTGACGAAGCGCTTCACTTCCTGGTCGATGCGGAGCGCGGTGTCCTCGCTGTAGTCCTGGTGCTGCGAGATCTCGCGGCCCAAGAAGATCTGCTCTTCCTTCTTGCCGAACGTCAGCGGACCCATCGAGGTGCTCATGCCCCACTCGCACACCATGCGGCGGGCGAGATCGGTGGCGCGCTCCAGATCGTTGCCGGCGCCGGTCGTCATGCTGCCGTTGGTGATCTCCTCGGCGATGCGGCCGCCGAGCAGGATCGCGATCTGATCCTCGAGGTACTCGCGCGAGTAGTTGTGCTTCTCGTCCATCGGCAGCTGCTGCGTCAGGCCGAGCGCCATCCCGCGCGGGATGATCGTCACCTTGTGGATCGGGTCGGCATGCGGCAGCTTCACGGTGAGCAGGGCGTGCCCTGCCTCGTGAATCGCCGTCACCTTCTTCTCTTCCTCGCTGATGATCATGGACCGCCGCTCGGCGCCCATGAGCACCTTGTCCTTGGCGTACTCGAAGTCGTGCATGCGCACGACCTTCTGGTTGTAGCGCGCGGCGTTGAGCGCCGCTTCGTTCACCAGGTTCGCCAGGTCGGCGCCCGAGAAGCCGGACGTGCCGCGGGCGAGCACCGCCACGTCGACGTCGTCGGCCATCGGGATCTTCTTGGTGTGGACCGACAGGATGCCCTCGCGGCCCTTCACGTCCGGACGGTTGACCACGATGCGGCGGTCGAACCGGCCCGGGCGCAGAAGCGCCGGGTCGAGCACGTCGGGACGGTTGGT
>Ga0207648_10001155_pt1 | contig 29566 bp, 28 predicted proteins | sample KBSMisM32_FD_184310 | JGI IMG/M metagenome (GOLD analysis project Ga0207648, IMG submission 184310) | Miscanthus rhizosphere microbial communities from Kellogg Biological Station, Michigan, USA - KBS Miscanthus M3-2 (SPAdes) (version 2) | ecosystem: Host-associated > Plants > Roots >... | reverse complement strand
CAGAAGATAGGCAACCGACAGGCCGAGCGATCCCAGCGCGACGACCGAGCCGATCACCTTCCAGCTCGGCACTTGATCGGGAAGCTGCGCGATCGCGAACGGAAGCGTCGTGAGGGTTGCAACCGCCAGGGTCCCGAGCGAGGTCACGATCGGAGCCGCCCCAGCCAGGCGCGAGCCTGCATAGAGCGCCGAGGCGGCGTAGCACGCGGCGGTGAGCAGGACAGCGAGGCCGGCGAGCCAGTCCCCCTGCGGCTGTGCGCCGATCAGGAAGACGACGCCGAGAAAACCGACCACGACGCCGATCAGTCGGGTGCCGCCGATGCGGTCGCTCCGGCTGAAGCCAAAAGCGAGCAGCGCGGTGAAGAGCGGTGTCGAGGCCTGGAGGACGGCAGCCAGCCCGGAGTCGAGCCGTTCCTCACCCCACGCGAGCAGCCAGAAGGGAATCGACGCGTTGAACAGCGCGAGCACGACAAGCGGCCGGGCGAAGCGACGCAACTCGGTGAAGAGCCGCCGCCACCCGATCATGAAATGCACAGCGGGCAGGAGCGTCAGCGTGGCGACGAACACGCGGCCGAAGACGACGACTCCCGGCTCCAACTCCCGGACCGCCACTTTGATGAACATGAAGGACGATCCCCAGATCGCCGCCAGCGCGAGCAGCATGGTGAGATGGCGGCGCCCCACAGAAGGGAAAACGTAGTCGGGACCCGTCTTCTGCCCGGGGTACACTCCTGCTCTTGACGCAGGTCGCGCCGGAACAGCCGCTCCACCGTGCGCTGGGGTTGACCGACGAGGAGCTCGATCGCATCCGCGGGCTGCTCGAGCGGGACCCGAACGACTTCGAGCTCGCGGTGTTCTCCCTCCTCTGGTCGGAGCACTGCGGCTACAAGCACTCTGCCCTCCTCCTGCGGCGACTGCCCTCCGAGGGCTCACGCGTCTTGCAGGGCCCAGGCGAGAATGCAGGTGTGATCGACCTGGGCGAGGGAGAGGCCGTCGCCTTCAAGGTCGAGTCCCACAACCATCCGTCCGCCGTGGAGCCCTTCCAGGGGGCTGCCACCGGCGTCGGCGGGATCCTGCGCGACATCGTGGCGATGGGGGCGCGACCGATTGCGCTCCTCGACGGATTGCGCTTCGGTGCCCCGGACCACCACTTCAGCCGCGCCGTCGCCGGCATCGGCCACTACGGCAACAGCGTCGGCGTCGCGACCGTCGGCGGCGAGGCCGTCTTCGACGAGGCCTACCGCGACAACTGTCTCGTCAACGCGATGTGCGTTGGCTTGCTCCCGGCCGATCGGGTCACACGCGCGCGCGCGACCGCGATCGGGGCGCACGTCGTCCTCTTCGGCGCGACGACCGGCCGCGACGGGATCGGCGGGGCCTCCGTGCTCGCGAGCGCAGAGCTCGGCGACGACGACGGGGCCAAACGCCCCTCCGTTCAGATCGGCGACCCGTTCAGCGGCAAGAAGCTGATCGAGGCGTCGCTCGAGCTCGTCGAAGGCGGGCTCGTCGAGTCGCTGCAGGACTGTGGCGCCGCCGGCCTTGCATCCTCGCTCGCAGAGATGGCGAGCGACGGCGCCGGCATCGACGTCCACCTCGATCGCGTCCCACTGCGTGAGAGGGAGATGGAGCCGTGGGAGATCATGATTTCCGAGTCGCAGGAGCGGATGGTCGCCGTCGTGCGGCCACAGATGCTCGAGGCGGTGCAGCGCGTGTGCGCGAAGTGGGAGCTGCCCTGCACGCCGATCGGCGACGTCAGCGACACCGGCGAGCTGCGGACCTTCTCCGCCGGCGAGCTCGTCGGCGCGATCCCGGCCGTCTTCCTCACGGACGCCTGTCCGCGCTACGAGGTCGCACGCGAGCCCCACTCGCTCGAGTCCGTCGAGCCGTCGTCCGAGAACGGCCGCTCGAAGCAATGGATCTACGAGCAGTACGACCAGCTCGTCGGCTCGCGCACGGTCCGCCGTCCCGGGTTCGATGCAGCAGTGCTACGCCTCCGGCCGTCGCTCCGGGGCCTGTCGGTCTCGCTGCAGGGGCCGCCGCCCGGTGAGCGGGATCCGTTCCGTGCCGGCGTGCTCGCCGTGCTCGGCGCCGCACGCAATGTCGCCTGCGGCGGCGGCGAGCCGCTCGCGCTCACCGATTGCCTCAACTTCGGCAATCCCGAGAAGCCGACGATCGGTTGGGAGCTCGAACGCTCGATCGAGGGCATCGCCCAGGCGGCGGAGGCGCTCGGCATCCCCGTGGTTTCCGGCAACGTCTCGCTCTACAACGACACCGACGGACGTTCGATCCCGCCCACGCCGGTCGTCGGCTGTATCGGGCTCGTCCCCGACGTGCGCTTCGTTCCGGGCGCGTGGCGGAGCGGCGACGTCGTCCTCGTCGCCACAGCTCCCGGAGAGCTCGACCTGGCGGCCGAGGCCGCCCTCGTCCGCTTCGTCTGGAAGGCTGCCCCGGTGCTCACCCTCGCCCATGACGTCTCCCACGGCGGCGTCGGGCAGGCCCTCCGCGAGGCAGAGGAGCACAGCGAGCTCGAGGCGGACGTCGAGCTTCCCGCCGCAGCGGGCTCGGGCGGCCAGATCCTGCTCGCATGCGCGCCGGAGGATGTCGAGCGCCTCGGCACAAAGGGCCTCGAACGCATCGGCACGGTGCGCTGATGTGCGGCCTCTTCGGAGTGCGGGCGCCGGACCGCGACGTCGCGCGCGTGACCTACTTCGGGCTGTTCGCGCTCCAGCACCGAGGGCAGGAGTCGGCCGGTATAGCCGTTTCCGATGAGGGCCGCGTCACGGCTCTTCGCGACATGGGGCTCGTCACCCAGGTCTTCGACGAGCAAAAGCTCCGCGGGCTGCGCGGTGACCTCGCAATCGGCCACACGCGCTACTCGACGACGGGTTCGTCGCAATGGTGGAACGCACAGCCCCTCGTCCAGCACGGCAGCGCGCGAACGATCGCGCTCGGCCACAACGGCAACCTCACGAACGCGGCCGAGCTGCGTGAGGAGCTCGCCGAGCAGGGCCACAAGCTCGCCACGACGGCGGACACTGAGGTGATCGCCGCGCTGATCGCCAACGACCCGGCTCCGCTCGGCGAAGCGCTCGCGAACACGATGCGCAGGCTCGACGGCGCATTCTCGGTCGTCGGGCTCTCCGAGGGCAAGCTGATCGCCTTCCGCGATCCGCGCGGCATGCGGCCGCTCTGTCTCGGCCGGCTCGACCGCGACTGGGTCGTCGCCTCGGAGACGTGCGCGCTCGATCTCGTGGGCGCGGAGCTGGAGCGCGAAATCCGGCCCGGCGAGCTGATGCTGATCGATGAGCGCGTCGAGGCCCGCCAGATCATGCCGAAGGACGACGGCGGCGCGCTCTGCATCTTCGAGTTCTTCTATCTCGCGCGCCCCGACTCGCAACTGTCCGGTGTCGAGGTTCACGGCGCGCGCGTGCGGATGGGCGAGCGCCTCGCACAGGAGTCACCGGTGGACGCCGACCTCGTCCTGCCGATTCCCGACTCGGGAACGCCGGCCGCGATCGGGTTCTCGCGCGCGTCGAACATCCCGTTCAGCGAAGGGCTGATCAAGAACCGCTACGTCGGCCGAACGTTCATCCAGCCGGACCAGGGCCTGCGCGAGCAAGGTGTCAGGCTGAAGTTCAACCCGCTCGCCGAGGTGGCCGGCAAACGGCTGGTCGTCGTCGACGACTCGATCGTGCGCGGGAACACCACGCGGAAGATCGTCCAGATGCTCTTCGACGCCGGCGCGACCGAGGTGCACGTACGTGTCTCGTCGCCGCCCGTCATCTCGCAGTGCTACTACGGCATCGACTTCGCCGACAGCGACGAGCTGATCGCAGCGAACAAGACCGTCGAAGAGGTGCGCGAGCACATCGGCGCGACCTCGCTCGCCTACATCTCGCTCGAGGGCTTGCAGGCGTCGACGAGCAGGCCCGAGTCGGAGTTCTGCCGCGCCTGCCTCACGCGGGATTACCCGACGGCAATCCCGCGCGAAGCGGCGAAGCTCCAGTTCGAGCCGGTCTAGCGCTCGAGCACGCGACTCGCCTTGGCGATGCCGCGCGACAGGATGTAGGCGATCGTGATGAACGTGAACGCCGTGACGAACTCAGGCGCGTCAACTCGGCCGTCCGAAAGAGTGATGATCCCGACCACGATCGTCGCGAGGATGTACACGACGAGCTCGGCGTTGCCGGGCGTCGGCATCAACGCCGACAGGTTGAAGTTGACGTTGGGCCCAGCGCTCCCATAGCCGCCTCCCGGCTGCTGAGGAGTCGTGGGCTGCTCCGGAGGAGTCGTCGACATCTAGCTCCTTTCCTCAGGCCGCAACAAGACCTGGGACGTGGACGATTTCGAGCTTCAGACCGTCGGGATCGTAGAAGAATGTCGCGTAGTACCCCGGGATATACGTGTACTCGCGCCCGTCGTTCTCCACCTCGACGTCCTGTGTGCGAGCCCAGGCGGCGCGATCGTCGACCTGCGCGCGTGACTCGGCCTCGAAGGCGATGTGGTGGAGCCCGACGCGGTAGCGGTCGTACGGCCTCGACTCAGACTGGGCGCGACGCAACCCGACTGACGTCCCTGGGCCGGACAGGTACCAGATCGTCTCGCCACGCTCACCCTCCACCTCGCCGACCCGGTTGTAGCCGAGCGGGCCGAGGAGCTCGGTGTAGAAAGGCAGGCTGCGCTCGATCGCCGAGACGACGAGGTCGACGTGGTGAACGCCGGTTGAGCGCACGAGGGCTTACGAGTTCAGCGCGGAGGTGTCAGCTCCTCTGCTCTGCCGTAGCGAACCGCCCGTTTCACAACCCGCGGATCGAGGCCGCGCTCGAGCAGGCGCTGCCGCAGCTCGCCCTCGCTCGCCATGCGCAGGAAGAGCCACGCGAGCGCGATCAACGTGACGATCGAGCCCTCGATCATCATCACCGCCCCTGCGAGGCCTTGATCCTCGAGGGGTGAGAGCCCCCAGAGCTGCTGCCTGTGGACGTAGACGGCCGGGTAGAAGACGCTTCCGGCCCAGAAGAAGACGTTCCCGAGAACGGTCTCGACTCCGCGCACGACCGCGATGTAGCCGATCTTTGCACCGGTCCCGAACCACTCCGGCGCCGGCAGCGTCTCGAGGACGGGGAGCCACATGATCGTGCCGCCGATGAAGAAGCAGAGATGCTCGAGCGCGTGCACGCTGTCATGCCGGACAGCCGCCTCGTACAGGAACGGGAGATGCCAGACGTAGAGGTTCACCGCCCAGAGCGGCAGGGCGACGAACGGATTGGCGAGGAAGCGCAGGCGATAGAGGTGCGCGAGCGCCGGCCGCAGGATCGGCCCCGTCAACCCTGCGAGGAGCGCGAGCGGCGCGAGGTCCCCTAGGAGGACGTGCTGCAGCATGTGGAAGCTGAAGAGCTGTTCGCCGATGGCATGGATCGGCGAGACGAGCGCGACGAGTAGCAGCGCGATGCCGGTGGCGAAGGAAGCGATGCGCCAGGCCGGTACATGCGTCCCGCGGGCGCGCAGCGTACGCACGCGACGGATGTACAACGCCGCCAGCAGGATCGTCGGAACGATCTGGAGCGGGTCGAACGTCCAGCTCGTATCGACGGGCAGATGTGCAAGCACGCTACTAGTCTGCCTTGATGCGCCTCTTCCATTACCACCTGGTGACGAGCAAGGTGCGCGAGGTCGAAGCGCGGTACATCGGCAAGCTCGGGTTCGCGCTCGTCGCTCGGCACGGAAGGATCGACGAGGACACGACCTCCTTCGAGTCGGGCCACGGCTGGGAGGAGCTCGACGAGCTCGGCTTCAAGCTGCGTCTCAGCGAGCTGGAGCGCGGTGCCGTCAACGTGGTCGTCCAGCCGGGCCAGTGGGAGCTGCCGCGGCTCGACCACCTCGGCTTCGCACTCGACGAGGACGACTTCGTCGCGACGCTTGCGCGCGCCGAGCTACGCGAGCTGCGAGTCCAGGAGCACGGCGGGCGGCGGACGTTCATCTCGACGAATGCGGGTTACCGCCTCGAGCTGCACCCGCCCCGCGAGTGGCTGGACGATTTTCTCGAGGGTCAGTCGGAGCTGACGTTGGCCGAGCTGCAGCTGCGCGCGGACGATCCCGCGCTCAAGGCTTCCGTGCTCGGCGAGCTGCTCGAAGCGCCGTACACGGCTGACAGCGTGACGGTCGGGAGCACGCTCGTGCGCTTCCTGCCAGACGGCCCGCAAGGCCGTCCACAGCTCCATGCAGAGCTGTTCGTGTAGGCCGTCGCCGCCGCCGACACTGTCCAAAAGTGCGAATTGACGCGCCGCTCGTGCCGCGGCATTCTCGCTCGCATGACACGACTTGCGTTGCTCCTCTCAGTGATTGCGGCGGCCGCGGCGATCGGGCTCGCGCAGCCGTCGAGCGCAGCTGCCGGCTGGTGCTGGCCGAGCTGCTCGGGCTACGGGATGCTCGGCCCGGGAACGTCGACCGCCAACGGCTGCTGGTACTACAGCGAAGTATGCGGCGGCTGGGGGTACTGGTACCTGAACGGCGTTATGAAAACGTGCTATCCGGGGTGTGATCCCTACAACGGCACGAACGGAAAGATTCTCTACGGCTTCGAGAACAGAGACCGGATCCGCGGCAACTTCACGAGCTATTACGGCAAGCGTTACGTGCAACCGGGCGAGCTCGGGATGGGCGGCTATCTGCGCGCACAGGTGACCTGGTGGGCGGGCACGACCTCCCAGATCAACGTGGCGGTGGCGGGATGACCGGACGTATGAAGTTCACGCTCGCGGTCGCCGCGCTCCTCGTTGCTGCCGCGGTCGGCACCGTGCTCGCCACGCGCACGCACGCGTCCGAGCGCGCTCCGCTTTCACGGATCTCGAACGAGGGACATCGTGTCGCCGTGGAGCGCAGCTCCGTGTGGGGCAGCTTCGGCCTGAGGAGTGCGTCACTGCTCGCCGTGCGCGGAGCCCGCGCGGTCTACCGGCTCGAGTCCAAAGGAGGCCCGTGCGTCGGCGCCGGTCCTGCGCAGGAGCCGGGCAACTTCGGGACGGTCGATTGTCCCCGCGGGCCCTTCCCCACCTCGCAACGACCCGTGCTCGACCTCTCGGTCTACGAGGGTACGAGCCACGACAGTCACGACGTCTCGCTCTACCGCGCCGAAGGAGTCGCCGCGGACGGAGTCGTGTCGATCGCCTTCCTAAGGCCGAACGGCACTGTCGCCCTGAAGGTGCCGGTGAGCGCAAACGTCTACGAGGCCGGCGCGACCCCGAGCGGCCCGGTCGCGGGCCTCGTCGCCTTCGACGCCTCCGGAAAGGAGCTCTGGCGCTCACCGTAAGACCCGACCGCCCCCGGCACTAGACTCCTGCTCTCTTGAGCGGGAGCAGGAAGACGTACGAAGAGGCCGGCGTCTCGCTTGCGACGGCCGAGTCGATAGTCGAACGCCTCCGCGCCGCGGTCGAATCGACCGGCGCGGAGGGCTTCGGTGGTTTCGCCGGTCTTTATCCACTGGATGCCGATCGGTTCCTGGCAGCGTCGATGGACAGCGTCGGCTCGAAGCTCATGCTTGCGCGGCGTGCCGGCCGGCTGCATTGGGCCGGCATGGATCTCGCTGCGCACTGCATCAACGACGTGCTCTGCACCGGCGCCGACCCGCTGCTTCTGCTCGACTACGTCGCCGCGAATCGCATCGACGCGGAACAGATCGCAGAGCTCATCGAGGGAGCCGCTGAGGTCTGCCGCGCTGCGGGTTGCATGCTCATCGGCGGCGAGACCGCCGAGCTGCCCGGCATCTACCAGGAGGCAGAGCTCGACTTCGCGGGGACCTGCGTCGGCCTCGTCGAACGGGATCGCGTGATCGACGGGTCGCGCTGCGAGGCGGGCGACGTGGTGATCGGGCTCCCATCAAACGGGCTGCACACGAACGGGTTCTCGCTCGTGCGGACGCTCGTCGGGAGCGGCGACTTCGACTCCGAGCTCCTGCTCGCACCACACCGTCTGTACCTCGACGAGATTCGTGACCTGCGGGCACGAACCGACTTGAAGGCGCTCGCGCACGTGACCGGGGGCGGCATTCTCGGCAACCTCTCGCGCGTGCTCCCCGGCGGCCTCGCGGCACGCATCGACTGGGAGAGCTGGAACCGGCCACCCGTCTTCGCGTGGCTCGCGGAGCGCGGCGTGGAGGAGGACGAGCTCAGGCGCGTCTTCAACCTGGGCATCGGAATGTGCGCCGTTCTCACCGAAGCGCCCGACGGAGCGCTCGTGATCGGCGAGCTCCGATGATCGGCGTGCTCGTCTCCGGAACCGGAACGAACCTTCAGGCGTTGATCGACGCGGGCCTGCCGATCGCAGCCGTGGCGTCCAACCGCAGCGACGCGGCCGCACTCGAACGCGCGGACGCAGCGGGAATCCCGAATCGCGTCTTCGAGCTCGACCGCTATGCCGACCGTGAGGCCCGCGATCGCGAGCTGGCCGAGTGGCTCCAACTGCGCGGGGTCGAGCTGGTCGTCCTCGCCGGCTACATGCATCTCCTCACGCCCGCGTTTCTCGATCGCTTCCCCGACCGCATCGTCAACGTGCACCCGTCGCTCCTGCCTGAGTTCCCCGGGGCGCGGGCGATCGACGACGCGCTGGCCGCCGGGGTCGAGACGACCGGCGTCACCGTTCACTACGTCGACGAAGGGCTCGACACGGGCGCGGTGATCCGGCAGGTGCCCGTCAGCGTCGAGCCGCGCGACACGCTGGTAGAACGGATCCACGCAGTGGAGCATCGAATCCTTCCGGAGGTGGTGACAGAGCTGTGCGCGCACTGATCTCCGTTTACGACAAGACGGGCCTGCAGGATTTCGCGCGCGGGCTCGCCGACCTCGGTTGCGAGCTCGTCGCGAGCGGCGGCACCGCGGACTTCCTCGAGCACGAAGTGGGCCTGGACGTCGAGCGGGTCGAGGAGCTCACCGGAGTTGCCGAGATGCTCAGCGGGCGCGTGAAGACACTTCACCCTCGGATCCACGCAGCTATCCTCGCGCGCCGCGACAACGCCGACGACGTCGCAGACCTGAACGATCAGGAGATCCGTCCGTTCCACATCGTCTGCGTGAACCTCTATCCGTTCAGCGAGGTCGCCGGCCGCTACGGCGTGCGCGAGGAGGAAGCCGTCGAGATGATCGACGTCGGCGGTCCCTCGATGCTGCGTGGCGCAGCAAAGAACTTCGCCCACGTAGCTCCGGTCTGCCGGCCCGAGCAATATGAGAGCGTGCTCGCAGAGCTGCGGGAAGACGGAGAGCTTTCACTTGCGACCCGGCGCGATCTCGCCGCGGAAGCGTTCGCGACCACTGCCGCGTACGAGACCGCGATCGCACGCTGGTTCGGTGACGTCGAAGCGTTCCCCAAGACGCTCGTTACCGCTTTCGACAAGGTGCTCGACCTCCGCTACGGAGAAAACCCACATCAGCGCGGCGCGTACTACGCGGAACAGGGTGCGCGCGTACATCTCCTGTCACGCGTCGAGCAACTGCACGGCAAGGAACTGTCGCTGATCAACCTGCTCGACCTCTCCGCCGCCAGGCTCCTGCTCCGTGAGTTCGCATTGCCGGCGTGTGTGATCATCAAGCACGCGAATCCATGCGGCGTTGCCGTCGCGGGAACGATCGAGGAAGCCTACGAGCGGGCGCTTGCGTCCGATCCGGTCTCCGCCTTCGGAATGGTGTGTGCGGTGAACCGGCCGGTCTCGGCCGCTCTCGGCGAGGCGCTGGGGGAGCGCTTCGTCGACGTGCTCTTCGCGCCGGACTACGAAGCGCAGGCGCTCGAGTCGCTGCAGCGGAAAGAGGCGATCAGAATCCTGCACGACCGCGAACGCCGCGGCTTCGCACGTGGTGAGCGCGACTTCAAACGCGTGCTCGGCGGCGTCCTCGTCCAGGACCGTGACTGGGACGTCGACGATCGGGAGACGATGCAGGTGGCCTGCGGTGAGCCTGACGAGGCCTCCTGGGGCGATCTCGTCTTCGCCTGGCGCGTCTGCAAACACGTCGGTTCGAATGCGATCGTCCTCGCGAAGGATCTGGCGACCATCGGCATCGGCGGGGGCCAGACGAGCCGCGTCGACTCGGTGCGAATCGCTCTCGACAAGGCCCGCGAGCACGGTCACGACCTCGAGGGAGCCGTGCTCGCCTCCGATGCGTTCTTTCCCTTTGCCGACGGTCCGCAGGCCGCACTCGACGCCGGCGTGACGGGAATCATCCAGCCCGGCGGCGCGAAGCGCGACGACGAGGTCGCCGAGGCCATTCGGGCGGCCGGTGCGACCATGGTGCTCACTGGACGCCGCCACTTCCGCCACTAGCCCGCCACCGTTCAGCTTCCGTCTGCAAAGTAGGCTTTTCGACGATGGCCCGCGAATATCCCTCCGTCCTCGAGCTCGTCGGCAACACGCCGATCGTCCGACTCGACTCGATCGGTGCAGACGTCGCGCCGAGACTCCTCGCCAAGTTGGAATACGTCAACCCCGGCGGCTCGGTCAAGGACCGAATCGGCCTCGCGATGATCGAGAAGGCCGAACGGGAAGGCAAGCTGAAGCCGGGCGGCACGATCGTCGAGCCAACGTCCGGCAACACCGGCGTCGGCCTCGCCATCGCGGCCGCACACAAGGGGTACCGGTGCATCTTCGTGATGCCCGACAAGATGAGCCAGGAGAAGATCTCGATGCTGCGCGCCTACGGGGCCGAGGTCGTGATCTGCCCGACGGCCGTCGAGCCCGACTCGCCGGAGTCCTACTACTCCGTGTCGGACCGGCTCGCCGAGGAGATCCCCGGTGGATTCAAGCCCGACCAGTACTCGAACATGTCCAACCCTGAGGCGCACTATCTGCACACGGGTCCCGAGATCTGGGAACAGACCGGCGGTGAGATCGACGCGATCGTGATCTCCGTCGGCACAGGCGGAACGATCTCCGGCGTCGGCCGGTACTTCAAGGAGCGTGGCTCCGACGTGCTGATCGTCGGCGCCGACCCCGAAGGCTCCATCTACACGGCGCAGGACGAGCGCGACGTTCATCCCTATCTCGTCGAGGGAATCGGCAAGGACACCTGGCCGAAGACGATGGACCGAACGGTGGTGGACGAATGGGTGCGCGTCTCCGACCGTGACTCCTTTCTGACAGCGCGCCGGCTCGCCCGGGACGAGGGCCTGCTCGTCGGGGGTTCGGGGGGCACGACGGTCTGGGCCGCGCTCGAGATCGCGAAGCGCTTCGGCCCGCATGCGACGATCCTTTCCATGATCCCCGACTCGGGCCGCTCGTACATGTCGAAGTTCTACGACGACAACTGGATGCTCGAGCACGGCTTCGCCGAACGGCGAGTTCCCGCCCCGACCGTCTCCGAGCTCTTGCACTCGAAGCGCATCGAGGAGATCGAGGTTCCAGCGCTGATCACGATCGCAGCGCACCAGAAGGTCGGCGAGGCGATCGACGTCATGCAGCAGTACTCGATCTCGCAGCTTCCGGTGGTGCGGGACGGCGACGTCCAGTCTCTCGCGGACGTGATCGGATCGCTGCAGGATCGCGACCTCCTGGACCGCGTCTTCAAGAACCCGGACGCCCTGCACGAAGACGTTGCGACCGCGATGCAGCCACCGCTCGCAGCAGTGGAGACCGACGTCACGCTCGACGAGGTGTTCGCGACGCTGACCGGGAGGACCAACGCCGTTGTGATCGCCAGCAAAGGCAAGCCGATCGGCGTGTTGACGCGCTCCGACCTCCTCGACTTCCTGGCACACCAGCGTGGCTAGTATCGGAAGCATGTCGACCCAGCCCCTCCAGGTCTTGCTCGAGCAAGCCTTCCCCGACGCCACCGAGTTGAGCGTCGAGGATCGCACCGGAGGCGGCGATCACTTTCAGGTCACCGTCGCGAGCCCGCGCTTCGCAGGGCTCGCGCTCATCGACCAGCATCGCCTCGTCAACGAGGCGCTCGCCGGGCCGCTTCGCGACGGCACCATCCATGAACTGCGAATCAAGACGAAAGGAAGCGAATGACCGAGCTCCGCCAGCGGATCCAGGACGTGATCGAGAACGAACCGGTAGCGGTCTTCATGAAAGGCACGCCGCAGTTCGTCATGTGCGGGAACTCAGACCGCGCGCTGCGCGCGCTACGTGAGGCCGGAGCGCCGGTCGCAGGCATCGACGTGCTCGCCGACCCGGCGATCCGCCAGGAGCTCTCGGAGATCTCCGGCTGGCCGACGATCCCTCAGGTGTTCGTCAAGGGCGAGCTGATCGGCGGCGCCGACATCACGCAGGAGCTGGCTGCCTCCGGTGAGCTGACCCGTGTGCTCGAGGAGAGGCTCGGCCCGGACTACCGTTCATCCGCCGGGGAGCGCACTGTCTCTCTCCTCACGCCCGCGTAGCGGAAGCCGATCGGCCGAATCGCGCCGGCGGCGATCAAGCCCGCCTCCAGCGCCTCGCTCGCGGGCCCACGCAGCCAGAGATAGAAGTACGGGCGCCACTCGAAGTCGCATTCCTCGTAACGTGCGTCGACCTCGGCGCGCAGCGTCTCGTACGGGTGAAGGTCGCGGTGCCGCTCCCGCCACTCGCCGAGGTCGTGCGGCCCGTGCGGATCGCCGCCCGCCGCGGCGAGCAGGCGACGCTGTGATTCGTACCAGTCGATCGTCGGCCCGTCCATGTGGTTCCACGCGAACTCGTCGAGCACAAGGAGCGGCGCCAGACCTGCGAGCTTGTCGAGCGCTGCGTCGAGCGGTTGCACATGGTGGAGAACGCGGCCCGCGACGACCGCATCGAACGGGCCTGGGTCGTCGAGCTCTTCGAGCGTGACACGACGGTAGAGCGGACCATCCGGCGCCTTTGGGTCGATCGCAAGCACGTCATAGCCCGCTGCGCTGAGCGCGGGTGCGACGCCGCCCTCGCGGCCGCAACCGACTTCGAGAACCCGTCCCGGCGGCGGCGCAAGCTGCGAAAGTGCGTACTCCTTGAAGTCCACGACCGTCAGCCTCGCACAGGCGCGGCGCATCGCCGTGCGCTCCCAGCTCCTCGACGGCAGCGCGACCGGCGTCCTCCAGACCGTGCGCCAGCTTGGCTTCCTGCAGATTGACCCGATCTCCACCGTCGCACCCCCGCAGCGCCTGGTCCTCTGGAGCAGGCTCGGTCCTTACGACCCGGGCGAGCTCGATCGCCTGCTCTGGAAAGAGCGCAAGCTCTTCGAGTGGAGCGCGTTCATCTGGCCGATCGAAGACTTCCCCCTCATCCGGGCACGCATGCGCCGGCGGCGGGGAACGTACACGTACGAGAAGCGCGGAGCCGAATTCCTGCGGACGAACGCGCGCTTCAAGCGACACCTGTTGCGTGAGCTCGAATCGCGTGGACCACTGCCCTCGCGCGAGATCGAGGCCGACCTGATGGTGTCGCGGGACCCACACGACTGGTGGGGGAGCCGCAAGGTCAGCCTGATGCTCGAGCTGCTCGAAGGCCGCGGCGTCGTCGCGGTCGCCGGCCGCCAGGGCAAGCAACGACTCTGGGACCTGGCCGAACGCTGGTATCCGGAAGCAGAGAGCATCCCCTGGCCCGAAGCCCGGCGACAACTCGAGGAGAAGCGCCGGCGCTCGCTCGGCGTCAGGTACGAGAAAGGCGAGTGGCACGCGCACCCCAACGCCGAGGACGGCCCAATTCGTAAGCGGGTCACGTTCCTGTCCCCTTTTGACCGCCTCATCCACGATCGCGACCGCGCGGAAGCGCTCTGGGATTACCGCTACCGGCTGGAGATGTACGTGCCCAAAGCGAAGCGGGAGTACGGGTACTACGTCCTCCCCATCCTCCGCGGCGACCGTCTGATCGGCCGTATCGATCCGGTGCTGGACCGCAAGACGGGCGTCCTGAAAATCAACTCGGTTCACTGGGAGCCGGACGTGAAGCCGGTCTCGCTCCAGCGACCCTTGCGAGATCTCGCAAAGTTCATCGGGGCGGGTAGCATCGACGCGTAGATGGACTTCGAGACACGCGCCATCCACGAGGGCCAGGAGCCCGATCCCGCGACCGGGGCCCTCACGACTCCGATCTACCTGACGTCCACGTACGTGCAGGACGCGGTCGGAGAGCACAAGGGCTACGACTACTCACGTGTGGCGAATCCGACGCGCACGGCGTTGCAACAGTGTCTCGCCTCGCTCGAGTCCGCGGAATACGGTCTCGCCTACTCCTCGGGCCTCGGCGCGACGACGACGATCATGCACCTGCTCAACCCGGGCGACCGCGTCGTGCTGATCGCGGACGTCTACGGAGGGGTCTACCGCATGACATCGCAGGTGTACGAGCCGAAGGGGTACGTCTTCGACTACCTGCCGGCAGCCGACTTCGAGGACCTCGGGTCGCACCTGGATGAACAGACGCGGCTCGTCTGGATCGAGACGCCGTCGAACCCGATGCTGAGCATCGTCGACATCCGCAAGGCGGCAGATGCCGCTCACGCCGCCGGCGCGATCCTCGTCGTCGACAACACGTTCGCGACCCCGTTCCTCCAACGCCCGTTGGAGCTCGGCGCAGACATTGTCGTGCATTCAACAACGAAGTATCTCGGCGGCCACTCCGACGTCATCGGCGGCTTCGCGGCGACGAACGATCCAACCATCGCGGAACGGCTCACGTTCCTGCAGAAGTCCCTCGGTGCCGTGCCCAGCCCGCTCGACTGCTGGCTCGTGCTCCGCGGCATCAAGACGCTGGCAGTGCGCATGCGCCAGCACTGTCACAACGCGCATGCAATCGCGGGCTTTCTCGAACGAAACTCGCGCGTGCAACAGGTGCTCTATCCCGGACTGCCCAGGCACCCCGGCCATACGATCGCTGCGCGGCAGATGGACGACTTCGGCGGGATGATCTCCTTCCTCGCCGAAACGGACGAGGAAGCCCTCGCCATCGTCGCGCGCACGAAGCTCTTCAAGCTCGCGGAGTCACTCGGCGGAGTGGAGAGCCTGATCGAGCTTCCGGCGCGCATGACCCACGCGTCCACGGCCGATGCGCCCTTCGCCGCACCTCTGAATCTCATCCGGCTCTCCGTCGGCCTCGAGTCGCCCGAGGACCTCCTCGAGGATCTCGAACGGGCGCTCACTCCGGTCGGAACCCGCTCGGCGCGTTCGGTGTAACACACCAAACCGACCGAAGGAGCGACATGAGACGTGCACTTTCCGCCGTGGCGGCGCTCGCCGCGATGCTGCTGCTTCCCGGCACGGCGGTTGCAAAAGGACCATCCGCGGCTTCGATCTCGGGGCCCGGCCTCGACCACGCGATCAGCATTCAGGGGTACGGTGAGGGCGGTAACTCCTCACCACTCGGCATCCTCGTCGAACAGGGTGGATTCTTCGCCCAGGCTTTCGAGCAGACACCGAGCTCGACCTCGCGGCGAAGGCCGTCGACCCAGCTGGGCCCGCGCTACGTCGTGACCTACACCGTGCCGGGCGGATCGAGCGGTGACTCGACGCTGCGCCAGGACCTGTACCCGTACGCGGGGAACGGGCCTGCGAGCTACATGGCGCCGAACCAGACTTTCTGGGAGACGCAGAAGACTCCCGGCGGCTGGTTCCGCGGCGGCGTCCAGTTGAGGCAGATGCTCGTCAAGGCGGGGCTACCGGCCCGCGCGCCGAGCCAGAGAGAAGCCCGTGCGGGCAGGCTCGGCGTGTCACTCGGCGCAGGCGCAGGCGTCGTCGCGGCCGCAGCGGCTTTCGCGCTGTTCTACCGCCGCCGCTCGGTCTCCGGCTGAACTTCATGGGAGGATCCGTGCTCAATTGGGACCGGATCCTCTCGACCTCATGCACCAGGGCGCAGACCGCGTCATCGCCTCGTATCTGCTCGAGACGGACGACGGGCCGGCCCTCTTCGACTGTGGGCCTTCCACCTGCCTTCCGCGGCTCGAAGCTGCGCTCCTCGAACGGGGCGTCGAGCTGGGCGACGTGCGCCACCTCCTCCTCTCGCACATCCACCTCGACCACGCCGGGGCCGCAGGCGTGCTCGTGCGAGAGCACCCCGAATTGCAGGTGCACGTCTCGGAGATCGGAGCGCCACATCTCACCGATCCCAGCCGGCTCGAGGCGAGCGCCCGGCGACTCTACGGCGACACCTTCGACACGCTCTGGGGTGAGCTTGCACCGGTCCCGCAGGAGAACATCCGAATAGTCGCGGCTCGAGTCCTGGGGCTCGACTGCTTCCCGACCCAGGGACACGCGAGTCACCACGTCTCCTATCTCGACGCAGCCGGGACGCTCTATGCAGGCGACGCGGCCGGTGTCCGCATCCTCCCTGAGCACACGGTTCTCCCACCGACCCCGCCCCCGGAGTTCGAGCTCGACGTCTGGCTCGAGACGATCGGGGAGATCGAACGGCGGCGGCCGGAGCGACTGGCGCTGATCCACTTCGGGGTCGTAGCGGAGCCCGCCGCGCATCTGGACGAGTTGCGCAGGCGTCTCGTCGAGTGGGTGCGCCTCGTGCAATCAGGCGTAACGCAAGAGCAGTTCAGCGAGTCAGTGCGAAACGAGGTGACCACGACCGCCGACAACGTCGAGCTGTACGAGCGAGCGATGCCGTTCTGGCAGTCCTACGCCGGGCTCGAGCGCTACACCAGGACGCATGCCGGCTAGCACCGGCCCGCTGCACGCACCGAACTTTCGGTTGCTCTTCGCGTCCCGCGCGGTCTCGTACTTCGGCACGTCTCTCGCGCCAATTGCGGTTGCGTTCGCAGTCCTCGACCTGACAGGGTCGGCGTCGGACACCGGCATTGCGTTCGCCTGCTGGACCCTCGCGCAGATCTCGACGTTGCTGGTCGGGGGCGTCGTCGCGGACCGACTGCCGCGACGTCTGGTGATGGTCGCCTCAGAGACCGCGAACTTCCTCGTGCGCGCGACGATGGGAGCGCTGCTGATCAGCGGGCACGCGCGGATTTGGGAAATATTCGTCCTGCAGGCGATCGGCGGCGCTGCGACCGCATTCTATTCGCCGGCGTCGAGCGGGATCGTGCCCGAGCTCGTCCCGGCAGAACACTTGCAGAAGGCGAACGCCCTCATGGGTATCGCGCGGTACGTCTCCTTTCCGCTCGGTGCTGCCGTCGGAGGCTCGATCGTCGCGACGATCGGAAGCGGCACGGCGTTGCTCGTCGATGCCGCGACGTACGCAGTCAGCGCCGCGCTTCTGAGCCAGATCCGGCTCGGCGCGCAGGCCGCCAGAGTCGCGACGCCGAGCTTCGTTCGGGAGTTGCGCGAAGGCTGGCAGGCGTTCACCGAGCAGACGTGGATCTGGTTGTTGACGGTCTGGATCGCGCTCTACTTCCTCGTGACGTACGCACCGTTCTTCGTGGTCGGCCCGTACATCGCGAAGCACTCACTCGGCGGGCCGGGTGCCTGGGCGATCGTTGTCACCAGCGAAGGCATCGGCGCCCTCGGAGGCGCATTGCTCGGCCTGCGCATCCAGCCACGGCATCCGTGGCGGATCGTGGGGCCGGTCTTCGCGCTCACCGCGGTGCAGAGCGTGCTGCTGGCAGCGCACGCGTCGGTCGCGGCGATCGGCGCTGCGGCGATCCTCGCGGGTTTCTCTTTTTCGTACGGCTCGGTGATCTACGAGACCGGGCTCCAACAGACAGTGCCCCGCGAGAAGCTCGGCCGCGTGAGCGCGTACAGCTGGATGGCGTCCATGACCTTCCTGCCGCTCGGGTACGCGATCGCAGGCTGGGTCGGCGCGGGAATCGGCAACTCCACGTATCTGCTCGTCGGCGCGATCTGGATCGTCGTGACGACCGTGATCGTCGTTTCGGTGCGAGACGTGCGCGATTTCCGGCTCCGGCCCAGCCTCCAGGAGCCCGACCTCGCGGCCTCCGTTCCCGCCTCGTAGGCTTCAGGGATGCCGCGTGTCCCGGTTCCGCCCGAGGTCGCCGAGTTTCTCTCACGTCCGAACCCGGCCGTGATCGGGACGCTCCGCCCCGACGGTTCGCCGCACACCGTTCCGACGTGGTACGACTGGGAGGACGGGCGCGTACTCGTGAACATGGAAGCGACGAGGCTGCGGTTGAGCTTTCTGCGCAGGGACCCGCGTGCTGCGCTGACCGCGCTCGACGAGCAGAGCTGGTACCGGCATGTCAGCCTCATCGGACGAGTCGTCTCGATCGAGGAGGATGCCGAGCTTACGGACATCGACCGTCTCTCGGTGCGCTATTCGGGACGGCCTTTCAGCAGGCGAGACGCGAAACGTGTCAGCGCCTGGCTCGAGCCGGAGCGCTGGCACGGCTGGTCCGACGCGGGGCCTTGGCCCTGATCCTCTAGCCGATCGCCCTTTCGTAGGCGTCGACGTAGTCGCGCACCATCCGTTGCGGCGAGAACTCCTCCTCGACGTAGCGGCGCAGCTCATTGGGGTCGAGCTCGTCTGCTTCCGTCAGCGCGTCTGCCATCTGTCGGTAGTTGTCGACGATGATGCCGCTGCGCCCATGCTCGATCACCTCGGGAACCGCACCCCATCTGGTCGCTATGACCGGCGTGCCGCACGCCATCGATTCGATCATGACGAGACCGAACGGCTCTTCCCACTCGATCGGAAAGAGCGTCGCACGCGCGTTTTGAAGCAGCTCGACCTTCTCGCCGTGCGTGACCTCTCCGAGGTATTCAATGCCGCCGACGAGATGAGGCTCGACGAGGCCGTGGAAGTACTCGCGCTCCTTCGACTCCTGCATCTTGCCGGCGATCTTGAGCGGCAGTCCTGCCTCCATCGCGACGGCGACGGCACGGTGCGCGCCTTTGTCCGGACTGAGCCGGCCGAGGAAGAGGAGGTAGTCCCCCCGATGCGGCTTGCAGGGATAGACCGAGAAGTCGAGCGCGTTGGGACAGTTGGCGATCCAGTTCAGGTCGGGTTTGGGCTCGCGTTGGTTCATCGAGATCGAGATCAATCCGACCTCGGGCGCGACGCGCGAAATCATCTCGTAGACCTCGCCGGGCTCTCCGTCCAGCGGTCCGTGCACTGTGTGCACGACAGGAGTTTTGGTCGTTGCGCCGAGCGTCGCGCCAAGCATGCCGGTGTGATCGTTCATGACGTCGAACTCGTCTGCGCGGCCGAAGGCTGAGAGCGCATGCTTCAACTCCCAGAACGTCCGGCCGATTCGCCGGCTCGGCGCCTCGGGAAAGACGGCTACGAGCTTTGCCCGTGTATGGGAGTCGCCGGATGCGAACAGTGTCACATCGTGTCCTGCGTCGGCGAGCCCGTCAGCAAGGAGCGAGACGATCCACTCGATCCCTCCGTAACCGGTGGGCGGGACTGCGAACCAGGCCGGTGCGATAACGGCGATCTTCATGCTGAGATTTTTACGCTTCTTCGACCCGGACGCGCCCGTCTTGGAGCCGCGCGTCCCAGGCACGTCCGAAAGCGCGGACGCCGGAGAGGCGAATCGTTCCCGCCCAGGAAGGAAGCTCCATCGGCGCGACCGTCTCGAGTGCGTGGCGCCGGCGGTCGGGCTGGAGGCCGAGCAACAGCTGCAGCAGCAGCACGGGAGTCCCGGCGGCCCACGCCTGCGGCCGGGCGGCCGTCGGGTAGGCGATCGGGAAAGGCGTCTCGGAGCGTCGCATGCCCGCGAACACCTCCGGAAGCTGGTACTTGAAGTGCTGGGCCGCAGTGAGCATGCGCTGCGTGATCCGCTGCATCTCGGCCCAGCGCCCGTAGCGGGCGAGCCCCGCCGCGATCAGCGAATTGTCGTGCGGCCAGACGGTGCCGTTGTGGTACGAGAGCGGGTTGTAGCCGGCGTCGCCGGTAGACATCGTGCGCACGCCCCAGCCGGACCAGAGCTCGTCCCCCATCAGCTGGTCGACGATCGCGTCGATCCGGTGCGGCGGAACGATTCCGCTCCAAAGGAGGTGGCCGATGTTCGAGCAGAGCGAGTCCACCTTGCGCTTGTCGCGGTCGAGCGCAAGCGCATAGTAACCACCGCGCTCTTCGATCCAGAACGCCTCGTCGAATCGGGTACGCAGCTCCTCGGCCTCGCGGTCGAGCCGGGCGGCGAGGTCGCGGTCGCGCCAGACCTCGCGCGCGAGATCGGCGGTGCGTCGCTTCGCGTCGTAGACGTATCCCTGGACCTCGCAGGGGGCGATGGGCGGTTCGGCGAGCGTGCCGTCGTGGAAGCGCTGCGAATCCCAAGAGTCCTTCCAGGACTGATTCTCGAGCCCGTGCTCGGTGCGCCGCTCGTATTCGAGGAACCCGTCTCCATCGCGATCGCCGTAGCGGTCGATCCACTCGAGCGCCGCCATAGCCGGTTGCTTGAGATCGCGCACGAGCGACGCGTCATCTGTCCAGCGCCAGACCTCTGAGAGCAGGATGAGATACAGCGGTGTTGCGTCGACCGTGCCGTAGTACCGCTCGTGCCAGGTGCGCGCAGCTTTTCCGTGCCGCACCTCGTGCACGATCTTCCCGGGCTCGGCGTCGATGCTCGCGTCGTCTTCCTTTGCCTGGAGCTCCGCGAGGACCTCGAGTGCGGTGCGCGCCAGCTCTGGACCGAAGAGGAGCGTCTGCAGGCACGTGATGATCGTGTCGCGCCCGAAGACGGTCATGAACCAGGGCACCCCGGCGCCCGGGAGCCTTCCGATTCCGGAACCGTCCGACTGCATGCGGAGCGACGCGAGATCGGAGACCGACTGTCCGAAGGAGTGCCCAAGGGCGTCCCACGACGTCCTCAGCTGCGGGACGCGCAACTGCCAGGCGGCCAGAGAGTCGCGAACCCGTCCCACTTCTTCGCCGAAACGCCGCTGGGCGAAGCGGGTGGCAACCGGCTCGCCGTCCGGTAGAGGAATGATCTCGACGTCGAGGTTCCACCGCTCGCGCGGCTCGAGTGCGAGATGGAACTTCACTCCCGACCCGTTCACCTCGCCTCGTTGCGAGAAGATCACCTGGGTCTTGAGCGGCAGGTCGCCGTTGTCGGAGATCAGGAACTGGTTGCTGTCGTCGTTGTACTCGATCGGCCTCAGGGAAGGCAACGGCTTTGCACGTAGTGGATCACCGAGCGCGAAGTCGTAGTCCTTGACCGCAAAGATGTCGGCGAAGTCCGTCCCGACTTCGAGCTCCAGGTCGAACTCGATCGGCTCCATTCCCTGGTTCTGCACGGCGAACAGGTCCTGCATCCCGTCGCCGACGAAGCGCTCTCGGCGGATCGAGAGCACGTCCTGGTCCAGCCCACCCGCGAGCGGGTTCCTCATGAAGAAGGCAGCCGAGAAGTACTCGATCTTGTCCGACGAGAGGAGCAACGGCCGCTGTCCGTTGATCGTCAGCCTGAAGCGCGAGAGAAAGCGTGTGTCCTCCGTGAACAGCCCTTCCCCCTCGCGCTGGAGGTCGCCGACGTCGTCGCAGATGCAAAAGGTCGCGCCTTCGAGGATTCGCAGCTGCTCGGGCATCAGCTCTCGCTTCGCAGTATTCGGCCTCCGGAGGATTGCGCAAGCGCCTTGACCACGAGCTCGTCGACATTCACGTGCGGCGGTCGAGTGACGGCGAAGAGGACGCACTCGGCAATGTCCTCGGGCTGCATCGCCTCGACACCCTGGTAGACCTTGTTCGCGGTCTCCTCGTCGCCGCGGAAGCGCACGCGCGAGAAATCTGTCTCCACGAGACCGGGGTCGACCGTGGTGATGTGGATCGGCCGTCCGAGCAGATCTTCGCGCAGCGCATACGTGAAGCCGCGCACGGCGAACTTGGACGTCACGTAGAGGGAGCCCTTCTCGTACGCCTGTCTCCCCGCAATCGAGCCGAGGTTGACGATGTGGCCACCGTCGCGCAGGTGCGCGAGGCAGAGGCGCGTCATGCGGATCAGGCCGTTCACGTTCGTCTCGAGCACCGTCCGCTCGTCCGCTTCGCTGCTCTCGTCGAACGGATCGCGGCCGAGCGCGAGTCCCGCCGCGTTGACGAGGATGTCGATGCCACCGAGCTCTGCGACCGCTTCCTCGACGAAGCGCTCGCAACTCGCCGGGTCGGTGACGTCGAGCTCGAGCCCGGTGATCGGGCTCGGAATCCGGTCGACCCGCCGGGCGCCGCCGACGACTAGTGCGCCTTCACGCGTGAGCGTCAGCGCCGTCGCGGCACCGATACCGCTCGACGCGCCGGTGACGACGGCCGACTTTCCCTCCAGGCTGGGCACCGCTGGACTCTAACGACGGAGCGGGCTGTGACGCGCCACGGCTTCACCCAGTTCGACCTTGGTCGTCGCCGGCTCGGCGTGTTCGACCTGAAGAGTGGTGTGGTTGAGGCCGAACCGATCGCCGAGGATCAGCTCGAGCCGCCGGCGCGCCGCGTGGCAGTCGGCGCCCGGCGTCACGAGCACGTGGGCGGACAACGCAGGAAAGCCGCTCGTCACGGTCCACACGTGGAGATCGTGGACCTCGACGACGTCGCGTTCCGCCACGAGCGCTCGCCCGATCGCCTCGGGGTCGATGTCGCCCGGCGCCCGTTCCAGGAAGATCAAGGTCGACTCGCGCAGGAGCCGGACGCTCGACCAGAGCATCAAGCCGGCCACGACGAGGCTGGCGATCGGATCGAAGCGATCCCAGCCGGTCGCGAGGATCAGTCCTCCGGCCAGAGCCGCGGCGCCGAAAGCAGCAACGTCGGTAAGCACGTGCAGAAATGCACCGCGCACGTTCAGGCTCTCGCGGCTCGCCCGCGCGAGCACAAAGCTCGCCGCGAGGCTGACGGCCACGCCGGCGAGCGCAACGCCGAGGACCAGCCCCCCGCGCACGTCCTGCGGATCGACCAGCCGGTGCACCGCCGACCAGACGACCCAGAGCGCGATCAGGCCCAGAGTGATCCCGTTGGCCTGGGCGGCCAGAATCTCGAGGCGGGAGTAGCCGAAGGTCCAGCGACCGGCCGCCGGCCGAGCGGCCATCGCCGACGCCACCAGGGCGAACGCCAACGCCCCCGCATCGGTGAGCAGGTGGCCCGCGTCGGCCAGTAGTGCGAGCGAGTTTCCGATCAGGCCCGCGACGACCTCTCCGACCAGCAGTGCCAACACGAGGCAGAGAGCGATGGTCAGCGCGCGGCGATCCGTGGCCAGGCGATGTGAGTGGTCGCGGTGCGTCCGTAGAGGGTAGCCGCCGCGCCAGGCGAACTCTCTCTTGCGTCTACGGCTTAGTCTTTCCAAATGCGCTTGGCTGCTCGCCGACTTCCATTGTTCGCAGCCGCAGTTGCGCTGGCGCTTCTGCCGACGGCCTGCGGCGACTCGGGGAAACCGTCGACCCCTGCAGGGCCCCCACCGGGAGCCGGGAAACAGCTGTCGAACGCTGACTGGCCCCAGGTCGTGGACAACCCCGACGCGTACAGAGGCGCGACCGTCGACCTCGTCGGGCGTGTTTCCACGGTGCAGAAGTCGCGCGATGGACAGTTCCGCGGGATTCACGTCTATGCCGACGCGACGAACAGCCAACTGGAGACGACGATCATCACGCGCGCGAGCTTGCCGCTGCTGCCCGACGACTATGTTCGCGCCCGCGGCATCCTCGAGGGCACGCTGCAAAGCGGCAGCACCGCGGGCATCGACCTCCGCGGGCCAGTCGTCATCGCCTCTCAACTGCGACCTGCGACGTTCGTTGACGCGGCCTCGCCGGCGCGGCAACGCCTCCGAGCCAAGCCCTACACCGTGTACGACGTTACCCTCACGCCTTATCGGATTGACTTCGCCGCCGACGAGACACGCGTCTTCTTGCGGATCAAGAACGCCACCGACTACACGATTCACTACAACGTCGCGCAGAGCTACCTGCTGAACGACGGGATCCGCTTCAAGCCGCATCCGCATCCGAGCTATCCGCAAATGCCGGCAGACCTGTTTCCCGGTAGCACGGCGACGGGGGTCACGACGTTCCGCGCGACCACCCCGGGCACGGTGTTCAAGTTCGTCACGAGGTTCAGCAGCGACGACATCAAGGTCGGCAACGTCGGCGTGACGACGCCGATCATCTGGACCTGGACGTTCTGAGCCCAGGCCCGGCGGCCTAGCGAGCTCAGAAGCTTGTGCGCCCTTCGCGGCCGGGGGGCGCCTGCCTAGCTGCAGACGCCCCTCCGGCTGCGACTCTACGCGGCCTCGTTCACGGCTTTCTCGTGGAGAGCTTCGCCGCACTGCGGACCGCGTGGGGTCGCAGCCGGGCCGAGGGCGCCCACACGCACTGCGCGAACACGCGCAAGACCATCAGCGGTGTACGCGCCGGGCGTAGGCGTGGCTAGGAAAGTGCCCCGGTGGACGAGTTGCTCGCGAACCTCGAGGTACGTCTCGCGAGCAAGCCCGCCCGAGCCGGGGAAACGTGGACCGCGCAGCGAATCGCTCTTGGGTAGCGATCGCGCGGCCCCCGCTCCAATCTGCACAGAACCATGAGCCAGCAGGGTCGAGGTACAGCGCCGACCGACCCGGGACTTGGGCTCCCGATAGGTCAGCGCTGTGTTCTCGGAGTTACTGGTCATGGGTTGCTTCTTTCTCTTTTGGTCCTTCGTGTTAAGCGATCCAGGCCGCGGACAAGCCGCTGACCTTGACCTTCGCCTTCTGGGTCAGGTGCTGATCGACCCAGGCGCTGTTGTTGACAGTCGCGGGCCCGCTGGTGGCCGCGCCGCCGTTGGCGCTGGCGCTGGCGTCGCCGCCCGTGCCCGAGCCACCCCAACCCTTTTGGGTTGTGTTCAGCGTCGTGTCGCCACCCGTGGCGTCGCTCGTGCCACCGAGGACAGCAGCGTCTGCGCTGGAGCCCTGGTTGCCGCCGATCGCGTCAGCGCTGTTCACGCTGGAGCCCACGGTTCCACCGTTGGCGGCGTTGCCACCGGCGGACGAGGATGCGGAGCCCGAATTGGTGTTCGAGCCGCCTGTCGCGGCACCAGTCGTGTTGGAGCCGGACGTGTTGGTGTTGTCGTTCTGCTTGTTGCCGCCGGTCGACGCGGAGCCGGACTTGGCGTTGCCGCCGTCAGCCCAACCGCCGTCGCCGCCGATCGACTTGGCCTCGCCGCCGGCACCGCCGGTCGCCGTGTCGCCGCCAGCCGATCCACCGGTAGTCGTCGAGCCGCAACCCGCACATGCTTTCGCGTTGCCGCCGTCGCCACCGTTCGCCTTACCGGTGTCGTTCGAGCCGCCGGTGCCTGCGCCGCCGGTTGCACTGCTACCGGAGCCGCCACCTGCACCGCCAGTGGAATTGGCGTCGTTGCTCGCTGCGCCGCTTCCACCGTTGCCGGCCGGGCTTTGGCAGTTGACTGATGGGTCAGCCCCACCGCCGTTACCGCTGTTGTTGCCGGCCCCTGTGTTGCTGCCGTTACTACCGACAACAGGGTTGCCGTTCGCGGCTGCGCAGTTGTTTGCGCCGCCGGTTGCCGACTCACTACCGCTCGTCGACGTGTTGGCCGACGTGCTAGCGGTGCTACCGCCACCATCAGCCGACGAGCTGCTGGTTGCTGCGCCACCGGATCCAGAACCACCGGTGTTGCCGCCGGTGTTTCCACCGTTACCGCCGGAACCGCCAGAGACGCTTCCGTTGGAGGGATCGGCCGTGGCGTTGCCGCCGCTGCCGCTGGAGGTGCTGGCGTCGCCGCCATTTGCCTTGGCGTCGTCAGCGTTACCGCCCTTGGCATTGGCGTCGCCGCCGATTGCCTTGCCCGACTCGGCCTTGCCGGTGTCCTGCTTCTGGACAACGGTGCCGGTGTCGTTCTGGCCGGTGTTGGCCTTGCCGGCGTCCTGATCGATCTTGGCGTTGCCCGACGAGTTGCCGCCGGAGTCGCCGCCATTCGCGGACGGGCTGTTGCTCGCGGCGCCGCCAGCGTTCGTCTGACTGTTGGACGAGGTGCCACCACTAGCGGTGCAGTCCCCGCCCTTGTTGCACGTGTCAGCCGAGCTCTTGGCATTGCCACTCGCGTTCTTGACGGAGTTCTTGACGTCTCCGCCGTAGCCAGAGGCCTTGCCACCAGTGGCGCTTCCTCCGTTCGATGTGGCTGCACCGCTTGACGCGTTCGCGTTGCTTTGATCCACCGTTGCGCCCTGGGTCCCGTTCTGCGTGACCTTCACAGTCGGGGGCTTAGGCGGGTGAATACCCCCTGCAAGCGCCGTCGGAACGGCGATGCAGGCAGCAAGCGCGACGGCCAAACCGGTCAGCCATCGGGTTTTTCTAGACACCTCTTTGCTCCTTTGTTTACGAACGATTTGGTGTTGCTAGCCGATCCGTCAGGTTTCCCAAGCAACCCAACGGGGTTGATGTCAACCGAAGCGGCTACCCAGGTCGTTCGCGACGAGCAAAGTCCACCGACCGCCCAAGGGCCGGCATGGCGTATTGCAGGCGCCCAACGCCGAGCGCTGCAATCATGAACAGCGCGAGGAGCGCGGCGAACGGTGTTGTTCCGAGGAGCAACACCAGCGCGCTCGAACCTGCGCCGAGAAGGTTGAAGAGTGTGTGGACGAAGCGCTCTGACGGAGTCATGGGCGCGCTCGCCGTCGCGGCTTGGGGTCCCGGCGTAGCACCTGTGCTGCCGAAAGCGCTCGGGCCGCGTGGTGCGGCGAAGATCCTGGCCGCGGACAGTCTCGAGAGCTCCACGCTGCCGGCCAGCACTCCGGAGAACGACTGCGGCAGGGCTCCGAAGATCAGGGGAGTCTCACCAAGCGGTGCTTCGCCGGCCTGGGCGAAGCTCGAGCCGCTGCGACCTGCGACGACGCCGGGCGGAGTCGTCGCAAGCGCGCCAGTCCAGTGGGCGAGATTGTCGATGTTCGCTTGCGAGGCGCTGGAGGAGGCCGATCCGCCCTGGTTCACGATCGCGATCTGCTGCGCGTGCTGATCCCATTCCACGCCCTCGCCGCTCGCCTCCTGCACCACCGCTTGCGTGATCTCGCTGTAGCTCGTCGAGATCGACGCGGCACTGACACCGTTCGACTGGTCGATCGGCGGGTTCATGGCACCGTTCCAGGGAATCTCCAGCTCGATCCTGTTACGCACGCTCGCCTGGCCAACGCGTGCAGATGCGACGTTCTGCTGCGTCGTCACCGCTTCCTGAAGCGCGTCCGCCAGCTGATCGGAGCCGGCCCCCGCCTGCGTCTGGCTGACCGACTGGCTCGTGACGCTCTCGAGGGCGGCGAAGCCCAGCGCCACCGACTCGTTCGTCTGCGTGATCTTCTGGATCCGGGCCTGGTTCCCGGAAGCCCGCGACCACACATGAGCCAGGTTCAGTGCATCTGACTGGGTTGCGACTGCGTCGGAGGTGGCGGTCTGGAGGGTTCCGATCACCTGCGTCGAGGCGACCGAGTGAACGGCGCCGTCGTCGGTTCCGGTCTGGTTCTGCTCGAGAGTCTGGGTCGCCGTGTCGAACGCGGCGGCCGTCGAGGCGGCGGCCACGCGGTTCTGCTGCTTGATGCCCTTGATAGCGCCGGCGGTCCGGATGATCGTGTTCCGCGGGTCGACCTGGCCGGCGTCAGCGGAGGCGGTCGCGGACTGGATGCTCGTAATCCCCTGGTACTGCGTCGCCTCGCTCTCGCCATCGCTCGAGATCGTCATCTCCTGGCTGCCGTCGAAGGTCGTGACTGCGGCGGCGGCGGCAGTCGAGTCGTTCGTCTGGGAGATCTGCGGGTTCGCGGGCGGAGGCGGCAGCAGCGCAGACGCGGGCGAGGTCGGCGCGGAGGGCGAATCTGCCGGCCACACCCAGGTCCAGTTCCACGTCCAGCTGCAGTCACAGGCCTGCTGGTAGCTCCAGGAGACCGACCATTCGCCGCGCGTCCACGTCCAGGTCCACGTCCACATGCCGGGCGTGCCCTGGGGTGACGACGTCACAGCTGGAGAACTCTCTGCCGGTGGCGTCCAGTTCCACGCCCAGTCCGACGTCGAGCTCGGAGTTGCACCCGGATCGGTGGGGGCCGATCCGGTCGTCCAGTTCCAGTTCCAATTCCAGGGCGTGTCGGAGCTGGTCGGGATGACGACGTCCTTGGGGAGCCCGGGGACGACGATCGCAACGCCGACGTTGTCCGGGTTCGTCACGGTCTCGACCGAGGTCAGGCCCGTAGCACTCGCGTCGTTCAGCTGGGTGAGCGGACCGTCCGAACCCGGGCTCGCGACGCGGATCGAGACGTTGACGTTGCTGGGAGAGTCCTGGGTTGCCGATGCGATCGAGGTGTCCGCGGCGGAGCCGCCGGGTCCCGTGATGCTCTGGGGCGAATCGGAGGACGAAGCGATGCAGTCGGTCTCATCCGCCGAGCACTGCGCGAGATCCTGGATGACCGAGCTCGCGTTCTCGACGTTCCCGGAGCTGTTGGGCCCGTTGGCGGGCAGGTCGGTCACCGCGGCGTCGATCAGGGCCGGGTCGACCGGGGCAGCAACTGCAGTCGACGTGTTTCCCTGCGCGACCGGCGCGTCATTTCCCGGGCTGCCTACGCGGATTGACACATTGACGTTCACAGGCGTGACCTGCGTCGAGGTCGCAGTAGGAGTTGCAACCTGTGTTCCCGTCGCCGGACCGGTAGCGCCTGCGGCCGCCGTCGCCGTCGAGGTATTCGTCTGGTGGATCGGTCCGTTCTCTCCAGGGCTCAGCACGCGGACGGTCGTGTTGATGTTTGCCGGATCGACCTGCGTCGAGGTTGCCGTGGCCGTCGCCGAGTCCTGCGAGGAAGACGAAGTCGGAGTCGGTGCGGTGATCGTGACGGTCGGCATCGGGCTCGCGTCATCGGCCGTGTCGTCCGGATTGGTGTCGACGACCGTCGTGCCGCTGCCGTTGGTTCCCGGGTCGATTTCGACAGTTACCCCCGTCGCCTGCGGGTCTGCTGGGTCGGATTGGCCAGTTACACCCGTCGCCTGCGGGACGGAATCAGTGTTTCCGGCAGTACTCGCGCCTGAGTTACCACCGGTCTGGGTGTCACCGGACTGCCCATTGACGTACGAAGCCGACGGGCTCGTATCCGAATCCGTCGGCGATTGGCCGTCAGGTGAAGGCGTCGTGGCGGTTGAACCGAGTCCGTCTGCGCCGGACTCGCTGCCAGTTGTGGCGCCGGGTGGGGAATTGGCAACCGGAATCGTTTCGCCTGAAGTGGAATCTGCTTGTGAAGGGGCCGGGGCTGCGCTTCCCGGGGTTGCGTTTGCGTCAGCGGCGGCACCGCCCGGCGCAAGAGCTGTCGGAGCCGAGCCGGAGCCTGATCCCGAGCCGCCCGCCGAGCCTGCACCTGCGGCAGCGGCTGCGCTGTTTCCCTGCACAACCGCGCCGTTGTCGCCCGGGTTTCCGACTCTGACGTCGACGTTTACGTTCTTCGGCTTGTCCTGGTTCGCGTTGGCCGACGCATTCGCGTTACCGGCGTGATCCGAGTTCCCGGGGGGATCGCCGTTTCCGGGCGCATTGGCCGAGTTGCCGGGGGAGCTCGTCTGGCCGGTTGCGTTGCCGTTCGGGGAGTTGTTGCTGTTGCCGTTGTTCTGCGTATTTGCAGCGGTGGTTACAGGTGGCGCGGGGTCCGGCGTCGGCGTCGCGGCCGGGGCAGCCGCGTTGCCGTTCCCAGTTCCGTTGCCGTTTGCGTTTCCGTTTCCATTGCCATGCGTACCGGCTGTGTCCGCGGCGCTCGTGTTGGTGGGCGCTGCATCCGGAGTGACAGGCACGCTCGCCGGGGCAGCGTTGTGCGCGCTCGTCGTCGCC
>Ga0207648_10001153_pt1 | contig 29604 bp, 30 predicted proteins | sample KBSMisM32_FD_184310 | JGI IMG/M metagenome (GOLD analysis project Ga0207648, IMG submission 184310) | Miscanthus rhizosphere microbial communities from Kellogg Biological Station, Michigan, USA - KBS Miscanthus M3-2 (SPAdes) (version 2) | ecosystem: Host-associated > Plants > Roots >... | reverse complement strand
GCCCTCCACGCGCACGTCGGTCTGGCGCCAGTGCCCCGGCCGGCTGCCGTCGCCCGTCCACTTGTCGCCGATCCCGGTGCCGCCCGTGAACCCGATGCGCCCGTCGACGACGAGCACGCGGCGGTGGTTGCGGTGATTGACCCGGCGGATCGTCAGCGGGCGCACCGGGTGATAGCGCGCGAAGGCGCAGCCCGAGCCGGCCAGCGTGCGCGCGAGCTCCTTGGGCATGGCGCTGGAGCCGATGGCGTCCACCAGCACGTTGACGCCCACGCCGGCCCGGCACCGCTCGGCCAGCGCCTCGACGATCTCGCGCGCGACGTCGCCGTCCTCCCACGAGAAGTTGGCGAAGGTGATGGTGCGGCGCGCGCCGCGGATCGCCTCCAGCATCGCCGGAAAGATCTCGTCGCCGTTGACGAGCACCTGCGCGCGGTTGCCCGCGATGAGCCCCGAGAGCGTGTGGGCCTCGACGGCGCGCACGAAGGCGGATTCGCCGATCGAGACGTCCGGCGCGATGTAGTCCGGCCGGCTGAGCGTGCAGCCGGCCAGCGCGACGCCGAGCGCGGCGGCCATGACCCCGGCGTCCCTGAACACGCCCATCTAGAGCTGATCCCGCAGCGGCACCAGCGGCAGGTAGAAGAGATAGCCCAGGCGGTGCCGCATCCAGTCCTCCCGCGAGACGGCGGTGGTGTACGTCAGGTCCTCCTCGAAGATCTCGGTGAGCCGGCGCGCGAGCCGGCGATCGAGGAAGGTGACGTTGAGCTCGTTGTTGATCGCGAACGACCGGTTGTCGAGGTTGGCGCTGCCGATGCTGACCCACTGATCGTCCACCACCATGGTCTTGGCGTGCAGGAGCGCGGGCCCGTACTCGTGGATCTTCACGCCCGCCTCCAGCGCGCGGCCGAAGTGGGCCTGGCTGGCCTTGCGCACCAGGCGATCGAGCGTCGAGCCGACCGCTCCGGCCGTGATGATCGTGACGTCCACCCCGCGGCGGGCCGCGTCGACCAGCGCCTGGGCCATCCGGTCGTCGGGAACGAAGTACGGGTTGGTCAGCCTGATCGACGAGCGCGCCGCGTCGATGGCCAGCAGGAAGAGCAGGTACGCCTCGGCGGCGCCGCTGGCGGGCGAGCGCTTGACCGACTGCACGGCCAGGTCGCCTCGGCGCTGGGGCTCCGGGAAGTACGCGTCGCCGGTCAGCAGGACGCCGGTGGCGTCGCGCCAGTTCTCGGCGAACGCCGCCTGCAGGAAGCGGACGATCGGGCCCTCCACGCGCACGTCGGTCTGGCGCCAGTGGCCGGCCTGCCGCCCGTCACCCGTCCACTTGTCGCCGACGCCGGTGCCGCCGGTAAAGCCGATGCGGCCGTCGACGACCAGGATGCGGCGATGATTGCGGTGGTTGAAGCGCTTGAGCGCGAAGGGGTTGACCGAATGATAGCGCGCGAAGTGACAGCCGCTGGCACTGAGGAGTGTGCGCAGCCGCTTCGGCATCTTGTTGGACCCGACGGCGTCGACCAGCACGTTGACCCCCACGCCGGCGCGGCACCGCTCGGCCAGGGCCTCGGCCATCTCCCGCGCGATCGCGCCGTCCTCGTACACGAAATTGGCGAACGTGATGGTGGTCCGCGCGGCGCGGATGGCGGCCAGCATCGCCGGGAAGATCTGCTCGCCGTTGACGAGCACCTCGGCCTGGTTGCCCTCCACGAGCCCCGACATCGTGTGGGCTTCCATGGCCCGGACGAAGGCGGACTCGCCCACCTGGACGTCGGGCGCCACATAATGCGGCCGGCTGAGTGTGCAACCCGGCAATACGATGCACAGTGCGAGGGCGGCAAGGCGTGCTGACCCGAGCATACCCATCGGTGGTGCACCGGGCGTGCCAGGTCATGATTGTGGCCCTCGTCCTCGCGGCGACGCCGGCCTTCGGACAGACGGGCGACGAAGGCTTCATCGAATACCTGCGCAAGCAAGACCCCGCGGCCGCCGAGCGGTTCGTGACCCTGCGCAACGCGCGCGACGCCGCCCTGGCCGACTATCGCCAGGCCTCGGAGCGCTATAACGCCGGCGGGCCCGCGCTGCGATCGGTCTCGCTGCCCGCGCTGCAGCAGGCGAAGCGGCGCTACGCGGAGGCCTCGCTGGCCGTGCTGAACTTCCTCGACGAGCGCGATCGCGGTCTCATCATCAAGCTGGAGGCCGACATCGTGCGCGTGAAGCGAACGCTGGAGGAGCGCGCCCGGGATCGCACGGAGCTGCAGCGGATGCTGCGCGGCGAATGAGGTATTCTGTCGAGTGAGGGAGACGCGCGGATGAGCGAGGAGTGCAAGCACGGCTTGAGGACCGGATGCGCCTACTGTCACGCGCGCACGCCGGTCGATCCCGCGCCGCGGACGGGCCAGCCCGGCCAGCGACGGCGCGCACGCAGCACCCCGATGTCCGAGAAGATGAACGACCGCATGACCGCCCTGCAGCGCCGGCTCAAGCAGATCCGCGGCGAGACGTAGGCCCGCGGGCGCACTCATGGACGACTCGCTCGCGCGGCGTCGCATCCTGATCGTGGACGACCATCCCGACACGCTCGACATGCTCAGCCAGGCGTGCGAGGCGAACGGGGCCCAGGTGCAGACGGCGCTCTCGGCGCGCGCCGCCCTCGAGCTGCTCACGGCGCAGCCGCCTCACGTGGTGATCACCGACATCGGCCTGCGCGGCGAGGACGGCGTGTGGCTGCTGCGCGAGGTGCGGCGGGGTCATCCCACGCTCCCCGTCATCGCGCTCACCGGCCGCAGCCCGGAGGACGCGCTGGCCGCCGGCTTCGACGCCGTCCTGCTGAAGCCGACCGATCCCTGGCAGCTCTGCGACGAGGTCCGCCGCGTGCTGGGGGAGCGCTCGACCGCCCGCTAGACGTAGACCCGCGGCACGCGCGTGTTGATGTTGGTCAGCACTTCGTACGGAATGGTGCCCGCCCACCCGGCCACGTCCTCGCAGGTGATCAGCGCCTCGCCGTCGGCGCCCAGCAGCGTGACGGGATCGCCGTTGTAGGCCGTGTCCCACTCGATGTTCACCATGATCTGATCCATGCACACCCGGCCGACGACCGGGTACTTCTTGCCGCGGATCAGGACCTGCGCGGTGTTCGAGAGCGCGCGGAAGTAGCCGTCGCCGTAGCCCACCGGGACCGTGACCACCCGCACCGGGTGATCCGACTGCCAGGTCGAGCCGTAGCTCACCGGGTGCCCGGGCGTGACCACCTTGAAGTACACCACGCGCGAGCGCAGCGACAGCGCGGGCTTCACCGCGATGGTGTGCTTCACCTCGTCGGAGGGGTAGACGCCGTAGAGCAGGATGCCGGGCCGCACCAGGTCGAGATGGCTCTCGCGGAGCTGGAGCACCGCCCCCGAGTTGGCCATGTGGCGCACCGGCGGCTTGATGCCCTGCTTGTCGTACCACTCGAGCACCTCCAGGAAGCGCGCCAGCTGCACCCGCGCGGAGGTGAGGTCGGCCGTGTCGGAGCTGGCGAAGTGGGAGTAGATGCCCTCCACCAGGGTGTGCCGGCACTCCGACGCCCGCTCGAGCAAGCCGCGCGCGCTGTAGTAGTGCACGCCGATCCGCTCCATGCCGGTGTCGATCTTGAGGTGCACCCGCGCCCCGACGCCCAGGCGCCCGGCCGCCTCGTCCACCTGCTGGAGCTTGTCGATGGACGACGCGGTCAGGGTGAGGCCGTGCTGCAGGAACACCGGGATCTGGTCGCCGAAGATGCCGCCCATGACCAGGATGGGCAGGGTGAGCCCCGCCTCGCGCAGGGCCACCGCCTCTTCCAGGAAGGCCACGCCCAGCGAGCGCGCGCCGAGGCCGGCCAGGTGCCGGGCCACCGGCACGAGCCCGTGACCGTAGGCGTTGGCCTTCACGATGGGCATCACCGCGGCCGGAGCCACCGCCGCCCGGATCGCGCGGAAGTTCTCCGCGAGGCGATCCAGGCTGACCTCGACGACCGTCGGCCGCAGCGCGCCCTGATCCACCGTTACTTGGGCACCACGCTCTTGAAGCGGGGCATGACCTCCTTGGCCAGGAGCTCCATCGAGTGGTGCCACGCCTTCGGGTTGTCGCTGTAGTCGAAGCAGAATAGGAGCAGCGTGCCGAACCCGCCGACCTCCTCGTAGATGTCGTCGAGCTTCCGCGCCACCGTGTCGGGCGAGCCCACCAGCCAGTTGTGCTTGGCGCAGTACTCCGGCGTCACGTCCGAGTCGGGCACGCTCGGGTCGTGCTTCAGGAACTCGGTGAACGCGAAGGCGCCCAGGAGCGGCAGGAAGTACTCGGTCATCATGCGGCCCATCATGCCGCCCACCGAGAGCCGCATCGCCTCCGCGTCGGTGTCGGCCACGAACACCTCGCGGACCATCCGCCAGTCCGAGCGCTTCGGGGTCCGGTTGGCCCTCGCGGCTCCCTGCTCCACCGCCTCCCAGTGGCTGCCCACGTAGGTCGGGTTCAGGTTCAGGCTCATCGGCCAGTATCCGCGCTCGCCGGCCAGCTTGAGCGTGTCCGATCCCTTGCTGAGCCCGGCCACCCCGATGGGCGGGTGCGGCTTCTGGAACGGGTAGATGTGGGGCTTGAGCGTCTCGAACATGGTCCCGGTCTTGGTGACGTGCCAGAACTTGCCCTGGTAGTCGAACTCCGGCTCGTCGCTCCAGAGGCGCAGGATGATGTCGAGCGACTCGCGGGTCATCTCCCGGTTCTGTCCCGACATGCCGTCGACGTTGAACATCGACCAGTCGCTCGGCAGCCCGCTCGCGGCGACGCCGAAGTTGAGCCGGCCCTGGGCCATGTGGTCGAGGATCGCGAGCCGGTTGGCCAGCTCGGCGGGATGGTGGTACGGCATCAGGAAGCCGCCCGGCCCGATGCGCATGCGCTTGGTCTGCAGCAGGGCCTGCGCCACCAGGAGGTCCGGCGAGGGATGGGGCTCCCACGGAGAAGTGTGGTGCTCGCCGATCCATGCCTCGCTGAAGCCCAGCTCGTCGGCCCAGCGGAGCTGCTGCAGGTCCCACTGGTGCCCGTCGAAGAGCTTCCGCTCCGGCGGGTGCGACGGCATCGTGAAGAGGCCATAGTCCATGACGTGCCTCCTATCTCTCGAAGGGAAAGAGCGGCCGGGGGCGGTTCCGGTAGGTGAAGAGCCGCAGATCGGAGCTGGTCACGCCGTCGCCGTCGCAGAGCACGATGTGCCGGGCGATGGGCTCGAAGCCGGCCCGGAAGTGCTGGCGTGACTTGATCAGGACGTACTTCTTGCGGCGCGGGTCGATGCCGCAGTGGGTGAAGACCCCGGTGTCGAACGGCTCGCTGCGTCCCTCCGACACCACGATCTGGACCCCGCCGGTGTCGAGCACCGCGGTCCGGCCCATCCGCACCCGGGTCCCGGTGGCCATCGGACCGGTGACGGTGAACTCGCCGTCGGTGATGCGCGTGACCTTGCCGGTGACGGTGAGCGGCTTGCCCGGCAGGTTGATCTGGGGCATGTCGATGCGCCCGCCCAGGGGCAGCGTCACCCCCGCCGCGGTGCCCGCCTCGACGAGCCGCCGCACGCCCGCCGGGTCGCAGATGGGCCCCGCCACCACGTCGGTCAGCCCCTGGCGCATCACCTCCTCGATCACCCGCATCACGTCCTGGGTCCCGCCGGAGGCGGTGTTGTCGCCGTGATCGACCAGGACGATCGGCCCCTCGCTCAGCGATCGCGCGTGCGCGACCTGCTCGGCGAGGGGGGCGCCCCGGTAGAGGAAATCCTCGCGCCGCTCCCAGGCCAGCGCGAGCAGGCGGTCGCGCAGGGCCTGCCCCGCGTCGGTGGCGCCGTCGCACACGATCACGGTGGAGAGCGAGATGTGCGGGATGTCGGAGTGCGGGAAGCCGCCGAACACCGAGGCCAGCACCACCGCCCCCGAGGCCTCCGCGGCCATCGCCTGGTCCATGATGTCCTTCATCGGCTGCCGCGACGGGGTGTGGACCAGGGTGCTGGTCATCATCGGCTGGCTGCCCCACACCATCACCGGCCGGATCTCGCCGCGCAGCGTCCGCAGCAGGGCCTGCCCCGCCCGGCGCCCGGTCTCGCCCATGTCCACGTGCGGGTAGGTGCAGTAGCCCGCGATCAGGGTCGCGTGCTCGACCATGGCCGGCGTCATGTGGGAGTGGAAGTCGAGGCCGACCGCGATCGGCACCCGGGGCGCGACCGCGCGGATGCGCCGCAGCAGCTCGCCCTCGCCGTCGTCCACGTGCTCGGCCACCATCGCGCCGTGCAGCGCGAGGCACACCGCGTCACAGCCGCCCCGCACCGCGCCCACGATGGCCTCCGCCATGTCCTCGTAGGCCGCCTTCTCCACGTAGCCGGAAGGGTGCGCCCCGCCCGCCACCGGCACCACGATGTCGGCCCCCGCGCGGCGCGCCACGTCGAGGAAGCCGCCGAGCTGGGTGTTGGTGTCGGTGAACTCCGCGATCGCGGCCTCGCCCTGCAGCGGCCGGAAGGAGGCCAGCGGGGTGGGCACGGGCGAGAAGGTGTTGGTCTCGTGCATCATCATGCCCAGGACCAGCTTCGGACGCGCCATGTCCGGCAGCATACCTCAGGCGATTGCCCCGCGCGCCTCGATCCCTGCCCGTTTCAGTGCCACTTGACTTTTTCAGTCGTGCTGGATAGCGTGCGCCCATGCCACGCGCCGCGAGCCTGGGCGATCGCATCCGAGCTTCCAGATTGAACCGGAGGCTGACCCTCGGCCAGGTCGCCGAGAAGGTCGGGGTCAGCGTCAGCGCGCTGAGCCAGCTCGAGCGCGACCAGTTCAACCCCACCATCGCCACCCTGAAGGCGATCGCCACCACGCTCGACACCACCATCGGCAGCCTGGTCGCCGAGACCAGCCCCCTCGACCGCGCGGTGGTGCGGGTGGCCGAGCGCAAGCGCCTCTCCCCGCGCCGCGGCATCACCTACCAGCTCCTCACCCCGGACCTCTCCGGCCACGTCGAGCTGATCCTGAGCGAGTACGAGGTGGGCGCCGGCACCGGCGAGGAGGCCTTCGCCTATCACGCCGAGCAATGCGGGGTGGTCCTCCAGGGAGTGGCGGTGGTCCACCTGGGCGACGCCGTCCACCGGCTGCGGGCCGGCGACAGCATCCGCTTCGACTGCGCCATCCCTCATCGCATCGCCAACGGCGGGCGCGGCCGCCTGCGCTGCCTGTGGGCGATCAGCCCGCCCACCTTCTGAGCATGAGCGATCTGCTGGGCACGGAGCGGCGGTCGCTGCTGGTGGACGAGGCGGCGCTCGGCGAGTGGCTCCGCGACGGGATGTGCATCGCGCTGGGCGGCCTCGCCACCGCCTGTCACGCGATGATCGCGGTGCGCCACGTGGTCCGCCGCGGCCTCCGCGACCTCACGGTGGTGGGCTCCGCGGTGGGCGGGCTCGACGTGGACCTCCTGATCGGCGCCGGCTGCGTGCGCAAGGTGATCAGCCCCTACGTGGGCGCGGAGGCCCTCGCCTCCATCGGCCCCTTCTACCGGGCCGCCGCCGAGCGGGGCGAGATCGACGTCTGGGAGTGCGACGAGGGCCAGTACTACGCCGGCCTGCAGGCCGCGGGGCAGATGCTGCCGTTCATGCCCACGCGCGGCGGGGTCGGCACCTCGTACCCCGAGGTGAACCCGGACCTGCGCCTGTTCGCCGACCCGGTCAACGGCGAGACCCTGGTGGCGGTGCCCGCCATCGAGCCCGACGTGGCCCTGCTCCACGCCGCCCAGGCCGACGCGTACGGCAACGTGCAGTTCGTGGGCACCGGCTACGCGGACCGTCTGCTCTGGCGCGCGGCGCACCGCACCCTGGTCCAGGTGGAGAAGCTGGTCTCCAACGAGGAGATCCGCCGCGCTCCGGAGCGCACCGCGCTGCTCGGCCATGGAGTGCTGCGCGCGCCCTACGGGGCCCACCCGTTCTCGAGCCCCGGGTTCTACCTCGAGGACCGCGCCCACATCGCGGAGCTGGTGGAGGCCGGGCGCGCCTTCGCCCGCCGCGGCGATCGCGGCCCCTTCGAGCGCTACCTCGACCGCTACGTGCGCGGCCCCGCCGATCACGTCGCGTACCTGGAGGCGGTCGGGCTGCGCCGGCTCCTGTCGCTGGGGGAGTACTGATGGCCGTCGCGTCCCGGGCCCGGACGACGGGGACCCCGCCCTCGATCAAGGAGCTGATGGCCACGTTCCTCGCCCGCGACATGGCCGACGGCGAGGAGATCTTCGTGGGCACCAACCTGCCGGTGATCCGGGCCGGCGTCCTGCTCGCCCACCTGCACCACGGGCCGAGCATGCGGGTGATGGTGGCCCACACCCGGACCAACCTCTACCACACGCCGGTGATGGAGTACTTCGAGCTGCTCGCCGACTGGCGGGGCGCCCGCTGGGCCGAGGCCTACTTCAACGACAACGAGATCGTGATGTACCAGAAGAGCCGGCGCGACTCGGTGTTCTTCGTGGGGGCGCTCCAGATCGACCGCTTCGGCAACTCGAACCTGATCGGCCTCGGGTCGGACCGGCGCCGCCTCGCCCTGCGCGGGCCGGGCGCGATCGCCACCACCACCAACGCCTCCCACGTGCGGCGCTTCTACCTGTTCGTCAACGAGCACTCTCCGCGGGTGTTCGTCCCGCGCTGCGACTTCGTGAGCACGGTGGGCTGGGCCGAGGGCGGCGCCGACGCCCGCCGGCGCCTCGGCCTGCCCGGCGGGGGGCCGCGCTACTGCGTGACGCCGCTGGCGGTGATGGACTTCGAGGAGAGCAGCAAGCGCATGCGCCTGCACTCGGTGCATCCCGGGGTCACGGTGGACGAGGTGCGGGCCCGGACCGGCTTCGACCTGCTGGTCCCCGCCCACGTCCCGGTCACCCCCGCGCCCGGCGCGGACGAGCTCGACATCCTGCGGACGCGCGTGGACCCGCAAGGGCTCCTGCGGCGGTAGCGACGACCATGGCCGGCGAGGGCGGGCTCCGGATTCGCGGCGCGTCGCTGGAGGCGCGCGGGCTCACCAAGACCTTCGGGAGCACTCGCGTGGTCCAGGACGTCTCGTTCAAGGTCGCGGGCGGGGCGCTGCTCACCCTGCTCGGCCCGAGCGGCTCCGGCAAGACCACCACCCTGCGCATGGTCGCGGGCTTCGAGGACCCGGACGCGGGGCAGATCCTGGTCGCGGACCAGGACATCACCGAGCGACCGGCGCACCGCCGCAACATCGGGGTGGTGTTCCAGCAGTACGCGCTCTTCCCGCACCTCACCGTGTTCGACAACGTGGCGTACTCGCTCGAGATGCGCCGGTACGGGCGGGCCGAGGTCAAGAGCCGGGTGGGCGCGGCGCTCGACCTGGTCCGCCTGCAGGGGTTCGAGGCGCGCTACCCGCGCCAGCTCTCGGGCGGCCAGCAGCAGCGGGTGGCGCTGGCCCGCGCGATCGTGTTCGAGCCGCCGGTGCTGCTGATGGACGAGCCGCTCGGGGCGCTGGACAAGCGCCTGCGCGAGACCATGCAGGTCGAGGTACGCCGGCTGCAGCAGCAGCTCGGGATCACGACCGTGTCGGTCACCCACGACCAGGTGGAGGCCCTCGTGATGTCCGACCTCATCGCGGTGATGGACGGGGGCGTGCTGCACCAGCTCGCCCCGCCGCTCGAGATCTACCAGCGGCCCGCGACCCAGTTCGTGGCCGACTTCATCGGGGAGTCGAACATGCTGGTGGGCAGCGTCTCGGACGCGGCGGCGAGCCCGCTCACCTTCACCACCGCCAAGGGGCTGCGCATCCGCACCGAGGCCGGCACGAAGGGCGCCGCGGGAGCCACGCACCTCCCCACGCATCTGATCGTCCGGCCCGAGCACGTGCGCATGGGCCCGGAGGCGGAGCGAGCGTCGAACCGCTACGTGGCGGAGGTGCTGGAGGTGCTCTACGTGGGCGATCTCGTGAAGTACCGGGTGGTGGCCGAGACCGGCGACGAGCTGTGGGCCAAGACCCTGGCTCCCTCGACGGGGCAGCGCTGGGAGCGGGGTGAGCGGGTGACGGTGGGCTGGGAGCCGGGAGACAGCCTGACCGTGAGTGCATAGGACCGGACCGAAAGGAGTCGCGATGGGCAAGACACGGATCACGCGCCGCAGGTTCCTCGGAATGACCGCGGCCGCGGCGGGCGCGGCCAGCGTGGGGTTCCCCCACGTCATCACCACCGCCAAGGGAGCCGCGAACGAGCTGGTGTTCGTGGGCTTCGGCGGCGGCTACCAGGAGGGCCAGACCAAGGCCCTCTTCGAGCCGTTCGAGAAGGAGACCGGCATCAAGGTGGTGCAGACCACCGGGGTGGATCTGGCCAAGCTGCGGGCCCAGGTGCAGTCGAAGCACGTGGAATGGGACCTGATCTCGATCCCGGACCGCCTGCGCTACACCGCGGTGCGCGACGGGCTCCTGCAGAAGCTCAACTACTCCATGATCAACGCCAAGGACATCCAGAAGGACCTCGTCACCGACCACGCGGTGGGCTGCGTGACGATCCCCATGCTCCTCACCTACAGCACCAAGGCCCATCCCCCCGGCAAGGAGCCCAAGACGTGGATGGACTTCTGGGACCCGAACAAGGTGCCGGGCATCCGCGGCATGTACAACGCCCCGCCCTACTCGCTCGAGTTCGCCCTGATCGCGGACGGGGTGCCGAAGGACAAGCTCTACCCGCTCGACGTGACTCGGGCGTTCAAGAGCTTCGACCGCATCAAGCCCGCGGTGAAGGTGTGGTGGAGCCAGTTCCCCCAGCCGGGGGTGCTGCTCGACAGCGGCGAGATCACCATGACCCCGTGGACGCGCTCGATCACCCCGGTGTTCGAGGGCCAGCCGATGGGCGTGAGCTACGAGGGCGCGGCCCTGACCTACGAGGGATGGGTGGTGCCGACCGGAGCGCCCAACGCCCAGAACGCGATGAAGTTCATCAACTGGGCGCTCCAGCCCAAGCCGCAGGCCGAGCTGACCAAGTACGTGGCCTTCGGCCCCACCAACAAGAACGCGACCCAGTTCGTGAACCCCAAGCTCCGCCCCCTGCTCTCCTCGGACCCCGAGAACGTGAAGAAGGGGTTCCTGCTGAGCGGGGACTGGTGGGGCCCGAACCTCGAGAAGGTCACCGAGGCGTGGAACGAGTGGCGCCTCAAATAGGAGACTGACCCGTGAGCACCGTTCTCTACGAGCCGAAGGGCGCCGTGGTCCGCATCACCCTGAACCGCCCCCAGGCCATGAACGCATTCGACCTGCCGACGGCCCGCGAGCTGGGCCGTCGGCTCGAGGAGTTCGACAAGGACGACGCCCTGCGCGTCGCCATCGTCACCGGCGCGGGCGACAAGTCCTTCTGCGCCGGCGCCGACCTCAAGCAGATGCACGGCGGCTCGCACGCCGGCGGCGTCGGCGAGCTGTGGGGCTCGGAGATCCAGTACCGCCTGGGGCAGCGCCTCCAGGTGGCCAAGCCGGTCATCGCCGCGATCAACGGCTACTGCCTGGCCGGGGGGCTCGAGCTGGCCCTCGGCTGCGACATCCGCATCGCGTCGGAGACCGCGTCCTTCGGCTGCCCGGAGGTGCGCTGGGCGATCCTGCACGGCTTCGGGGCCATGCGGCTGCCCAGCACGGTGCCGATGTCGGTGGCGATGGAGATGCTGCTCACCGGCGAGCGCATCGACGCGGCGCGCGCGAAGGAGATCGGGCTGGTGAGCCGCGTGGTGCGGCCCGCGCAGCTCCTGGCCACCGCGGAGCAGATCGCGGAGCGGATCGGGCAGAACGGGCCGATCGCGATCAAGATCACCAAGGAGCTGGCGTGGCGGTCGCTGCACCAGCACCCGGACGACGCGCTCCGCTTCTACGGCGCGGTCACCGCGCTCATCCACGAGACGGAAGACTCCAAGGAGGGGCCGCGCGCGTTCGCCGAGAAGCGCACGCCCCGCTTCAAGGGGAAATGAACGCCGGATGACCAGGCATCCTCTCGACTCGTTCGCCAACCCGGCCAGCGTCGCGGTCATCGGCGCCTCCACCGTCTTGCACAAGGCGGGGGGGCGTCGGTGGCGCAGCATGGTCGACGCCCGGTTCCCGGGCCCGCTCTACCCGATCCATCCCACCGCGCGGGAGATCCTCGGCCGCCGGGCCTACCGCTCGCTGCTCGACCTGCCCGAGCCGCCGGAGCTCGCGGTGGTGCTGGTGCGCCCGGACCTGGTGCCGGGCGCGCTCGACGAGTGCGCGCAGCTGGCGGTGCCCGCGGTGGTGGTCATCACCGCCGGCTTCGGCGAGACCGGGCCCGAGGGCAAGGCGGTGGAGCAGGCCATGACCCGGCGCCTGCGCGAGGCCGGCGGCCGCATGATCGGCCCCAACTGCGCCGGGCTCTTCAGCGCCTCCGGCCACGTCAACGTCCTGGGCTGGGGCGTGCCCACCGGCCCCATCGCGGTGATCTCGCAGAGCGGGAACATGGCCCTGACCTTCGTGCAGCTCGCGAAGGAGAAGGGCATCGGGATGAGCAAGCTCATCACGGTGGGCAACGCGGCCGACCTGCGCATCCCCGAGTACCTCGAGTACCTGCAGTCGGATCCCCACACCAAGGTGATCGTGGCCTACCTCGAGGGCTTCGAGGCGGGCGAGGGCCGCGCGATCTGGGAGCTGATGCGCCGTCTCCCGAATCCCAAGCCGGTGGTGGTGGTGAAGCCGGGCGAGACCGACAGCGGACGCCGCGCCGCGCTCTCGCACACCGGCGCCCTCGCGGGCCGGCACCGCATCGTGGCCGCCGCGCTCCGCCAGTGCGGCATCCTGCGCGTGACCGACAGCGAGGAGGCCTGGGACGCCGCGATGGCGCTGGCCCTCCTCCCCGCCCCCGACCCGGGCGCGGTGGTGGTGATCTCCGACGGCGGCGGCCACGCCACCATCGTGGCCGACACCGCCGACAAGTCGGGCCTCGCGGTGCCCCCGCTCTCGGCCGCCACGCGGCAGGCGCTGGCCGCGGTGCTGCCGCCCCGGAGCGGCATCGCCAACCCGGTGGACTTCGCGGGCGTGGCCGAGGAGGAGCCGGAGGTGGTGCCGCGCGTGGTCGACATCGCGCTCGCCGATCCCGCCATCGGGGGCGCGCTGATCGCGGGCCACTTCGGCGGGTACGTGAAGATCGCCACCGAGGAGCTGGGCCGACGCGAGTGCGCGGCGGCCGAGGAGCTGGCCGCGGTCGTCGCGCGCCGGGGCAAGCCGGTCATCGTCCACACCATCTACGGGGCGGAGCGGCTGCCCGCGCTGGAGCCGCTGCGACGGGCGGGAGTGCCGATCTACCGCTCGCTCGAGGCCTCCGCCCGGGCGATGGGCGCGCTCTGGCAGCACGCGCGGGCCCGGCGCGCCGCCGAGGCTCGACGGTCCAGGCCCGATGACGCACGGGTGGGCGCCCTCCTCGCCGGCCGCGCGCGCGGCGAGGTGCTGCCCGAGCCCGAGTGCCGCCAGCTGGTCGCGTGCTACGGAGTGCCAGTGCCGCGCTGGCGGCTGGTGTCGAGCGGGGCCGAGACCGCGGACGCGGTCGAGGCGCTGGTGAGCCCCGCCGCGCTCAAGCTGGTGGCCCGCGGCGTGGTGCACAAGAGCGACGTGGGCGGCGTCCTGCTCGGCATCTGCGGACCCCGCGCCGCACGCGAGGGATGGGAGCGCCTGATGGACGCGGCCCGCGAGGCGGACGCCCCCGACGCCCGCGTGCTGGTCACCCCGATGCTCGATCCGGGCGTGGAGACGGTGGTGGGCGTGCTGCGCGATCCCCAGTTCGGGCCGGTGGTGATGTTCGGCCTGGGCGGGGTGCTGGTGGAGGCGCTCGACGACGTGGTGTTCCGGGTGGCGCCCTTCGGCCTCGAGGAGGCGCGGACCATGATCGGGGAGATCCGCGGTCACCGCCTCCTCGACGCGGTGCGGGGCCGCCCCGCGGTGGACCGCGGCGCGCTCGCCGACCTGCTGGTGCGCGTCTCGGAGCTGGCCGCCGACCGGCCCGAGCTGGCCGAGCTGGACCTCAACCCGGTGATCTGCACCGAGCGCGGCGCGGCCCTCGCGGACGCCCGCGCGGTGATGGCCTGACCGTGCGGCGCGCCGCACGCGGGCGCTGGGCCACCGGGCTCCTGCTCGCCCCGCCGCTCGCCTTCCTCACCCTGCTCTTCGCCCTGCCCCTGCTGCGCGTGCTGTGGGGCAGCGTGTTCGCTCCCGACTTCACCCTCGCCCACTACGTGCGGATGTGGACGGTGCCGGTCTACGGGCGGGTGTTCTGGATCACCCTCAAGATCAGCACCCTGACCACGCTCGGCTGCATCCTGCTCGGCTATCTGGCGGCCTACTTCCTGGCCACCGTGCGGCCGCGCACCCGGCAGATCCTGCTCCTCACCGTGATCGTGCCGTTCTTCCTGAGCGTGCTGGTGCGCAACTACATCTGGATGATCCTGCTCCAGAAGACCGGACTCCTGAACCAGGCCCTGGGCCGCCTCGGCCTGATCCAGACCCCGCTCGACCTCATGTACAACGAGACCGGCGTGCTGATCGCGATGGTCAACATGCTCCTGCCCTACGTGATCTTCCCGGTGCTGAGCTCGCTGCTCGCGATCCCGCCCGAGCTGCGGCAGGCCTCCGCGAGCCTGGGCGCGGGCGCCTTCCGCACCTTCTGGCGGGTGACGCTGCCGCTGTCCCTGCCCGGGGTGGCCGCGGGCGGGCTCCTCGTCTTCATCGTGGCCCTCGGCTTCTTCATCACTCCCGCGCTCCTCGGCGGGCCGAAGCAGATGATGATCTCGAACCTCATCGAGTTCAGCGTGCGCCAGGTGCTGAACTGGCCCTTCGCCTTCGCGCTGGCCAACACCCTGCTGATGGGCACGCTGCTCCTCTACTTCGCCTACGTGCGCCTCCTGGGCGGGCGCATGCCGCGCACCGGGTTCCCGTGACCGCGCGCTGGACGCGGCGGCGGCTCGGACGCCTCGCCTCGCGCGCGCTCCTCGGCGCGGCGGGGGGCCTCGTGCTCCTGTTCCTGGTGGTCCCGGTGATCTCGGTCATCCCGATGTCGTTCAGCTCCTCGATGGTCTTCGAGCTGATCCCGAGCGATCCGGGGCTCACCCAGTACCGCCGCTTCTTCTCGAGCCCGGAGTGGATGGCCGCCCTCGGCCGCTCGGCCCAGGTCGCGCTCGGCACCACCGTGGTGGCCACCATCATGGGCACCCTCGCGGCCCTCGGCCTCCGGAAGATCCGCGGCTCCCGGCGCGCGCTGCTGGAGGCCCTGCTCATCGCCCCGCGCATCGTCCCGAGCATCGTGCTGGCGGTGGCCCTCTACTTCGTGTTCTCCAACACCGGCCTGGTCGGCACGCTCGGCGGCCTCGTGCTGGCCCACAGCGTGCTCGCGTTCCCATTCGTGGTGGTGCTGGTGGGCAGCGCCCTCCAGGGGCTCGACCCCACCCTCGAGGAGGCCTCGCGGAGCCTCGGGGGCAGCCCGCCGCGCACGTTCTTCCGCGTGACCTTCCCCCAGATCCGGCTCGCGGTGCTGGGGAGCGCGCTCTTCTCCTTCAACGTCTCGTTCGACGAGGTCGTGGTCACCCTCTTCATCAGCGGGGTGCGGAGCAAGACCCTGCCGGTCAAGGTGTGGGACGCGATCCTCTACGAGATCACCCCGATCCTGCCCGCCATCTCGGCGGTGATCATCCTCGCCAGCGTGCTGCTGCTCACCCCGCTCCTGCTCGCCCGCCGAGCCTCCTGAGGAGCCGCCCATGTACTTCACCGGCTTGGAGTGCCGCGGCTGTCGCGCTCCCTACGCGCCGGACCAGGACCTGCTCCTGTGTCCGGGCTGCCACCAGCTGCTGGAGGCGCGCTATGACCTGGCCCGGCTGCGGCGCGAGATCGACCGCGACGCGATCGCCCGGCGGCCCGCCGGCGTCTGGCGGTGGACGGAGCTGCTCCCGGTGCTGGATCCCGCCCGCATCGTGACCCTGGGCGAGGGCGGCACCCCGTTCCTCCGCTCGGAGCGGCTGGCGCGCGCCTGCGGAGTGCGCGAGCTGTGGCTCAAGTCCGACGCGGCCAACCCCACCGGCTCCCTCAAGGACCGGTCGATCACGGTGTCGGCCACCAAGGCGGTGGAGTTCGGCTACGGGGTGCTCGCCTGCGACTCCACCGGCAACAAGGCGTCGTCCACCGCGGCCTACGCGGCGCGCGCGGGGCTCGCGAGCGTGGTGTTCTGCCCCAGGGACACCCCGCGCCCCAAGATGGCCCAGGCCGTCTTCTTCGGCGCGCGCCTTCTGCGGGTGGACGGTCACTACTCGCAGATCAACGCCTGGTACCGGCAGCTGATCGCGAGCGGCCGCGTGAAGTGGTACGACTGCGGCACCGACAATCCCTTCCGCTACGAGGGCAAGAAGACCTACGCCTACGAGATCGCGCAGGACCTCGGCTGGCGGGTGCCGGACCGGGTGCTGCACCCCGCCGCGGGCGGGATGTCGCTCGTGAAGACGTGGAAGGGGTTCAACGAGCTGCGCGAGCTGGGCTGGACCGACCGGCTGCCGCGCATGACGCTGGTGCAGGCCGCGGCCTGCGCGCCGATCGTGGAGTCGTGGCGCAAGAAGCTGCCCACGGTGGCCCCGGTGGAGAAGGGCGCCACGGTGGCGAGCGCGCTGGCCGCCGCGGACCCGGGGCTGCTGGGCAACCTGGCGCTCGACTCGGTCCGCGCCTCCGACGGCGCCGCGATCGCGGTCGAGGACGCGGAGATCCTGGACGCGGTCCGCCGCCTGGGCGAGGAGGGGCTCATGATCGAGCCGAGCGGAGCGGTCACGCTCGCCGCGGTCCGGCGGGGCGTGGCGCAGGGGCTGATCGGGCCCGATGAATCGGTGGTGTGCGTGCTCACCGGCTCCGGCTTCAAGGACTTCGACCGCATCCTGGACGTGGTCGAGATCCCGGACCGGATCCTGGCCGGCTACGACGAGATGGTCGCGGCCGCCGAGCGGATCGGCTAGCCGTGGCCGCCGCCGGACGCATCGAGCGGCGCCTCGCGGATCTCGGGCTCGAGCTGCCCCAGCAGCCGGTCCCGGTGGGCAACTACCTCCCCGCCGCGCGCAGCGGCCGCCTCGTGTTCACGTCCGGGCAGACCGCGCGCATCAACGGGGTGCGCCGCTACGTGGGGGTGGTGGGCCAGGAGGTGAGCCAGGCCGACGCCTATCTCTCCGCGCGCGACGCCACGCTGAACTGCCTGGCCTGCGTGAAGCAGGCGGTGGGCTCGCTCGACCGGGTGCAACGCGTGGTCAAGGTGCTGGGCTTCGTGAACGTGGGCGCCGACTTCGGCGCCCACCCCACCGTGATCGACGGCGCCTCGGACCTGCTGGAGCAGCTCTGGGGCCCGCTGGGCTGCCACGCCCGCTCCGCGGTCGGCCTCTCCTCCCTGCCCTCGAACGTCTCGGTCGAGATCGAGCTGGTGGTGGAGGTGCGCCGAGGCGCGGCGGTCAGCGGGCCGGCGTCCGGGCGCGGTACTGTTCGATGATCTGGGCTCCCGCGGGGCCCATCTGCCGGAGCCACTCGTCCACCGCGGTCTGCCCCGCGGCCCGCAGCGCCTGACGGTACTCGGGCGTGAGCTCGGTGGTGAGGGTGACGCCGGCCGCGCGCATCCGGGCGTAGTTGGCGGCCACCCGCGTCTTCATCACCTCCCACTGCCGGGCCTCGGTCTCGGCCGCCGCCTCCCGCAGCGCCTGCTGGAGCCCGGGATCGAGCGCGCGCCAGGCGTCCGCGTTGACCGTGACCATGCTCATGGTCACCGCGTACTCGATGGCGGTGAAGTGGCGCAGGGTCTCCATCAGCCGTTGACCCGCGCCGCCGTCGCCGGAGGACAGCACCGCGTCGAGCTGACCCGCCCGCAGCTGCGGCAGCGCGTCGGTGAACGACACCACCACCGGCACCGCGCCCGCGGCCCGGAACGCGACCACCCCGTTGGCGTCCGCGGTGCGGATGCGGAGGCCCTTCAGGGCCTCGGCGGAGTCGACCGGACGATGGGCCCAGATCCCCGCCGCCGGCCAGGGAGACTGGAACAGCAGCACCTGGTTGTGGCGGGCCAGCGCCCGCTCGTAGGCCGGACGCGCGACCGCGGCGAGGGCCTGACCCTCCCCGGGCGTGGTGGCGAGGAACGGCAGCGACGGGAGCAGGAAGACGGGGTCGAGCGCGCCGAGGGCTCCCATGTAGGTGTTGCCCAGGCGCAGGTCGCCGCGACCGATGGCGGCCACCATGTCCCGGGAGCGGAACCCGCTGGTGGCGTCGTACTGGTGCGTGATCGCGATGCGCCCGTCGGTGCGCGCCGCGACCTCGCGCGCGAAGCGCGCGTCCGCCTCGCCCTGGATGGAGGTGGCCGGATACTCGTCGGCCATGCTCCACGTGATCACCTGAGCGCTCGCCGCGCTCGCGATGGCCACCATCAGCACCAGCGCCATCACCACGTATCGGGCCGCCGATCGGGTCATCTCGGTTCCCTCCGGGGCCGAGGATAGCGCACTCGACGCCCGGGGGGCTCCGGAGGTAGGATCGCGGCCATGCGCGCCGCCGTGATGCGGAACCGGCAGCTGGTGGTCGCCGACTTGCCGCCGCCCGACCCGGGTCCCGGCGAGGTACTGGTCAAGACGCTCGCCTGCGGCATCTGCGGCTCCGACCTCCACGCCCTCAGGCACGCCGAGCAGTTCGTGGCCGCCTCGCGCCGCGCGGGCAATCAGTTCGCGATGGACCTCTCGCGCGACGTGGTGATGGGCCACGAGTTCTGCGCCGAGATCGTCGAGCACGGGCCGGGCACCCGGAAGACCCTGCCCCGCGGCGCGCGGGTCTGCTCGCGGCCGGGGCTCGTCCGCGCCGACCGCCGGATCACGGTGGGCTACTCCAACGACACCCCGGGCGGCTACGCGGAGTACATGCGCCTCACCGAGGCGCTGCTGCTGCCGGTGCCCCCGGATCTCGCGACCGACCACGCCGCGCTCACCGAGCCGATGGCGGTGGGGGTGCACGCGGTGGCCAAGGCCCACCTCTCACCGGACGACGCCCCGCTCGTGATCGGCTGCGGCCCGGTGGGCCTCGCGGTGATCGCGGCGCTGCGCCTGGCCGGGGCGCGCCCCATCGTGGCCGCCGACTTCTCGGCCCGACGCCGCGAGCTGGCCGCCGCCCTCGGGGCCGACCACGTGGTCGACCCCGCGCGCACCACCCCCTGGCAGAGCTGGTACGAGGTCGCGGTGTGGCGCGACCCGGCCCGCGCCCCCGTCCTGCCCCCGTGGATGCCGGGCCCCGCGCTCCGGCCCGCGGTGGTGTTCGAGTGCGTGGGCGTGCCCGGCGTGCTCGACCAGATCATGGCCGCCGCGCCCCGCGCCAGCCGCATCGTGGTGGTCGGGGTGTGCATGGAGGCGGATACGATCTACCCGATGCTCGGCATCAGCAAGGAGCTCGCGCTGCAGTTCGTGCTGGGTTACACCCCCGAGGAGTTCGCGGCCACCCTCGGCCACATCGCGAGGGAAGCGATCCCGGTGGCGCCGCTCGTCACCGGGCGGGTCGGCCTCGACGGGGTGGCCGGCGCGTTCGAGGCCCTCGCCTCCCCGGAGCGCCACGCGAAGATCCTCGTCGAGCCCTGGCGGGCCTGAGAGCGCGCCCGTCGCCACCTCGACCTTCGCGGCCCTCCGGGAGCGGAACTACCGCTTCTACTGGGTCGGCCTCGTCTTCTACGTCCTGGGGCACCGAGCGGAGTATCTGACGTTTTCATGGATGGTGTGGGAGGTGACCGAGGACGCGCTTCACCTCGGCTACCTCGGCCTGGCCCAGGGCATTCCCCTCGTGGTCTTCCAGCTCTGGGGCGGCGTGCTCGCCGACCGCGTCAACCGCCTGCGCCTGCTGCTGGTGACCCAGAGCCTCACCACCACCGCGCTGCTCGCCGCCTTCCTGCTCTCGGCGTCGGGGGTGCGGCGGGTCGAGCTCCTCCTTGCCCTCGCCGCGCTCAGCAACACCTTCCGCGCCTTCGACGAGCCGAGCCGCATGGCGCTGGTGCCCCAGATGGTGGGGCGCGAGCGGCTGCCGAACGCCATCGCGCTCGGCTCCATCCCCTGGCAGGCGGGGCGCATGATCGGCCCCTCGATCACGGGAGTGCTGATCGCGGCCTTCGGGGGCACGGTGGGCTTCGGGCTCGCGGTGGGCGCCTCCGCGTTCGCGCTCGCCATGTACGCGCGCCTGCGCGTGGAGGGCCACGCGCCCGCCCCCGCGGACGGGCACGCGTTGAGCCAGCTCATGGCGGGCCTGCGCTTCGTGCGCGGCGACTTCGTGTTCGCGGCCCTCATCTGCCTGGCCCTCTTCAACGCGGTGTTCGGCCTCTCCTACGTGACCCTGCTGCCGATCTTCGCCGACGTGTACTTCCGGGCCGGCTCCGCGGGCTACGGGCTCCTCAACGCGGGTCACGGCCTCGGCGCCCTCGCGGGCACCCTGCTGGTGGCCGCGGTCGCTCCGCGCCTCGCGCGTCGCGGCCTCATCATCCTCGCCGGCGCGGCGGGGATGGGCCTGGGCCTCGTGGTGTTCTCGCGCGCGCCCGGCCTCGCGGTGGCGGTGCCGGTCCTCGCCTGCGTGGGCTTCAGCAACACCTTCTACCTCACGCAGGTGTCCACCCAGCTCCAGCAGACGGTGCCCGATCGGCTGCGCGGCCGCGTGATGAGCCTCTACTCGCTCTGCTGGAACCTGCTGCCGCTCGGCGGCCTGCTGGGCGGCGTGCTCGCGGCGGCGGTCGACGCGCGCTTCGCGGTCGCGGTGGGCGGCGCGATGGTGGCGGTCAACGCGATCGTCCTGCTCGCCTCCCGCCGCCTGCGGCGCCTCTGAGGAGGATCGATGTTATATAGTCCGGGACGCTCATCTGGACGGACAAGGAGGCCGCGATGGCCAACGTGCTGACGGTGGTGGCGAGGATCCGGGCCGCGAAGGGCAAGGGCGACGCGCTCGCCGCGCTGCTCGCGGAGCAGGCGGGAGTGGTGCGCAAGGCGGAGCCGGGCTGCCTGGCCTATCGGCCGCACCGCTCGACGAAGGACCCCGACCTCTTCATCTTCTACGAGCAGTACAACGACGACGCCGCCTTCGACGTGCACCGCAAGGCGCCGCACCTGGCCGCCTACCGCGAGCGCCGGGAGAAGGAAGGCCTGACCGAGGGCGGCGCCGAGGTCGAGATCTACCGCTCGCTGACCGACTGAGCGCGCCTCACTCCCCGAGGCGCAGGCCCAGCAGCCGGAGCGCGGCGCGCAGCTCCGGCTGGGCGGGATCGATGCGGCGGGTGGCGAGGCGCCGGATCACCGGCCGCGCCGCCGGCCGCTCGAAGATCGCCCAGTTCTTGAAGCGGTCCCCGAAGCGCGAGCGGTACGCGATGCCCGCGAAGCGCGGCCGCCCGCGCGCGTCGCTCCGCGCGTACACGTAGCTCGAGATCTCCTGGGTGAAGCGCCGCGGGGCGGTCAGCCGGATGGCCGCGCCGTCCAGCTCGCGGATGCCGTGGCGCACCAGCGCGGGGGCGAGCGCGCGGTGGAGATGGGCGAGCGAGCCGGGCGCCCCGATCTGGCAGAAGCGCCCCCGCACCGCCGCCTCGCCGATCACCCGCCCCTGCAGCCACGAGCGCGGCAGGAGCCCCGCGGGGCCGGTGCCGTCGTCGCCCTCGATGCGGGCGAGCCCGGCCAGCACCTGCGGATCGGGCCGGAAACGGGCCAGCGTCTCCACGAAGCAGGCTTCCAGCTGCGATGAGCCGTACAAGACCCGATACATGCTGCGGGCATCGTCCCAGCGGTTGCCGAAGGTGCCGTCCTCCCCCGCGATCTCCCAGCGCGGCCAGGCCCAGGGGTTGGGCTTGCGGCCGATGCGGAGGATGCGCGCCGGCGGCGCCGCCTCCTCGAGATCGGTCATCCGCCGACGACGAAGGCGCGCGCGGCCGCGACGATCTCGGGGCCGACCTCGTCCAGATCGCCCTCGCGGAGGAGCCGCGCGGGAGACCGGTCGTCGAGCTGGGGGTTGAGCCCCTGGAACCAGGCCTGCGCCACCTCGTGGCTGTCGCGCTGGCCGATGAGCCGCGCCACCTGGAAAGCCAGGCGCAGGCGCGGGGCGACCGCGGGGTCCTTGGGCTCCCGCCCCTCGGCGGCCCACTCGTGGACCGCTCGAGTCTCCGAGACCCGGGCGATGTAGGCGACCAGCTTGGCGCCCAGGATCTGGGTGAGCTCGCGGGCCACGAAGGGAAACGGCGCCCGCATCGCGTCGTCGTGCGCCTGGAGATCGGGCCGGGAGCCGGCCGCCCGGGATGGAGCCATCGTGAGTGCCCTCCTGTCCCGAGTGTACACCAGGTCAATCACAAAGCAATCACAGGCTAATCCAGGGGCAGCTCCCGGGTCAGAGCCTCGGCCAGCCGGCTGTACTGGGGGAGGCGGTTGTAGAGCTGGGCCGAGATGCGGATCAGCCGGCGCGGCGGCGCGGGCCAGCGCATGATCGGCACCTCGATCCGCCACCGCTCGAAGAGCCGGCCCTGGAGCGGGTCGCGCACGCGCCAGCCGCGCTCGACGGTGCGGTTGTCGGGCAGCATCACGCTCGCGATCGAGCCGATCATCTCGTCGGGGCACGCCGGCGGTGTGCCCGCCGCCGCGCACAGGCGCCGGCGGGCTTCCAGCGCGAGCGCGCGATTGCGCGCCATCAGGGCGGGCCAGCCGCCCGGCACGAGCCCGCCCAGGTACTCGATGGCGCGCGGCACGGTCAGCCACCCGGTCGGGTCCTGGGTGCCGGTCCAGTCGAACTCCAGGCGGAAGCGCGTCCGGCCGGCCCGCACGCCGTTGGCCCCGTGACTGATCGTGAGCGGATGGATCTCGGCCTGACGGTCGCGCCGCACCCAGAGGAACGCGGAGCCCTTGGGCGTGCAGAGCCACTTGTGGCAGTTGCCCGTGTAGTACGCGGCGCCGAGGGCGCGCAGGTCGAGGGGCACCATGCCGGGTCCGTGCGCGCCGTCCACCAGCGTGTCCACTCCCCGCGCGGCGAGCCCGCGCACCAGCGCCTCGATCGGCAGCACCAGGGCGGTCGGGCTCGTGATGTGATCCAGCAGGCAGAGCCGCGTGCGCGGGCTCACCCCGGCCAGCACGGTGTCCACGATCTGCTGCGGTGCTGCGACCGGGAACGGCAGCGTCACCACCACCACCTTCGCCCCGCCACGCTCCGCCACGAAGTCGAGCGTGTTGCGGCAGGCCTGGTAGCAGTGATCGGTGGTCAGGAGCTCATCTCCCGACGACACGCGCATCGACCGCAGCACCGCGTTGACCCCCGAGGTGGCGTTGCCGACGAAGGCGAGGTCGTCCGCGTCGGCACCGACGAAGGCGGCCAGCGCGGCCCGCGCCGCGTCGAGCCGGTCGTCGAGCTCGCGCCCGAGGAAGCGCACCGGCTCGGCCTCGAGCTCGGCGCGCAGCGCGGCCTGCAGATCCAGGATCTCCCGCGGGCACGCCCCGTAGGAGCCGTGGTTGAGGAACGCGATGCCGGGATCGAGCGGCCAGAGCCCGGACCAGCCCGGGCTCTCCTCCCCTACCGTTCCCATCGTGGTCATCGGATCAGTACCCCGGCGGAGGCCGGAAGCCGCCGACCACGTCGGCGAGGTGCCCGGCCACCGCGATCGGCGTGGCGTCCTCGAGATAGGGCCCCACGATCTGGAGTCCCACCGGCAGCCCGCCCGCGGTGAGGCCGACGGGCGCGGTGGTGGCGGGCAGGCCCGCGAGGGTCGCGAAGGAGATCCAGAAGCAGAGATCGCTGTACGGGCGCGGCCCGCCCGGCGTCGTCAGCACCCGCGTGAGCGCGGTACCGGAGGGATCGTGCGGGAACGCGGGCACGAGCGCGGTCGGCATCAGGAAGGCGTCGTGGGTGCGGAAGTAGCCCTGCCACCTCCCGCGCGCCATGCGGCGGCGGTCCTCGACGGTGCGCAGGTGCGCGTCCGGCGCGGTGACCGCGCGGGCGTAGCGCACGAGGTGCGAGGTCTCCGAGCTCGCCGCGATCTGGCGCAGGCCGGCCAGCTGTTCCTCCCGCGCGGGTGGCGTGAAGTGCGCGTAGAGCAGGGTCAGGTAGGCGTCGTACTGATCGTCGACGTTCACGCCCGGCGGCCAGCCCTCCTCCAGCCGCGCGCCCGCCTTGCGCAGCGCCTCCACCGCCGCCGCGAGGGCCGGCGCCTGGTCGGACGAGACCGGCGCGCGGGGATCGTCGAGCACGTAGCCGATGCGATAGTCGGCGAGCCGCGCGCCGCGCGCGGGCGGCAGCGACCACCGCCACGCGCGCGCCTCGTCGCCATCGGGGCCGCCCAGCACCTGGAGGGCCGCGAGCAGGTCGGCCGCGGAGCGCGCCAGCGGACCCGCCACCGGCAGGGTCGAGGGCGGCGTGGCCGGGATGCCGGGCGGCGGCGGGATGTGCCCGCGCATCGGCACCACGTCGAGCGAGGGCTTGTGACCGTAGACCCCGCAGAAGTGGGCCGGGATGCGGATCGAGCCGGCCAGATCGCTGCCCGGCTCGAGATAGGTGAAGCCGGCCGCGAGCGCGGCGGCGCCGCCGCCGGTGGAGCCGCCCGGGGTCCGGGTCGGGTCCCAGGGGTTGCTCGTCCGGCCGTAGACCGCGTTGAAGCTCTGCCAGTCGCTGGCGAAGATCGGCACGTTGGTCTTGCCGAGCACGATCCCGCCCGCGCGCCGGAGGCGCTCCACCACGGCGGCGTCGCGCGTGGGCACGTGGCTGCGCAGCGAGGCCGAGCCCGCGGTGGTGGTGAGGCCCGCGGTCTCGTAGGTGTCCTTGACCGTGATCGGCACGCCGTGGAACCGTCCCCAGATCTCGCGCCGCCCGCGCGCCTCGTCGGCCGCGCGGGCCCGCGCCAGCGCCGCGTCCGCGTCGAGCGCGACCACCGCGTTCACGGGGGGATTGAGCCGCCCGATGCGGTCGAGCATCCGGGTCGTCAGCTCCACCGAGGACACGACGCCCGCCCGGATGGCTCCCGCGGCGTCCAGCGCGGAGGCGAAGTCGAGATCGGCCGCCGCCGCGCGCGCCGGCCGCGCGGGCCACGGCGCCGCCGCGCCGGCCAGGCCCGCGGCGACTCCCAGGCGCAGAAAATCCCGTCGATCCATCCGCGCGGCGCTCATGGCTCCTCCTGCGCGGGCGTCGGCATCGCGCGCGCCCGCGTGCGGGCCGGGAAGCGGGCGAGCGCCGCCTCGTCGAGATCGATCCCCAGCCCGGGCCGCGTGGGCACCGCGATGAAGCCGTCCCGGACCTCGAAGGCCGGACTCCCGATCTCGCGCCCGCGCGCCTCGAAGCTCACGAAGTACTCGGTGATGAGGAAGTTCGGGATCGCGGCCGAGACCTGCAGCGTCGCGGCCAGCCCCACGGTGGTCGAGTTGTAGTTGTGCGGCGACACCGTCACCAGCGAGGGCTCCGCCATCTGGGCGATCGCGCGCAGCTCTCCGATGCCCCCGCAGTTGCACACGTCCGGATTCACGATGTCGGCCGCGCGCAGCTCGAAGCAGCGCCGGAACTCGGCCCGGGTGTAGAGCTCCTCCCCGGTCACGATGGGGATCGCGATCTGCCTCCGGCACTCCGCGAGCGCTTCCAGATTCGTGGAGGACACCGGCTCCTCGTACCAGAAGGGGCGGAAGCGCTCCATCTCGCGGGCCAGGCGGATCGCGTGCATCGGGGCCAGGCGCCGGTGCACCTCGATGAGGAGGTCGACCGAGGGCCCCACCGCCTCGCGCACCGCCGCCACCGTGGCCACCGCCCGCTCCTCCGCCGCGCGCTCGATGTGGGTGCGCCACGGCCCCGGGAAGGGATCGAACTTGAGCGCGGTGAACCCGCGCCCCACCGTCTCGCGCGCCCGCACCGCGTGGTCCGCCGGCGTCTTCGCCCCGCCGTACCAGCCGTTGGCGTAGACGCGCACCCGCTCGCGGCACGGTCCGCCGAGCAGGGCGTGCACCGGCACCCGGTGGCGCTTGCCCGCGATGTCCCACAGGGCCTGCTCGAGCCCGCTCACCGCGGACCAGAAGTCCATCGCCCCGCGCTTGGCCGCCCAGTCGTGGTAGGCCCAGTGCACGAAGTGGGTGATGTGCGAGGCGTCGCGCCCCACGAGGTAGCGCCCGAGCGCCTCCACCAGCGCGACGATGGAGGTGTCGCGGTCGGCCTGCGTGTAGCACTCGCCCCAGCCCCGCGGCCCCCCCTCGGTGTCGACGGCCACGAAGCAGAGGTTCTTGCCGCCGCCCAGGTCGGCGAGGAACGGCGTCACGCGGCTCACGCGCATTCGCGCATCCTATCAGAAGCGGCGGGCCCGAATCGGCGAACCGGGGCCGCCGCGCCCCGCGAGCGTGGTACGATGCCCGAGGTTCGCTCATGCACGCGCTGACGACGACGTCATCGCGCGGCGCCGTCCGCGCGAAGCTCCTGACCACGCTGTTCGTGGCCCAGGTGTGCGGCAGCACCGGTCACTCCATCGGGCTCGCGGTCGGCAGCATCATGGCCGCCAGCATCACCGGCACCAACACCTGGTCCGGGGTCCCGGTCGCGGTGGGCGCGCTCGGCACCGCGCTCGCGAGCTGGCCCCTGGCCCGGCTCATGGAGCGGTCGGGCCGGCGCTCCGGGCTCGCGCTCGGCTATCTGCTGGCGGTCGCCGGCGCGGGCCTCGGGCTCCTGGGGGTGGCGGTGCGTCACTTCCCGCTGATGCTGGCCGGCATGGCTCTCTTCGGCGTCGCGAGCACCTCCAACCTGCTCGCGCGCTACGCCGCCGCCGACGTGAGCCGGCCCGGGCAGCGCGGCCGCGCCATGGGCCTCATCGTGTGGGGCTCGACGCTCGGCTCGATCATCGGCCCGAACCTCACCGCCCCCGCGATCGCGCTGGGCGCGCACTGGGGCGTGCCGGCCACCGCGAGCCCGTTCCTGGTGAGCGTGGCCGGCTACGGGGTCGCGTCGCTGCTCACCCTGCTATTCCTGCGGCCCGATCCCCTCGCCCTCGCGCGGCTCGACGCGGCGGCCGACGCCGGCGAGGCGGTGGGCCCCGCGCGCCCGCTCGCGGGGATCCTCGCCGACGGCCGGGTGCAGATCGCGCTGGCCACGCTCTCGATCAGCCAGTTCGTGATGATCAGCACCACGTCCACCTCGCCGCTCTACCTCCACGACCAGGGCCACTCGGTGGGCGTGATCGGGGTGGCGGTGGCGCTCCACCTGGCCGGCATGTACGTGGCGTCCCCGCTCTCGGGCTGGCTCGCGGACCGCTTCGGGCGCATGCCGGTGATCGCGGCCGGAGCCGGGCTGCTGATCGCGGCGGTGGTCCTCGCCGGCTTGCTGCCCGGGCGCGCGGGAGCCCCGGTCATCTTCGCCCTCTTCCTGAACGGCGTGGGCTGGAACCTCGCGTTCGTCTCGGGCAGCGCGCTGCTCACCGACGCGCTCTCTCCGACCGAGCGCGCCTCGGTCCAGGGCCTCGCCGATCTCTTCATGGGGCTGATGGGCGCCATCGGCTCCGCGGCGGGCGGGATGATCCTCGGTCTCTGGGGCTTCGCGATCCTGAACGCGGTGGGCGCGCTGCTGGTGATGGGCCCGCTCGCGTTCGCGCTCCTGCGCCGTCCCGCCCTCGCGCCCGCCCGGGGGTGAAGGCCGCCGCGCTCCTCCGCCTGCCCGACCTCCGCTGGCTGGGGGCCGGCACCTTCTTCAACTCGGCGGGCATGATGGGCGAGATCGTGGTTCTGGGCTGGCTCGCCCTCGAGCTGACCGACTCCCCGTTCCTGGTCGGCTGCGCGCTCGGCGCGCGCATGCTGCCGCTGGCCTTCGTGGGCGTGCCCGCGGGCGTGCTCGCGGATCGGGTCGCGCGCCCGCGGCTGCTGCTGATCACCGGCGTGGGCCAGGGCGCCACCGCGGCGACCATGGGGCTGCTCACCCTGGCCGGCGTCGTCACCCTCGGCCAGCTCCTGGCGTTGACCTTCCTGGCCGGCGCGCTGCGCGGGCTCGAGCACGCGGCCCGGCAGAGCTACGCGCACGACGTGGTGGGCGGAGCCTCGCTCGTCGACGGGCTCGCGCTGCTGGGCCTGGCCATGCGGGGCGGGTGGCTCCTGGGCTCGCTGGGGGTGGGCGCGCTCATCGCCCACCGCGGCTCCGGCGTGGCCTACCTCGCGGTCGGGCTCGCCTATCTCCTGGGCGGCCTCTCCCTGCGGCCGGCCCGGGCGCTTCTCCCCGTCGCCACCGGCGTCCCCGACTCCCTGTGGCGCGGAGTCACCGGCTTCGTGACCGCGGTGCAGGAGGACCGCATGCTGCTGGTGCTGATGCTGCTCACCGCCGGCGCGGAGGTGCTGGGCTTCGCGCACCAGGCGCTGCTGCCGAGCCTCTCCCGCGATGTCCTCCACACCGGCCCCGAGGGCCTGGGGGCGATGAACGCGGCGCGCGCGGTGGGCGGCATCCTGGGTCTCGCGCTCTCGATGCGCGGCGTGCTCGTGAGCGGCGGCGCGGTGTTCGTGGGCGTGCTGGCGGCCTTCGGGGCGAGCCTCGTGGCGCTGGGCGGCGCGCCCTACGTGGTCGGCTTCGGCGGGGTGCTGGTGGTGGTGGTCGCGGCCAACGCGGCGGGCGCGCTGGCGGACCTGCTCGCGCAGAGCCTGCTCCAGCTGAGCGCGCCGCACCACCTGCGGGGCCGCGCGGGCGGGGCGTGGGTGGTGGCGATCGGCTTCGCGCCGCTCGGTCAGCTCCAGATCGGCGCGCTCGCCTCGCTGCTGGGCGTGAGCGCGGCGCTGGGGGTCAGCGGGCTCGCGCTGGTGACCCTGGCCTCCCTCACCGTGCTCCTCTACCCGCGCCTGCGCGCGCTCTGAGGCCGCGCCATTGCCGGTGCCGCCGGACCTTGGTAGGCTCGGAATTCATGAACCACCGAGAGCCTGCAGACCAGTCACCGGGAGGGAACATGGCCGGAGCGAGCGTGTCGGAGATGGCCCGGGATATCGTGGTCGCCCTCATCGAGTCCGGCAAGATCCAGCTCGACGCCAACGCGCGGAAGCAGGGCGAGTGGCTCGGGGACCTCTTCAAGGCGGTCCACCAGCGGATCGTGGTCCAGGGCGCGATCGAGGTGCTGGTGGAGGACCAGCTGAAGAACTTCGACCTCGAGGACCTGCGGCAGCTGCGCGAGCTGCTCGACGCGGAGATCGCGGCGCGCAGCTAGGAGTAGATCCCTCTCCGACGCGTCCGTCTCGGGTGGGCAGACGCTCTGCTCCGCCCCGCGCAAACCGGCTTGTCCGTCCGCCGGGGCATCGGCGCTCGCGAGTTCCCCGGGAGTGACTGGCTCATCCCGTCTTGCACGCGGGGCTCCGGTCCGCGATCGCCGGCTTCGAATCAGATCGACTGCCGATACCCGAAAAACTCGTGATCTTGATTGTAGCCGCCGTAGCCGCCGTAGCCGCCGCCGATGTCGGAGAAGTCGGCGAGGAATTCGATGCGGGAGATCCACTTCACCTGCTTGAAGCCGAGCTGCACCTCGTTGCGCAGCCGAAGTGGCGCCCCGTGGCCATAGGGGCGCGGTTCGCCGTTCATGTCGTAGGCGAGCATCGTGAGCCGATAGCGCATCTGCTGGACGGGATGGGCGTCGTAGTAGCGGCCGCCGTCGGCGCCGTCCCCGAGC
>Ga0207648_10001150_pt1 | contig 29640 bp, 24 predicted proteins | sample KBSMisM32_FD_184310 | JGI IMG/M metagenome (GOLD analysis project Ga0207648, IMG submission 184310) | Miscanthus rhizosphere microbial communities from Kellogg Biological Station, Michigan, USA - KBS Miscanthus M3-2 (SPAdes) (version 2) | ecosystem: Host-associated > Plants > Roots >... | reverse complement strand
AACGCCGAATCGTTCATACCGGCGCGCGCGTTCGACCGTCTCGTCCGTCGATCCGTCCGAGCCGATCACGATTTCCAGCTTGTGCTTCGGGTAATCGAGCGCCAGCAGGTTCTCAATCCGTCCACCAATGCGCGCTGCCTCATTGTGGGCGATGACCACAATGGACACGGTCGGCTCGATCGGCGCCCTGCGCCGCGGCTTCGCCGAGAGCCGTGCGCGGACTATCGCGATCATCGGGTAGCCGGCATACACGTAGACGAGCAGTACGAGCGGAATCCAGAAGAACGAGCCAGCACTTGGTCGCCGATCGAGCAGTGGCATCAAACCAACGCTCGCCTGCGAACGTGTGCGTGGCTGCAGACCAGCGTCCAGACCATCCAACGCCTTCGCCATTGCATCAAGGTCGACGCCCGGATCGCGGCCATCAGTAGCGGCGCCTGCATAGGGCCGAACGAGTGACAGTCGGATGTCGTTGTCCCGCGGAACCGTCAGTCCGGCATCCTTGAGCGCCGCGGGAAAGAAGTTGTCGGAGGGATAGCGCCCGGCCGTTCCGCCGATGATGACGTTGCGGCGGAACACGGCGTCCGGGAAATACCGCTTCAGCGTGTCGTTGCCTTCGCCCACGCTCGATCCAATGACACCGTTCTCCTTGAGCATGACAACGTTGTTCTGGAACACGAACCCGGGATGCGGCTGGTGATCGCCGCCGAACACGATGCCGCCCGTCTGAAACGCAGTGTTATGGTCGATCGTGACGCCGCTGACGCCATCGAGCAGCTGGAACAACCGTCCGTTGCCCCAGCTGCCACCGACATCCAGGAACAGGTTGTTCCGAATCGCAATGCGTTTGGCCTGCTGGCTCTGATTGTTGTCGTCGCGGCCGAGCATGTTGACCCCGGCGGCCACGTGCCGAACCAGGTTGTTGCTGAAGGTGACATCTTCAATGGTCGACCATGGCGCCGCGCCGTCCTGATTGCGCACCGTAAACAGGATCGCGAAGCCGTTCTGCGCCTGCGGCCAGTTGTACTCGAGGAGGTTTCCGTTGATCGCGACGCGACGGGCATTCTTCAGCTCGAACAGGTTCTTCACCGTCCACTCGACGCCTTCAAACGACGCGTCGCCCTTCCGCCAGCGGAGCGGCTTGGTGAGATGGTTGCGAACGATCTCGATGTCGGACGGTACGAGATCCGGAATCTTCGGATCGGCGCCGCCGAACATGATGTTCTCGCCGGCCGCTTCAAGGTAGTTGTTCGCGATCTTCAAGGGCCCTGGACCATTCCAGCCGCTAATCGCCTGGGAGTCGGCGCCGACTTCCTTGAAATCGGACACGTAGGAATCGATGACCGCGGCCTCGCGCGCGTTGAGCGCGATTCCTCGTCGACTGCCGATCCGTGGATCGCCGTGGATGTAGCACCGATCGACGATCAAATGGTGGGGAACCGCATCAGCGGAGGCTTCTCGATCGCCGAACTGGATGACCGAGCTGACGAAGGAGCCGGGTTGTGGCGCGAACTCAATCCCTACGAAGCGGTAGTGATGTGCCCCAGGATCGGTCGCGACGACGAAATCACCGGCTGACATGAGCTTTGGCATCAGCGAGGCGTGTGACGGCTGAACATGACGCCCCGGTTTCGGTAGTTCGGCCGACGAGGTGATCACGATCCAGTCGCTGCCCTCCTTCGCCTTCAACCGAAACGGACCTTGATAGGTCGCCCGCGGCTGCAATTCGATTCGGTCGCCGGCTTTCGCCTCGTCGAGCGCCTTCTGGAGATCTCCTCCTGCGGGCACTCGAATCGTCTGACCACCAGTCTTCAGCTGCGGAATTTCGACCGATGCGCGCGGCGGCTGCGGCGCGTTCTGCTCTGCCGCGGCAAGCGCGGCGGCAAACAAAGCGATAACGACGACAAGGGGTTTCACCGATTTGGCTCCAGGATCCAGTCCGCAACGCGCGAGTACGAGGCGCCGAGCACGGGTTTGACGAGCGCCTTCGCGTTCCAGCCAAGCCACGCGCCGCACCGTGCCCACGGCGCTGTCGCCGCGAAGCGAAAAGCCATGTCAGGTGCGTGTCCGCGCCGGATGGTGAAGCGCCCAACGATGCGCAAGTCGTCGAACAACGACGGCCTCGTCGTCGGCTCGGAGGTGTAGAGCGTTCGCAGTCCGGCATATGCGGCCGCCTCGGCAACCGCACGTGAGAAGTAGCCGCCGGGCACCGACCCTACCGTGACCGGGTGGTCGACGATCTCTTCGAGCCGTTGACGGCTGTCGCACCACTCGCGTCGCATTTCGGGGGTGGTCAGCGCGCTGAAGCGCGTGGGATGTGACGCGGCGTGCGTGCCGATCGTGTGACCCCGCGCGTCGAGCTCGCGAATCTGTTGGGGCGCGAGAAATCCGCGCTCGCCGATGTGATCGGTCGAGACGAAACAATGGGCGCGCAGGCCGAGCGCCTCGAGCCTGTCGGCGATCACCGTGTAGTACGAGATGCCACCGTCATCGAAGGTGAGCACGGCGCGGAATCGGGGCTCGGGATTCGGGATTCGGAGCTCCGCGAGCCCGTCCAGTTGCGCCTCGAACTCAGGCACCGACAGCTTGTAGCGATCGGCCGCCGGAGAGCGGAAACCGCTCTCGCGCGGCTCCGATTCGTACACGTCATGAAAGAGCAGGGATACGGGTTGCATGTCGTTTCCGTCGTGCCTCCGATTTCCAATGCAGATATGCGGTGAGCTGCGGCTGACCCCAGACGGCGGATTCGCGCCCCTCGACCGAGACGGAGGGGACCCGTTCGCCGCGGGCAAGTGCGGTGAGCACGTCCGCGATCGCGTCGAGGTTCTGTGTGACCGCGCGGTACTGAATGATTGCGTGCGACTCGTCGACCTCGTCGAAGTCACACATGCCGTGCAGGAAGATCGGGCCGGTATCGATGCCCGGATCGACACGGAGCAGCGTCATGCCGACGCGCTCGAGGTCGCGACGCGTCAGCGCCCAGAAGCAGCCGTGCGCATTCCGGTACTCCGGGCAGATGCCTGGATGCAGCACGAATGTCCCGATTCTCGGGATGCTGAAGATGGCCGGCTTCAAGATGATTTTGCAGCGCGCAATCGCCAGGTCCGGCCGCAGCTTGTCGAGAAACGCGCGCGCCTCGTCCGAGTTCGGCGTCGACACGACGATGCGCGGGACGGCCGTCAGCACGGCGGGGTAGCGCTGGCGAAGGCGGGCAATCTCGGCCTGCTTCCACGCGCGTTCACCGCGCGCCAGCCGCAGCCGCGCGTACAGCCGGAACGCGATGACGTCGAGGAAGCGGAGCCAGCCGACGCGCCGGACCTCGCGCCGCGCGGCGCGCCACTGCCGGCTGCGCGGATCACGGATGATGATGAGACCAGCCAACCGCAGGCTGCTCGCCAGCCACGACGCGAGCCCCTCGGTGTCGAGGCGATCGTGCTCGTGACAGATCAAGACCACGGATGGCTTCGCGTCCTGCATATGCATGCTCGGCAACGACCTCTTCGCAGCGCGCCTCGAACTGGCGCGCGACTTTCGACCAGGAATAGTTGGCGTCCACAAGCGCACGGCCGACATCGCCGAGCGCCCGGCGTCGCGCGGGATCGCGAAGCAACCGGATCACTGCCTGCGCGAAGTCGTGCGCGGTGTCGGCGGCGAGAAAGTGGCGTCCCGATTCGAGCGCGAGCCCTTCGGCGCCGACACTGGTCGACACGACGGCTTTGCCCATCGAGAGCGCCTCGAAAATCTTGATGCGCGTGCCGCTGCCCGCACGGAGCGGCACCACGTAGACCGACCCTTCAGCAATCGAAGGCCGCACGTCGTCCAGCGTTCCTGTGACGACGATTCCCGGACGCGCCGCGAGCTCGCGCACCCGTGCGCCCGGATTGCGGCCGACGATCGTGAACGACGCGCCAGGAACGTCAGCGCGGATGCGCGGAAGAATCTCGTCGGCGAAGTAGCAGACGGCGTCCTCGTTCGGGTGCCAGTCCATCGAGCCGCTGAAGACGAGCCGGCCGGGAACTTCGGTATCACGCCGCGGAGTGAAGTACCTCGTGTCGACACCAGTGGGGATGGGAACCGCCCGGATGCCCGCGCCGAGCTCTTCCAGACGCTGCCGGTCGTCATCCGACACGGTGACCGTGAGCGCGGCGCGCCGGCAGGCGTCCGCCTCGCACGCCCGCAGCTTCCGCCATTCCATTTCGAAGAGTGCCCGCTTCCAGCCGCTCGTTTCGAGGTTGGCCAACCGCTGCCAGATCAGGTATTCGACGTTGTGCTCGAAAAGGAGCACAGGCACGCCGTTCGCCGACATCGGCACGTTGGCCGCGGCGAACAGAAAGTCTGCGACACACAGGTCGACGTCTCCGTCGGCGAGCACCTCGCGGACGGCGCGGCACACCTCGGGGACGCGCCACTTCCAGAGATCGACGGGGTAGTGTGAGAACCAGGAACGGGCGACGGCGCCGATAAACGCCGCGCTGCCGCGTTTCGGAACCGCGTAAGGAACCGAGATGACCCGCTCGCAGCCTGCGAGCTGCTGCTTCAGTCCGTCCGGGTCATCGCCGTTGCCGTGCGTGGTGATGACCGTGACCTGGTGACCATGCGCCAGCTCCGAAATCGTGTTGAGGCTTCGGACCCGGCCCCCCGTGGTTGCCGGCCAAAGGCCGCCCATCTTGACCCAGACAATTCGCATACGCTGTCATTTGGGTGATCAATATGGGTGCCGCTGTAAGTTGCTGGATTCAGGCGAGATGAGGGCGGAAAAGGGAAAAGGTGTTCATCCTTTTCCCAACTGCGCTTCTCAGTGGGAAATCGCGTCGAGTCGAGTGGTAATTCGATGGATCACTTGCTTAGGTAGCCGGCGCGACGATCGCCGGCGTTGCCGGCCTTTTCAGCGTCTGTCGCGTCCGCACCGGCGCCACGTCGCGCACGTCTGTCGTGTCCATGAAGCGGCGGCACCACAGCTCGAACGACAGCATGGTCCAAAGCTGCAGATCGAGATCGCGCCCGCGTTGATGCAGTTGGAACAGCCGTTCCACTGTCCGCGTGTCGAAGATGCCGCGCTCGCGGCAGGTTTCCGACAACAACACATCGCGCGCGAAGCCGGCCAGTTCGCCGCGGAACCAGTGCGCGAGCGGCACCGAGAAACCGTGCTTCTGCCGGTCGATGATCGCGTCCGGCAGAATTCCGCGCATGGCCTTCTTGAAGATGTACTTGGTGTCCCGGCCGGCAAGACGCAAGCGTGCGGGAATCGTCGCGGCGAATTCCACGAACTTGTGATCGAGTAGCGGTGGCCGCGCCTCGATGGAATGCGCCATCGACATCCGGTCGACCTTCGTGAGGATGTCGAGCGGCAGGTAATTGTTGATATCGTCGTACTGCGCCGCTGCGAGCCAGTCGCCGGACGGCTCGCGCCATTCCGCACGCGAAACGGCCCACGGGTCGTGCCGAGCGATCTGCGCGAGCGCTTCACGCCGGAACAGCTGTTGGATTTCGTCGGCGTGAAACATCGTGGACGCATCGAAGTAGCGATTCGGTCCGTCGAGCGCGAGATGACGGAGGAATCGGCGCCCCGTCATGCCTTGCGGCATCAACATCCCAATCGCGCCAGCGGCTCGGCGGAGCACGCGCGGAATCTGTTCGCGCACCCGCTCACGCCCCTCGACCACGTACTTGTCGTAGCCGGCGAACAGTTCGTCGCCGCCATCGCCGCTCAGTACCACTTTCACGTGCTCGGCGGCGAGCTTCGACACCATGTAGGTCGGAATCGCCGACGTGTCGCCGAATGGCTCGTCGAGATACCACGTGAGGTCCTCGACAATCTGGACGACGTTCGGCCGCAGGACGAGATCGTAGTGGTCCGTCCCGAATCTGGCTGCGATCTCGCGCGCGTACGGCAGTTCGTCGTGGGTGGCCTCCGCAAACCCAATCGAGAACGTCTTGAGCTGGACATCCTTCGGACGCGCCATCATCGCGACGACGGCGCTCGAATCGAGGCCACCGCTCAGGAATGCGCCTACCGGCACATCGCTGACCTGATGCAGGGTCACGGCATCGGCGAGCTGCTCGCGGAGCTGCTCGACAAACTCGTCCTCCGTCGCGCGCTCGTTGGGTGAGAACTCCAGATCCCAATATCGTTCGATGCGCAGGTTGCGCCCCTGGCTGGCAACACCGATACGTGCCGGTTCGAGCTTGGAAACGCCTTTGACGATGCTGCGCGTCGCGGGCGTGGCCAGTGTGGTGAACAGATGGCCAACCGATTCCCAATCGAGCGATCGCTCGACTTCAGCAAGCTGCAGGATGGGCTTCAGCTCGGATGCAAACAGCAGTTCGCCATCCCGCTCGTAGTAATAGAGCGGCTTGATGCCGAGGCGATCGCGAGCGAGGAGGATCCGACGGCGCCGTGTATCCCAGATCGCAAAGGCGAACATCCCTCGCAGTCGATCCACGCAGTGCGGCCCGAGATCCTCGTAAAGGTGGACGATCGTTTCCGTATCGCTGGCTGTCTTGAATACGTGGCCGCGCCGCTGCAGGTCGCGTCGGAGCTCCTGGTAGTTGTAGATCTCGCCGTTGAAGACAATCCAGACACTGCCGTCCTCGTTCGAGATCGGCTGGAACCCGTTACTGAGGTCGATGATGCTGAGGCGGCGCATGCCGATGGCGACGCCGTCGCCGATGTAGACGCCCTCATCGTCAGGTCCTCGGTGCGCCATGACGCCGCACATGGCCCGGATCTCGTCTTCATGAACCGGCTGGCCGTCCCAACGAACGATGCCTGCGATGCCGCACACAGCGACTCTCCTCTCAGGTCTGCCTAGAGGCCGGACTCCGACACTGGTTCCGGCTGAATCGGCCGGTATTCTGCGGTGGGGTCCCCGTCTTCGCGCGCCGCAGGCGCGCTACGGCGGGGCCTCGCCATCGCTTCCTCAGGATCCAGGGAAGCGGAGGCTGGCGCCTTCAGGCGGACCATCACGTAACTCAATCCGAAGTACACCGCCGCGTACGCGGCGGCACTCGTGCCCAGCGCAACAAGTCGATGTACGCCCCACTCGCGGGTGATCCACAGGACCGGCAGCGCGGCGACCAGAGCGCACCCGAAGATCGCCGCAAGCCGCCCCCACGGCAGCGTGTCCGCGAACGACAGACGCAGAAGATGTGCGATCCGTGCGACGCCTACGAGGTTGACGAGCAGCGTGCTCACGAGCGTCACGAGTACCGCGCCGCTCATCCCGAACGTCGAGAGGAACCAGCCAATGAGCGCGGCCACCATCGCCAGGCGGATCACATTCATCACGAGCAGGAAGCGTGTTTCAGCAAACACGCGCAGCACCGCATTGACGGCGAAGATCGACGGCAGAATCGTCAGCGCCCACATCATGAAAATCGGCACGCTCGCAGCGTAGGTTGACGTGTAGAGCGTGACGATCAACTCCCGGGCCGCGACCATAAGAAAGATCGACAGCGGCACCATCAGAAATGCAAGCCGGCAGACGGTCTCGTGCCACAGCGCGACCGTTGCCCGTCCGTGGGAGGTATCCTCCGCCATGCCGACCATCATCACGTTGACCGTCGAAGTCATGATCATGTCGACGAGCGGAATCTGCAGGCAGCCGACTGCGTATATCGCGAAGGTCGCGGCATCGAAGCGCGACGCCACGACATACTGGTGATAGTTCTGTTGAATGACTTCGACACCGACGGCAAGCGCAAATGGCAGCGCATAGGCGAGCTGCTCGCGCCACAAGGGGACATCGATGCGGAACTCGCGGCCGTACTCCCGCCACAACGCGATGACCAGCAGGATCAAGCGAACGGCGGCAAATGCCGTCGCGCCGATGAACACTGCCCGCAGGCTGCCCACAAGGAAAGCCGGAACGATGAAGAAGAGCGTGCGAACGATGTCGGAGCAGGCGTAGGTGACGGCCGCCATCAGGTGTTTCTTGCGCGAGACCATCACGATCTCGAGCACGGTTGACATCAGCATCAACGTGAGAAACAGCCCGGCCAGGAACATGTAGTCGGCGAGCGCCGCATTGGTCAGACGTGCGGCAATCTGTGAGCGCCACCCGTACAAGGCGGCGAGGCAAACCAAGCCTACGGCGGCCAGCGTGATCAGCGCATTGCAAACGTATCGCGGCGTACGAGTCGCCTTCCGCGGCACGAAGTAATACAGGCTTTCCGCCATGCCCAGCTGCGCCAGGCCGTAGAGGGTGCCGTATAGCAGAAAGAACTGTTTGTAGGTTCCAAACACCGCGGGCGCGAAGACGCGCGCGAGGACGATGCCGATGGCAAACGACGCGACGAAGCCAACGACCCGGCCCGTGACGAGCAGCGCCGCGGGTCTGGTGATCTCCTTGGCGGTCATGCCTGGTGCACCCGTTCGCACTTCCAGGCGGGCGGCCAGAGGTGGTGCGCCTGGCAGCTCAAAATGTCGGGTGTGAACTGTCCCGCACCGTTCACCGACGACCCCTCCCACAGCAACAGCCGCTGAATCGTCAGCAACAGATGCCGCGGGACGTCATGACCGCACGCGGTATAGGCGAATCGATAGCCGGCTCGCGCGACCGCGTCGACGATCGCGGCGTTGAAGTGCCCGCCCGGATAGGCAAAATGATCGACGCGCTCGCCGAGACGATCCTCGAGAGCGGTTTTCGACTGCTCGATCTCAGCCACCGCTCGCTCCGGTGACTCGATAGGCAGCGATACATGCGTTCGCGTGTGCGAACCGATCGTGAAGCCGCGGCGGCGCATGTCGGCAATCATTTCCCACGTCACCGTCAACGGCACGTTGTGGAAGCCGTTGCCGACGCTCATTTCGAGACCGGTCATCAAGCGCCGGATGTCCGACTGCGGCAACCCTGGCAGCAAGGCCGACACCGCGGTCATCGGCGTCGCCGTTACCGAACGGCGCGCGAAATCGTCGGCCGGGAGTCCGAGGTCGCTCAGCAGATCCGCGAACTTCGACCGGCGATCGTCCCAACAGCGGAACGCCTTCGCGACGAGGTGATAGAGCTTGTCGTGGATCTGCCAGGCTGGCCTGCCCACGAGATCGGTGACCACGAACATCGTCGCGGGAATGCCTTTGCGTTCGAGCACCGGAAGTGCCAGTTCGTACACATCCCGGTACCCATCGTCGAAGGTCACCGCCGCGATCGGTTCGTCGAATGGCGACCCGTTGAGCAGACGATCCCCGATATCGTCAAGCGACATGAAACGAAAGTGCTGGCCGAGGCAATCGAGATGCTGTTCGAACATGGCGAGGCTGGTCAGCATGCTCGGCATCTCGACCTGCGCTTCCGCCTTGAAATCCTCAACGATGCGGTGGTAGCCGACCACGAGCGGCTGATACGTGCCGCGCGGGCCGGCGAGTCCGTGGTCATGCGCCTTCGCGAGAGCGGACGCCACCGCCGTTTTGAGGTGACTCCGGAACCGACGAACTTTAAGAGGCATGGATCAGACCGCTCAACCGTCTGCGGGCGCAAAACAGAGTGTGATGAAGCCGCCCGCCAAGATGCGGCGGAAAAAGATGAATGTTGAGGAGCTCGCGCGTCTGGCGGGCCCAGAGGGATTTGTACGGTTCGGTGCCCCACAGCATGTCGAATTCGGCGGCACCTTCCTCCAGGGCGGTACGAATCGTCAGTGCCATCAGCACCAGACCGATGCTGTATTGCTGATATGAATCGTCGAACCCGTGCTGGTAGAAATAAAACGTGCGGTTATGGAAAAAGCCGTACATGACGGCGGCGGTGGCGCCGTTCAGTCGCAGGACGAACATCCGCAGCCAGCCGCGCTCGAGAAAACGCCGGGTCACCTCGTCGTGAAACGCACACAGGGCCGCGGTGCGGAACGCCGTTCCGCGCGAGTCGAACCGGCGCTGGTGATAGTGCGTAAGCCGTTCGAGTGCGTCGCGACGATCGCCGTCACCGGTCACTCGCTCGAACTGGACGTCGAACTTCTGCTCCAGCGCACGCAGGCGCCGGCGGACATTGGCGCGATGTGAGGCGCCGAGCGTCGCCAGGTATGAATCCCACGTATGGCCGGCGAGCGGTATGTGCGGGCAGATGCCGCCCGCAGTCGTCACCTGCGCCCAGCCGCGGCGTTCGAGGCGATTGACCAGGCCTGCGGCTGCAGCGGAAGACGCAAGATGCGTCAGGCCAAGCGCGGTGCGCTCTGCGACCACGAACTGTTCGATCGCGTCGAGCGCCTCGGCCTCGAAGCCGGCGCGAGTAATGACATCGAGATAATCGGAGCCCGCTTCTCCCGTTCCGAGCAGGTCGAGGCAGGGCAGGCGCGCAACACCCGATGTCGCTCGAAACGGCGCGATGGCGATCAGGCGATTGCCAGCTTCCACCTTCAACAATCGGAGTTGCGACGATCCGCGCAAATGCGTCCACCACGGATGAAGCCATTCCCACGTCAGAAACGGCGACGCGGCGTCGCTCGACTGCAGCAGCGCATCCCACGCGGCCCGAAGCTCGGTGAACCGCCACGTCGAATCGATGCGTACTGCGCGAATCTCTCGCGCATCGCTTTCAACGGCGGGGGTGGCCGGCTCGCGAAGTTCGACAGCGGCACGGGCGATCATGCGGCCCTCTGCATCGCACGGTCCGCTGCGAGCGTGCGATTGATCTGCGTGGCCACGTGGCTGACGTGCCGCGTCGAAAGGTCCTGGTGGATCGGAAGCTCGAGCACATGCTGGCGGAAAAAGCGCGCAGGCGGCGACATTTCGCTGCCGTCGCCAACGGGATCGTTCCAGAACTCGAGCGCATCGACACCGCGCCGGCGCAGCGCGTTGGCGGCCTGCGTCTTGTCCGGCACGAAGACCGGAAAAAAGAGCGGGCAGACGCCATCAGGGAGCACCGGAAAGACGGGTCGCACATGCGCGTCGATTTCCCCGAGCAGCTGGCGGTAGTTCTCGACGCGGACGCGCCGAATGTCGGAGTAGTCCAGTCGTTGCAACAAGCGCGTCGACACGGGCGACATCGCGAGATCGACTTCGTCCAGGTTGAAGCCGATGTCGCCGACGTTCGCGCGGCGCACGTCCAGGGCCCCGGCGGCCATCCCCATTCCACGCTTCAGCGCCTGCAGCGCAGCGCCGACGCCGTTGACGCGTCCGCGGATGCGTTGGACGAACAGCTCCGCCACTCGTGCCGCAACCGACGCGGTCCCCGCTGGACGCAGGTGAAGCCGCTCCAGCGATTCGATCGGGACGTTGTTCTGTACGAGCAGGGCGCCGTTCGGCAATGGGAGCGTCTTGTACAGGCAGAACACCGACCACTGGCCGAAGCTCCCGAGCGGACGCCCGTCCTCGGTTTCACTCAGCAGTGATAGCGCACAGTCTTCGACGAGCAGCATTTCGCGCCGGCGGCACAAGTCCGCGAGCTGCGCGATCGGCTGTGGCCAGCCGGCATAGTGAATGACATACAGGACGTCCGGAGAGTGCTCGCGGCACAGTCGTTCGACGTCGGTGGGATCCCACTGCATATCGCGGCCGACAGGGCAGTAGTGGATCTTCACGCCCGCCGCCTGCATCGCCAGGATTTCGTTGCCGCTGTAATAGTCGGGGGCCAGTACCGTCAGCGACCGCCTGCTTTCCCGCAGTGTGCGAAACAGGTAATAGATCGCGTTGCGCGCGCGGTAGTAGGCAATCCGGCGCGGGGCGTTGAACGGAAATGGTGCCTCCAGCGCAGACGGACGCCCAACCAGGTGCGTCGCCGCCAGCCCCTGGTACGTCGGCACGAATGTTCCGACTACGCTCGCCATTTCTTCTTAATCTCCGGCGCCATCTGAAATTTGATCGAATGCAAAAGCCGGGCTCGTCTGCTGTTGGAAAAAATGAACAACCAGTCGTGACCGCGCACGGTGGGTGTCCACTCGTGTTTCCACGGCTCGCTGTCGCCGAGGAAATCGATCTCGCGGAGGCCCTGCGCGTACGCCTCCTGCGTGGCGAGATACGTCAGCATCTTGAACGGTGAGCACGCATGGAACTCGCGGTCATGGCCGGTCTTCACGAGAAAGAGACGGCCGTCGTACAGCGCACTGTATGAGACAGCGATCCGTCTGCCGCCGGACGTGAGGAACAGCAGGCGCAGCCAGCCACGCTCGACCGCACGCTCCGCGAGCAGCGTGTAGAACCTCTGCACGGCTGGATCCGAGGTAATCGAGGTCCCTTCCTTGTCTTTCCAGCCCGAAGCTTCCAAACGCCATGCATCGTCGAGCGCCGCAGAGATCGCCGCCGTTTCGGACAGGACCTCGAGCGCCGGCGTGTCGATTTGATTCAGCCGGGTCAGCCGGTTCCTCACATTCGAGCGGAACTTTGCGGGAAGGCTCGCCCAGTAGCTTTCCCACGTTCCGGCAAGTTCGAGGAACGGAGAGTCGGTGCTCTTCCACGTACCGATCGGCAATTGCTCAGAGGACGCCAACTGCGACATCGCCGGTATCGTTCGCGACGTGTGCGGTAACTGCGTCAGCTGCAGCACATCCCACTGGTCGATGTCACCCGCGAGCGAGTTCCAGATTGCCCGGTAAATCTCGTTTTCATCGCCTGCGACCACGAAATCCGTCCGCGGTGTGTGGTCATTGGCCATGAGCGCGAGGCGTCTCACCGGCAGGCCGTAAACGACCGCGCTTTCGCGCATCAAGGGCGCGATGCCGACGATGCGATCACCCTTGCGCGCGAGCATGATGTGAAGCTGCCGACCCCCTTGGAAGCTGTCCCACCAGGTCCGCATCCATTCATGTCGCAGGAATGGATGCGGGAGGCTCGCGCGCTCGACCGCGTCGTTCCATTCATGCTCGAGGGCCACGAAGGAGTCGTAATCGCGGACGATGGTTACTCGGGATTCGGGATTCGGGATCCGGGATTCGCAGGCCGAGGCCAGACCGGCATCCGAGTCGAATCCCGAACCCCGAGTCCCGAACCCCGGCAGCGAAGTCGTCAACATGCGGCGGACGGAAGATGCTTGCGCTGCTTCCGCTCCAGGAGGTCGGTGTACAGGTCCTCGGTCGCACGCACCATCCGGCGAACGGAGAAGTGGTCCGCAATGTGCGAACGGGCGGCACGTCCAAGGTTCGCTGCGAGCTGCGAATTGTTCAACAGGTGGACGATCGCGTCCGCCAGCGCGCCCGGATCGGCGGGTGGGACGAGGATGCCGGTGACGCCGTCAACGACTGCTTCTGGCGTTCCGCCAACCCGTGTCGCCACGGTCGGAGCACCTGCCGCCATCGATTCGAGGACCACATTCGAGAGCGCCTCGTTGAGCGACGGCATGACCGACACCGTGAGACTCGCAAGCACCGCGGGCACGTCGCTCCGAAGTCCCGTGAACGTCACGTGCTCGGCGACGCCGCAGCGGGCCGCGTAGTCCTGCAACTCTCGCAGGTATTGGCGGTCCATCGGGTTGGTTTCACCCGCGACCAGAAAGCGAACGGTGGGGACGCGCGACCGGACGATCGCCGCTGCTTCGAGAAATTGCTCCAGCCCCTTGAGCCGAGTCAACCGCGATACGACGCCGACAACCGGCGTGTCATCGGGTAGTCGGAGCTCGCGCCGCAGATCGAGCGGTGACGGCAGGTTGTCGAACCGGGTCAGGTCGACACCGTTACGAATGACGGCGATCTTCGACGCGGGATAGCCGTCGCCGATCAGCCAGTCTCTGACGGCATCGGCGTTGACGAGAATGCAGTCGGCAAACTGGCAGGCGTAGCGCTGCACGCGCTTCTGCATCCTGGTCAGGTATGGCGCCCGATCGCGAATCGATGCGATGACGACCGGAGCGACGAGCCTCGCAGGCGGCGTCGCGAAGACGTTGCCGTAGAAGTTGTACGCGTGAACGATCTGGATGCCGCGCCGCCTGATATGCCGTGTCAACCGCGCCTGCTGTGCAACCGCGGCGAGGCTGCGGAAGGTGGATATCGGGTATTCCGTCAACGGAATGTCGCGCGCCATGAGCTCGTCTACGAAGCCGCCCCATCGCCGCAGGCAGGCGAACTCGACGTCGAACCGCACGCGGTCGAGCATCCGGGCGAGCGTCATGAACTGGTTTTCGGTGCCCCCGCACATCAATGTGGGCACCACGTTGAGGACGCGAGCGGTGGTCACAACTGTTCTTCCACCCCGTGGGAGCGATTGGGTGTCCCGGGCACGTCATGCGCCACGAGACGTGTCCGCGCCATCTCGGCGCGGTAGGTGTTCTTGAGCGCCACGGCGAGGCCCGCAATGCTGAAGAAGTAGAACTGATAGGCGATCGGGTGAAACATCGCCGCGACAAAAAACGCGACGAGCGACACCTGAACGCCGGCAGCAAGCGTCCCCAGCCGGGCGAGTGCCGGATCGCTGCGGGCCCGCTTCTCGACTGCCCACGCACTGCGGAAGCAGAGCAGGTGCAGCCAGACGAACAGCAGGAAGCCGGGGATCCGCAGGTCGACGGCGTAGTGCAGATAGACGTTGTGAACGGAACGCCATGTGAAGTGGCCGCGCGCCTGATTGAGCGCGATCATGTCCTGGCCAATTCCGACGCCGACAATCGGGTTGTGCGCGACCACATCGAGCGCGAGCCGCAGGTCGTTGTATCGTCCAAGCGCCGACCCTGTCTTGTCCTGTTCCAGGTTTGTGATGGTGCTCAGTCGCTCGACGTACGTCTTCGGCAGCACAAATGGAACGGCGAGGACGGCGACGAGCAGCGCGATAGCGGCCCCACCGGACCGGCGCCTCACCAGCACGACGATGAACATGAACAACGTCGCGGCGAGCGACAGGAAGCCCGCGCGTGAGAACGTGATGATCACGCCCGCGATGCTGAGGAGTGCCACCGCCGTCGCGAACAGTCGCGTGGCGCCCCGTGAGCTGAGCGCGAGCGCACCGGTCAGCGGAATGATCAGATTCAGCATCAGCGCAAGGTCGTTCGGATTTCCCGTCAGCCCGGAGCTGCCCATGTAGCCGACGACGCGGACGAGCCCTTCCTGCGTCGTCGTCATGACCTCGCCAGACAGGTAATGCCACACGCCAGTCGCGGCGAGCGGAATCGCGCACAAGGTGAGCGACCACGCAAGGGCGCGAAGCCGATCGGTCGTCGTGATGATGGTGGCGAGCAGCCAGAAAAATGCGATGGCTTTCAGGTACTGATCGGTCAGCAGCCGGACGCCACCACCCGGCCAGTACGACAACGGCAGCGTGACCGTCGACCAGAACACCAGCGCGAGGGCGATCCCGATTTCCGGCGCAAGCGGCGTAATGGGCTGTCTGTGGGCGGTTCGCTCGAAGATGTGCGCCGCCATGGCGATCCCACCGGCGAGGAGCGCAATTCGAATGAGTTTCAGAACCGGGAACCACGCCTGTGGCGAGAGCAGCAGGACGAAGGTGAACGCCACCAGCGCATAAAACGCCGCGCGGCTGCCTTCGAGAGACGCCACACGGGTGCCTGTGAACCCGAGGCGCGAACCTGTAAGGTTCGCGCCTCGGGCGTCGAGGGAAGCACCAGGGGTCTGGGGCTGCCACCACCCGACTGCGACCTGATTCACCGCAGACCATCCGTGCCCGTCGGTGCCAGCACGGGCCGCGTTGCCAGCACGGGCCGCGTCGGCTTCCAGGCAACCGCCGGACGCAGCGGTGCACGGCGGCGCCGTACTTCGGTCGCGCCCGTGCCGAAGAGCACGGTGAGGACCGTCTCCAGCATGATCCGCAGGTCGAGCCAGAGCGAGCGGTTCTTGATGTAGTACAGGTCGTACCGCATCTTCTCTGTCTCTTCCGCGAGGTTGTTCGCGTAGCCGTAGCGGATCTGCGCCCACCCTGTGACGCCCGGACGAACCGTCGATCTCAGCCCGTAATACGCGATCTTCTCCATGAACACGGCCTGGTTGGTGACTGGGTGCGGCCGCGGTCCGACCAGGTTCATGTCACCGCGTAGCACGTTCACCAGCTGCGGGAGCTCGTCGAAACGGAAACGCCGCAGGTAGTGGCCGACGCGGGTGATTCGATCGATGTTGTCCGAGACCCATTCGGATCTCGGCTCGTCGCAGGGGTGCATCGTCCGGAACTTGATGAGACCGAACGGCCGCCCATTGCGACCGGCCCGCTGCTGGATGAAAAACATCGGACCACGCGAATCGAGTTTGATGGCCATGCCGATGGCGATGAGCAGGGGCGCACAAATAAGGACACCGACGATCGCGCCGATGACGCTGACCGCACGCGCCAGGACGTCGGCCGCGCCATGGTTGCGGAATCCTTTCGCGAGAATCAGCATGCTGGGCCTGATCGCCTCGATGGCCATCTTGCCCATCAGCCGTTCCGAGAAATCGAGCGCATCCTCCACAACGATGCCGCGCACGCGCGCCTCGAGGAGCATCTGCAGGGGGAGCCGGTCGCGGCGATCCGCCATCGCGACGACAATGAATGCCGGATGCACGCGATCGACGATTTCGGTGAGCGAGTCGATCGGTCCGATCCATCGCCGATAATCCGGCGAGTCTGGTTCCGGCATCTGATCGTCGACGGTGCCGGCGACGATGTATCGGCGGTTCTGCGCCGATTCGATCTCCTCGATCAAGGTCGAGGCCAGCGGCCCTGAGCCGAGAATTAGCACGCGCCGTGACTGATCTCGCATGTCGCGAAGTTTGCCTACCATGGGTCTGATCCCTGATCCCTTATTGCCTCTCTAGGCTTCCGCAACCCGTTTGGGGAAGTAGTCTTTGTAATACGCGTCGTAGTAACCGAAGAGCGGCTTGGCGTCGCGGTTGAAGACAATGCCGAGCACCTTGGACGGGTCGAGCATGTTGAGTGCCTCGCCGAGGAGCTTGCGTGGCGTCTGGTTGGCCGCGACGACGACAAGCACGCCGTCAACGGCATTGGCCAGCAGTGCCGAGTCGAACACGGGAAGCAGCGGAGGCGTGTCGAGCACGACGAAGTCGTAGCGGCGCCGCACCTCGCTGAGCAGTCCATCGAGGCGTGGTGATCGAAGGATCTGGTGCACCGCACCCTTGCGCAGTCCTGCAGGCAGGATCGACAGGTTGTACGGCCGCAGCATCTGCGTGACGCTGTCGAGGGTCGTCGCCGGGTTCTCGATGACTTCGGTGAGGCCCTGCGAGAACTGGTCGATCGCCAGCTGACGCGCCACGGCCGGCCGCCGGAGATCGGCGTCAATCAGCAGCACGCGCGCATCGTCGGCCCCTCGCGCAAGTGCGCCCGCGAGGTTGATTGCCGTCAGCGTCTTGCCTTCGCCGGCAGCGGGGCTCGTGACGGCGATCACCTGGAGCGTCCGCCCGCGGCGGAGCCGCTCGATGGTGAGCCGCAGGCCCTGGTACTGTTCCGCCGCAAATGATCCCGGCGAAGTGAGGGTTACAAGGTGCGGGTCGAGTTTTGTCTTAGCCATGACTTTTGTTTCCTGACGTCTAGCCGGCGCGCCCGATCAGCCGGGCGAGTTGATCGTTGCCGTGTGCGAAATAGGCGGAGGCCATTGCGATGAGCGCAATGGCCGCGATAGCCGACACCGTTGCCAGACCAGTCAGCAGCCGCCGTTTGAATGGCACCGGTCCGATCGGGGGAATCGAGACGAGCACCGGGACGCTGGTGAATTCGCGGACTTCATCGATGCCATGGAACGAGGCGTCGAACTGCTCGGAGCCGAGGACGATGGCCACGGCCGCCGCGAGCGCGAGGAGAATGCCCAGCAGAATCAGCCGAATGCGATTCGGGCCGGTCGGTCCTTCAGGCGGCAGCGCCGGTTCGAGGACGCGGAAGCGCTCGCCCTGCCGATCCGTTTCGAGACTGGCCGCGAGCTGCGCCTCGTCGTAGCGCTTCAGCATCGAATCGTACAGATCCTTGGACACCTGCCGGTCGCGCGTGACCAGCGCAAACTCCTGTTCACGCTCGGGCGCGCCCTGGAGGCGCTGTTCGAACGAGCCAATCGTGGCGCGAAGGGTCGTCTCTTCGCTACGCAGCTTTCCGAGCTCCGCATCAATGCTCTCGATGGTCCGGCGGCGAGGCGCCTTGGCGTCGTCCGATGCCGCCTGCGACGCGGCAGCGGCGGCCTTGGCGGCCTGTTGCCGGTGATCCAGCAATGCTTCCGCCGCGTCCTGCTCCTTTTCGAGCGCTGCGACCTGTTCCTGCAGACGGAGCACGTCCGGGTGTTTGCTCGTGACGCGGGTCTGCAGACCCGCCAGATCCGCCTTCAGCTTGTCGATCTGCTTCAGCCGCTCGATCATGTCGGGCGGCGCATCCGGGTTCTCGGCGCGCGCGACCGAGGTCGGGTCCTGCAGACCTTCAAACAGCTTCTCGCGCTGTTCGATGAGGCGCAGCTGCTGCTCGCCGTTGAGACGCAGCTGGGTGTTCAGCCGTTCGATCGTCGCGAGATTGATTCCGACCTGCTGTGGCAGCTGCCCGGTGTACTTCGACGTGAACTGCGTGATCGCAGCATCCTGACGATCGAGCTGCCCTTTGGCTTCGGCGAGCTGCTGCCTGAGGAACGCCAGCGTCCCGATGGCCGACTGCGAACGCATCGACTCGTTCTGCTGGACGTAGAACGAGGCGATCGCGTTCGTCACGTCCGACGCGGTCTTCGCCGAATCGCCCGTGTACTTCAACGTAAAGGACACGGTCTTGACCTTGCCGCTCACCTGTTCCGGACCGGACGGATTGACTTCGACGTCGCTCCGCATCTGATTCAGCGCATCGTCAACGGCGCCTTTCTTCGTCATCAAGGCCGGATAGAGGTGGAAGCGGTTGATCAGCTCCAACGCGCGATCGCGGCTGAGAATCTCCTGCTTGATGATGTGGAGCCGGCTTTCGAGCTCGCCCGGCGCCGAATCTGCTGCGCGGACGATGTTCTCGTCGACGGGACGCTCGATGAGTACCAGCGCCTGCCCCTGGTAGATGTCCGGCAGGTAAATCGCGAACGACACGATCGCGGCGAGCACCGCACAGAACGTGGCGAGGGCGAGCAGCCGGCGGCGGCGGAGGATATCGAGAATCCGGACCGCCAGTGAATCGTCAGCGGTTGAAGCGAGCAGGTCACGCGCCATTGATATCCACTCCTACGGAACGACGATGATGTCGCCGGCGTGGACATAGAGATTGTCCTCGTCGTCCCCTTCGGCGACCTTGCGGTAGTTGAATTTGATACGCTCGGTCTTCGCGCCCTTCTGCCGAAGCACGACGATCTTGTCGCGGTTGGCGAACTCGGTGAGTCCCTGCGCGCGTGCGATCAGCTCGAGCACCGTTGCCTGGCTCTTGATCTCGTAGTCGCCCGGCATCTTCACCGCACCGACTACGGCGACCTTGAAGTTATGCACCTCGCGCACGATCACCGAGACTTCGGGAGAGGGGATGTACTCGGCGAGCTGCTCGGTGAGGTGCTGGCGCAGATCCATCGGCGTCAGTCCTGACGCCTGCACGTCGTTGACGAGCGGCAGCGACAGCTTTCCGTCCGGACGAACCGGAACGGTGCGACACAGGTCAGGGCAGTTCTTCCACACGGTGATGTCGAGCACATCTTCCGGTCCGATCAGGTATTCCTTCGTCATATCAACAGCGCTCGCGCTGCGAACGACGGGGGCCACGCGCGGTGCGGGCGACGCCGCAGGGGCCGCTGCCGCTGCCACGGGTGCAGGTGCCGCTGGCTCGGACGTCACCGGCGCGGATGCGGCCGCCGCCGGTGATGGCTCCGCCGGTGTGGACGCGGGCGTCGGCGCTGCCGCAGCTTCCGCCTGTGTGGCGGTCGGAGGCTGCACGTTCTGCGCGTGCGCGACCGATGCGACGCACATCACAGAGCAGAGAAGAACGGGAAGACGAGCGTTCATTGAGAGACCCCTTTCGCGCGTGCGGCCGGATCGTCCGGCTCTTTGATCGAACGGCTGTACCTCGGCGCCACGCTGACGCTCACGCCAAAGATGTGCCGGATAACGTCGGCGTCGGTGAACACGTTGCGTCGAATGTTGCCCTGCTGGTAGTCGAGGCCATATGACGCATTGAAGGTGTAGAAGCCACCGGGCGACCACGACGCGATGAATGCCTGGTGATAGTTGGTGAGCCGATGCGAGTCGAGCGTGTCGATCGCGCTGACCGACGAGATACTGCTGATCTCCATCCGCGGACGGAACGGCCAGATGATGCGCGCGCCGCCGCCATTGAGCACGACGGGGCCGCGAATGCCGAGCACGATCGTCTCGGTGTGGTAGTACTCGAGCGCTGCATCGAGTCGCGGCGTCTTACGCGCAATGCCCGCGTTGATCTCTGGCTCCAGCCCTCGATATGACGACACGCGCGGGCCGGCCTGGATCGAGAAACGAGTTGCTGGGGAGAGCTGATGATCCCACCCACCGAGCACCGCTACTGAATCGCTCCCGTTGGTGGCGTCGCTCGGATCCGCGAAGTGCCGCGCCAGCACCCAGCCGTTCGCCGTCGATCGTTCGCTGAACACGTGCGACAGCCCGATGCGCCCGGTCTGCATCCGCCCCGTGCCGTTGTCGACGAGGCTTTCCGAGATGTAGTCGTACGACCCGGCAATGCTGGTGTGTTGACGCAGGCGATGGTCGAAGTTCGGCGACACCTCCCACCGTTGCGCCTGACGGCGTTCCGACAGGATCCCGGTGCCGATGTTGATTTCTCCAGGCGTCGACGTCCGGTCGTACTGCCCCATGAGACCGAGCGTGGTCATCGGCGTCGTGCGGTACTTGAACGTGGCGTCGCCATGACGACGCGCATCGATCATCGTGAGATCGCCGTGATTGGATTTCTGTGAATCGAAGGTGAACAGGCTCGCCAGGCTCAACCGGGGCGTGTCGATCGCGCTGCCCAAGCCGGGCCGCACGGTCAGCATCTGCCCCGCGTCACCCTGCTCCTGGGCGAACAGGTTGTTATCGTAAATGGTGCCGATCGTCACCGACGGTACGGCTTCAATGTGCGATTGCGCCGCGACGGTCGCCGCGTGCCACGTTGCGACGGCGATGATGGTGACGACTGCTGCTCTCATGACTCCTCTCGTCGTGCTGGCCAAACGGCTCACTTACCGACGGCTGAAGTGCAAAAGCTGTTCACATATTTGCCGTTCCACTCGTTTCGCCAATGTGTCCATCGCGTTTCCACAAAGTCCCCACACTCACGTCACTCGGAGCAGCGGACGCGCCGATGGTCATCTCGGCAGGCGGCGATGGGAAACGCGCTTCCACATCCGAGGTCGCTTCGAGCGCAGATGCCCGTGGTGCAGCGTGGCGCAGTGGAGACGGGTCCATGGACATGGAGTTCACCCAAAGTGATGCGAAGCGGACCTGAAGGTCCGCCTCTACGGTTGAAGACTAGTGACGGATGGGTCTGGACTCGGGCGAGCCGCCTCGCCAGTTCACGACCGGATGCGACAGCGCCTGTTGCCTGAGGGACTCAGGATCGACCGCGTGAGTGGGGTAACAGGCTGCGCCAAGTGAGATGCGAAGGGGTGTGGCGAACTCGTAGCTATCGATCCGCTGCACGAGCCGATCGATGACTTTCGTCCCGTTCTCGTAATCGGCATCGAGCAGCGCGAGCGAGATCAAGCCCGTGTCAGTGCTGCCGAGGAGGTCGGTATCGCGCACTTCATGGCCGATGATCCGTGCGACCTCGTCGAGCGTGCCGTCGTCGGCGGTGACGGTGATGCCGTCCCATTCACGCTGCGCTTCGAGCACGACGAGCGTCAGGAAGTTCTGCGAGCGAACCGCACGCTTCATTTCGCCGTGAAGGACGAATTCGAATGCGGTCGCCTTGAGCAGGCGCGAGCCTTCTTCTTCGAAAAATGGATCCGGCATGCCCACTACGTAGCCTTGTCCAGGCCGTTCTCCTTGATCTTGTAAAGGAGGGCCTTGTAGCTGATGCCGAGATTCTCTGCGGCTTCCTTCCGGTTCCAGCGGGTCTTGGTCAGCATTCGCAGAATCAGCTCGCGCTCGGCCTCACGCGCCGCCGAGCGGGCGATGTCCTTCAGCGACACGTGGCCATTGCCGTTGGCGGCGCTGGTGGCAGCGGACCCGGCAACTACGGCAACCGATTCGATACCGACGTGGGAGGGCGCGCTGACCGCCGCCGTCGGCGGGACCATCGGCGCCGCAGCCGGTGGAGGCATGACCGGCTGCGGCGACGGAGTTGCCGGACGCGGAGCGGACGGAGAGGTTGTGTTCGGCCACTGGTGGAGCGCCGACGCAGGCTGTCGCAGCTCCTGGACGATCGGCGCCTCGCTGCCCAGCACCACCATGCGCTTGATCAGGTTTTCGAGCTGCCGCACGTTGCCCGGCCAGTCGTACTCCATGAACATCCGCGACAGTTCAGCCGAGATGCCGGGAAACGGTTTGTTGTACTGCACCGAATACTTCTTGACGAAGTGTTCGGTGAGCATCGGGATCTCCTCGTGCCGGTCGCGAAGCGGGGGAATCGTGATCGTGACGACGTTGAGGCGGAAATACAGATCTTCGCGGAACTTGCCCGCGGCGACGGCGCCTTCGAGGTCGCAATTGGTCGCGGTGATCACACGCACGTCGACGCGTACATCGGCCTTTCCGCCAAGCCGCGAGAACTCGCCGTCCTGCAGCGCCTGAAGCAGCTTGGCCTGCAGTGGGAAGCTCATGTCGCCAATCTCGTCGAGGAACATCGTGCCGTGATTGGCGAATTCGAACTTGCCCGGCTTGTGCTGGATCGCGCCGGTGAACGCGCCCTTCTCGAACCCGAACAGCTCGCTCTCGAGCAGTTCGGTCGGCAGCGCCGCGCAGTTCACCTTCACAAACGGTTTGTCCTTGCGTAGTGACTGGTCGTGCAGCGCGCGCGCCACCAACTCCTTGCCGACGCCGCTTTCGCCGCGAATCAGCACGGTCACGTCGGTGTCGGAGACGCGTTCGATGAGGTCGCGCACCTCCTGCATCTGCTCGCTATGGCCGAACAGCATCGTGTACTTCGACTGCTCTTTGAGCTGCGCCCGGAGGGATGCGACTTCCTGTGTGAGTTGGTGCTGCTTCAACGCTTTCTCGAGCACCATCTCGAGCTCGTCGTCGTCAAACGGCTTACAGAGAAAATCCGTGGCGCCGAGCCGCATCGCCTGCACGACCACGCTCGTCCGCCCCTGGCCGGAAATCACGATGATGGGGATGTCTCTATCGATCTTCTTGAACGCCGCGAGTGCCGCCAGGCCGTCCATGCCAGGCATCACCACGTCAAGGAGCACGGCGGCCGGCCGCTCCGCGTGAAAGCGCCGCAATGCTTCGTCGGCGTTCGTGACGGTCAGTGCGTTGTAATGGCGCGAGCCGAGGAACGTGCGAAGAAATCCGCACATCGCGAGATCGTCGTCCACAACCATTACCTGAGATTTCTGACTCATCTGCCGTTAGCCCTTCCACCCGCCGAGTTCGCGGGTTGGACTTCCGGTCGAGCAAGCAGGGTGCCACAGCAGAAAAAGGTTGGAACAGATAGGTAGATCGCGGTTTGTGGGAATTGCGTTGACGTCCAATCGTGGAACTCGGCTTCCGCGTGGAAACCAAGTTCTCACAATCGCACTTTCGAAGGGTCAGCCGTTGCCCATGCGGATGAGGTTATTTACGGGCGTTCGATCCCTGTCTCTTTGATCTTGTTCAGGAGTGTCTTGTAGCTCACGCCCAGCAGCTGTGCCGCCTTGCGTCGGTTCCAATGGACCTGACGCAGCGTATCGGCGATGACCGTTCGCTCAGCGGAGAGCGCTGCCTGGCGCGCAACGTCCGACAGCCGCCGCCCATCGCTGCCTGGTGCTGGTGGTGGAACCACATCGTCCGCCGCTTCATCAGCCTCGTCAGCTGCTGGACCAGCCGCGGGCGGCGGTGCAGCGACCGCCTGCGGCGGTGGGGCAACCGCCTGTGGCGGCGGCGCATGATACGCGGGCGGTGCTGGTTCCATCGGGGGCGGGTTGGCGACCAGTCGTGGTTTGTTCAGCTCGCGGATGACGAGCGATTCATCCTGCAGAATGACGAACCGCTTGATCATGTTCTCGAGCTCGCGGACGTTGCCCGGCCAGTCGTAACTGAGGACTCGCTGACGGAGTTCGTCGGAGAGCGAACGCACGGGCCGGTTGTACCGCTGCGAGTACTTCGCGAGGAAGAAGTCGGTCAACTTCGGAATTTCGTCCCGGCGTTCGCGCAGCGGCGGGACGTACGCCTCAATGACTTTCAGCCGGTAATAGAGGTCTTCACGGAAATCGCCGCGCACCATCATCTGCTCGAGATCGCGGTTGGTGGCGGTGACGACGCGCACGTCGACGTTGATCTTCTTGTTGCTTCCGAGTTTCGTGAACTCCGCGTCCTGCAGCACGTGCAGCAGCTTTGCCTGCAGGGCCGGTTTCATCTCGCCGATTTCGTCGAGGAAGATCGTGCCGCCATGCGCCTGCTCGAACTTGCCGATGCGCGTCGTCGCGGCACCCGTGAACGCACCCTTCTCATGGCCGAACAGCTCGCTCTCGAGCAGTTCCGCTGGAAGCGCGGCGCAGTTCACTTTGACGAACGGCCTGTTGCGCCGAGTGGAGCGCTGATGAATGGCGCGGGCGACGAGCTCCTTGCCGACGCCGCTTTCACCGCGAATCAACACGGTGACGTCGCTGTCGGCGACCTGCTCGATGATGAGCGCCACCTGGCGCATGGCCGGACTCTCGCTCCAGCCGATGAACGCGTCGCTTTGATCGTCACTCAGCTGCCTGCGCAGATCGGTGAGCTCGTGTACCAGACGGTTGCGCTCGAACGCCTGTTTGATCGCGGCATCGAGCGCGATTTCACCGAGGCCTTCCGGGTCGTCCGGCTTGACGACGTAGTCGGCCGCGCCAAGGCGAACGGCTTCGACAATGGTCGCGGCATGCTCGCGTCCTGACAGCATGATCACCTGCAGCTCGGGGCGCGCGGCTTTCAACGCTTTGAGCGTCTGCAGGCCGTCCATGCCGGGCATAGCGACATCGAGGAGCACGATGTCCGGCGGCTCCCCCTGGCGGATCGCTGCCACGATTTCATCGCCGCGCGTGTAGGAGCGTGCCTCGTAACCGCGGAGTGCGAGGAAGGTACGGAGGTATCCGGCAAAGCCCGAATCGTCGTCGACGACGGCGATGTTGGCGGGACGGCCTTCGTCCGTTGGATTGTTGGTGGCTTCAGAGCTCGCGCCCGCGACTGCTGACATCAGGTGGACCTCAGGTTCGAATCGGTAACTTCAGTGCGGACCCTGCACGCGGCCGATCGCCGGGTGCCGACCACAATGCGCCGCCAAGTGCCTCGACGACGCGCCGCGCCACCGGCAACGCAAGGCCAAGTCCTCCGCGCCATTCATCGAACTGCGGCGGAGTGCTGAAGCCTGCGTGAATCAGCGACGGCAAGGTGTCCTCCGAGCCGACGGCAAGAACGGCCCAACCCGGCGAGTCATCGACAACCGAACACTCGGCCACGATGACACCTGGGTCACCGCGCTCGCGCAAAGCTGCATGCAGCAACGTCTTGACGGCCGCTGCGAGACGCGCGCGATCGCCGGTCACCGTGACCGGCTGATTCGGCGCGCGAACATCGAGGCGGACCCCGCGGTCGCCGCCCTCATGCATATCGCTCGCCACGTCCCGGAGAAGCGCCGCGAGATCGACCTCCTGGCGTGAGACTGCGAGTTCGTGTGATTCCAGCTTACCAAGTTCACTCAACTCCGTGACGACCGCGCTGATTCGCTCGCAGGATCGTTCGGCCTCCTGCAGCATTTTTTTCTGCTTGTCGGTCAGCGGACCGCCATGCTCCTTGAGCACCATACGGAGGTACCCGCACACCACGGTGACGGGTGTCCGAAGCTCATGCACGGCGAGCGAGACGGTTCGGGGAAAACGGTCGGGTTCGATTGCCGCCTCCGGGTGCCTCACACTACCACGTGAGCCACCGCGGATAACCTCGGCCGTAGCGTCGAAGCGCTCTATAATTAAGCGCATGTTGATCCGACGTGCGCCCGATCTCCGCTTCTCGGACATCACACCGAAATCGTGGTACCTCCGCAGGCGGGAGTTCCTCCAGACAGCTGCGGGCGCGGCGCTCGGCGCCGCGGCTGCGGCAATGGCCCCGCCGTTCACGGCCCATGTCGCCGCTCAGAAAGAGGGGACGGGCCACGGCGCGAAACTGGCGAACGTCGTCAAGAGTCCGCTCAGCACGACAGGCGAAAAGCTCACGTCGTGGGACGACGTCACCAGCTACAACAACTTCTACGAGTACGGCCCTTATAAAGAAGATCCAAAAGAGAACGCGTGGCGCCTGAAGCCGCGGCCCTGGACGATCACGATCGAGGGATACGCGGAAAAGAAAGGTGTCTTCGGCTTCGACGAGTTCGTCAAACCGTACACGCTCGAAGAGCGCGTGTATCGCATGCGCTGCGTCGAGGCGTGGTCGATGGTGATTCCGTGGGTCGGTATTCCGCTCAAGGACATCATTGCGACCTATAAGCCGACGTCGCAGGCGAAGTACGTCGAATTCATCACCGCACTCAATCCCGCGCAGATGCCGGGTCAAACGACTCGGATGCTGCCGTGGCCGTACGTCGAAGGCCTTCGGATGGACGAAGCGATGAATCCGCTTGCCATCCTCGCCGTCGGTCTTTACGGCGAAACGCTTCCCAACCAGGACGGCGCGCCGATTCGACTTGTCGTGCCTTGGAAATACGGGTTCAAGGGTATCAAATCGATCGTGAAGATTCGCTTCGTCGATTACCAGCCGAAGAACACGTGGCAGGTGATGACGCCGAACGAATATGGCTTCTTCGCGAACGTGAACCCGAACGTCGACCACCCGCGGTGGAGCCAGGCGAGCGAGCGGCGTATTGGCGCCTTCCTCCGCGTCAAGACACTGCCGTTCAATGGGTACGCAGATCAAGTCGCTTCACTGTATTCAGGGATGGATCTAAAGCGGAACTTTTGAAACCCATCGTCCTTCTCAAGAGAATCATCTTTGCCGCGGCGCTCATTCCCGCCGCGGCGCTCGTGCTCGACGCGTTCCAAGGCGACCTCACCGCAAATCCGATCGAATACATCACGCACACGACGGGCGACTGGGCGATTCGTTTTCTAGTCATCACGCTGGCGGTGACGCCGATCCGCCGCATCACCGGCTGGAACCCGGTGATCCAGCTCCGGCGGATGCTCGGACTGTTTTCGTTTTTTTATGCGACGCTCCACTTCCTGACGTGGTTCGTGCTCGACTGGTTCTTCGACTTCCGCCAGATGGCGGAGGACATCGTCATGCGTCCATTCGTCACGCTGGGCATGGCCACCTACGTGATGCTGATCGCGCTCGCCGTGACGTCGACGCAGAGGTCAATCCGCCGCCTCGGGCGGAAATGGACGCAGCTGCATCGGCTTGTCTACGTTGCCGCGGTCACTGCTCTGGTGCATTTCTGGCTCGCCCGGAAGACGGTGGTGCCGCAGTTTCAGGTGGTGCTCGTCGCGGCGATTCTGCTGCTCGGGTTCCGGGTTTGGTGGGCCATGCGGCAGCGGACGCAGCCCCGTCCAGCCGCGCCGTTAAAGCCCGTCAAAATGTAAGCCCCCTTGCGCCTGAGCTTGTAAAGGTGTGTTGCGTGCTCCCGCTGCCGCGAACTACATTTTCGACAGGCATCGCGAATGGCGATCGAGACGACCGACATCTCCACGCACGATCCGCTGGTACTGATCGTCGAAGACGATTTCAGCACTCGAATGCTGTACCGCGAGTACCTGCAGAACGACGGCTTCCGCACGATCGACGCCCACAACGGTTATCAGGCACTGGAGAAGGCCCGCGATCTGCGCCCCAACGCGGTCTTAACCGATCTCGCCGTCCCCGGTATGGATGGCTTTGAATTCTGCCGCGCCTTGCGCGAGTCGCCGGCCACGCGATCGATTCCGATTCTCGCGGTCACCGGGCACTCTGAGTATCTGGAACAGCCCGATCGATTCGCGCAGGCGGGCATCGCGCATGTGCTCATCAAACCGTGCGCACCGGACGTGATTGCATTTGAGCTGCGGCGTCTGCTCAACACGTCGCCCGACTCTACGCAGTTCTCCTGACGCGAAGGACCTTCGTCAGCGCGTCGGCGAGGACATGCGGCTCGAGCGGTTTGCCGAGATGCGCATCGAAGCCGGCTGCAAACGCATCCTGCACACTCTGCGGATCCGTGTAGGCCGTCAGCGCCACAGCGGGGATCTCGCCAATCGACGATGGCAGCGCGCGTACGCGCCGGATGAGCGCGTATCCGTCTTCGCCGGGCATGGCGATGTCGGTGAGCAGTACGTCGGGGCGCCACTCCGACAGGATCTGAATGGCGTCCGATGCGCGGCCGGCGGTTCGCACCGATACGCCATACATCAACAGCATCGTCGCGACCAGATCCTGCGTCGACGCATCATCGTCGACGGCAAGCACGCGCCGTCCGCGGAGCGGCAATGGCGTCGGCTGCTCATGACGCGTCGGCCGCGCGGTCGGCAGCCGCACGAGGAGGATCGATCCGCCGCCTTCTGCGTTGTCGGCCGTGACGGTCCCGCCGTGCGCTTCGACCAGATGGCGCACGATCGCGAGGCCGAGACCGAGGCCGCCAACGGTTCGCGTCGTGAGCGATTCGCCACGGCGGAACGGCTCGAAGATGTGAGGCAGAAAGTCCGAGTCGATTCCCGGTCCGGAATCTCTGACCGTGATCTCCAAATCGGTCGGCCCGTCTTTCGCGCTGACTTCAATGCGGCCGCCTGCCGGTGTGAACTTCACTGCGTTGGCCAGTAGATTCCAGAGCACCTGCCGGAGGCGCGCGGTGTCGCCTGCGAGATCGCTGATGTTGTTGTCGATCGACAGATGGAGCTCGATCGATTTCGCGTCCGCCGCGGGCCGCACCGTTTCAACAGCGCCACCAATCAGGTCGCGCAGATCGACCGGCGCGATGTTCAAACGCAGATTGCCGGCTGCCATCGACGACAGGTCGAGCAGTTCCTCGATGATCTGCATCTGTGCGGCCGCATTGCGTTCGATCGTGTCGAGGATCGAGTCGGTGCGTTCTGGCGGAATCGTGCCTCGGCGAAGCATCCGCGTCCATCCGAGCACCGCGTTCAGCGGCGTACGGAGCTCGTGCGAGAGCATGGCGAGGAATTCGTCTTTGACGCGGCTCGCCTGCTCCAGATCTCGAATCAGCTGTACGCGCTCCCGCGACAACGTGCGTTCGTGGTCTTCGAGCAGGCGACGTGCGGTGACGTCCATCACCGCCCCGGTTGCGTAACGCGGCGATCCACCCTTATCGAGCACGATCCGTCCACGATCCTGCAGCCACCTGACCTCGCCGTCGTGGCGGATAATTCGGTACTCGACGCTATATTCGGTGTGTGAGGCGACGGCTTCGTCAATCGCCTTCATGACGCGCTGGTGGTCGTCGGGGTGGATGCGGGTAAATGACGGATCGCGAATGGGTCCTTGTGTTTCAGAGCCGTCGAGACCGAGGATACGGTTCAGGCTCTCATCGTGCGTGGCGATGCCGGTCCGCAGATCGACGTGCCAGGTACCCATGCCTGCCGCCCCGAGCGCGTTTCTGAGTCGATGCCAGGCGAGCAGGACATCGGAGGACGGCATGGCCTGTCAAGCTAATGCACAGTGGATGCCTCAGCGTGATACCCGCCGGCGAATGGCGCTCGAATCGTGGCCATTGCCGACTCGAAGCGGTTG